>Ga0307479_10000258_pt1 | contig 50701 bp, 42 predicted proteins | sample atmos_gasesECM4C_FD_203743 | JGI IMG/M metagenome (GOLD analysis project Ga0307479, IMG submission 203743) | Hardwood forest soil microbial communities from Morgan-Monroe State Forest, Indiana, United States - atmos_gasesECM4C_515 | ecosystem: Environmental > Terrestrial > Soil > Temperate...
CCCCACATTTCGTTGCTCGCCACGGGGCCAAGCTCGCTTCCGGGAACTTCGATCGCGAGATCGAGTTCGCGGCGGTGGCCTATTTGCACGATCACTGGATTGGGCCTGCTGGTGCCGGTCAGAAAATGGGCCACCAGCTCGATCGGCTTCTGGGTGGCGGAAAGACCGATGCGCGTAAGCCGCTTTCCGGTCAAGCGGTCCAGGCGTTCCAGCGATAGCGCCAGGTGGACGCCGCGTTTGTCGTCGGCTACGGCGTGAATTTCGTCCACGATGACGAATTCGACCGATCTCAGGACCTCTCGGCTCTTCGCGGCAGTCAGCAGGATGTAAAGGGATTCCGGAGTGGTGACCAAAATGTGCGGCGGACGCGCCAGCATGGCGCGGCGCTCGTAGGGGAGCGTGTCCCCCGTGCGCACCGCGGTACGAATTTCTGGCATGAGCATTCCGCGTTGTCCCGCGAGCTGCAGAATTTCACCGAGAGGAATCTCCAGGTTCTTCTGAATGTCGTTGCTTAGGGCCTTGAGCGGCGACACGTAAAGAACTTCGGTGCGATCGGTCAATTCCCCGCTGAGCGCCTTGCGCACTAAGCGGTCAATGCAAATCAGAAAAGCCGCCAGCGTTTTCCCCGAACCTGTTGGAGCGGAAATCAGCGTGGTTTGTCCGGCGAGAATCGAGGGCCAGCCTTCTTGTTGCGGCTCCGTGGGTGTGCCAAAGTGGCTGACAAACCAGTCGCGGACGACCGGATGTGCCCATTCCAAGCCAGGGGAGGTTGGTGGTGAAGTTTCGGTGTTCATTGCTTAGCGCTACATTATATCTTGAACGTTTCTGGGCTTGCAGGTGGCGAAGGTAGTTTTCTCCCGAGTTCTTCCTTCACATCCCGGGACGTCCGCCATATGGTGACCCCATCACGGACCAACGGTCTTGTAAAGCTGTGGATCAACGGGCGGCCTACTTCGGTGAAGCCTACCTGTGTTCGAGCTCATGTGCACTCTCATCTGAGTCCCTCAGTCATCGTCCTGATCGTTAGGCTGGACCAAGCGAGGGAGTTGGGGAAGGTGGCCCGACAATGCGTTGAGGCGTTACATCCAGTCTGCCTGCACGGAGTTTGGTTCCCCTGCGTCGCGCCGACATAGCCTATCGCGTTGTCATAAAGAAGCGTTTGCTCTCCGAGTGAGTGACCGTCAACGGCTTATGGGTATGAAGGTGTTGCCACTTCGAGGTCGGTTTACCCTGCTCGAGTTGGAGTCAAAGGTCTGGGACCTATTGTAAGTGTCTATATTCAAAAGACTTGACGCAGTTCGTCTTGTGATTTTGCTCTTGGCGGGACTGATGACTGAACCCAATCCTCCTCCGGGCTTTCGAAACCTCCAACATTATTATACGTCTCGTTCTGGTCCGGCTTGCACCTCCTTTGCAATAGGCCTGGATCCCTGCCACGGGTCGGTCTGTCGCGCTCACCGTAGCTCAGTCAAAGTGTTGTGGAGAGCAATCTGCCGAATCTTCATTTCCACTCATCCTCAGGACAGGTGCTTGAGATTCCATTTCATGTTGCACTGTCACGGCAGAGGTCGCGAGTTCGAGCCTCGTCGTCCCCGCCATTCTTTTGAGAACTTACATCGATTTCGGCAAAACGCCTTAGAGTGCAACAGGACACATTTTCGTGTCCTGTTTGAACCCTCTTGCCGGCTCTTCAACGAGTTCCCTTCTCTGCTGTCTTTCTTCACACTGCGGTCGGTGTGGGTGCCTCGGGCCGCGAGGAACGGTTCGCCACGGGTCACTGCTAACATTTCGATTTGAGCGCGTTTGATTTCTTTGAAACAGGCTCACTACTAACGACGATTGGGGTTGACCACGGTATTTTTCTCGGCGGATGATGCTATAATGCTATAATTCCCCAATAATGCGACACGCAGGAACGCGTTAGCATCAGGCCATGCCAGTCGGCTGGAAAAACGACATTGCAAGCGACCCGGAGACAAGGGGCGCGAACCCGTGCACGCATGAAAGGTTTTATGTTAGCTTTCAAGCCGAGGTCCAGTGTTCCCGGATTAGTCACAAAGTCCGTGGTTCTGACTCGTAACCATCAAAGGTCTCCCTAAAAAGAAAAAGCAGGCCTGATTTTAGCCTGCCCCTATCTTCCGATAAGCTCTAAAAGACTCGCTCGGCTTTACCCTCCTGCGAAACCATGCACCCAGGTGCACGGCTCGCACCTTCTCAAGTACCTACCTTCACCTCGGCTAAAATACGCACAGATTCTGCCAGAGTCAACAAAAGATTGCCCTCCTTTCCCTTATGAAATGTGGGCTTGAAGAAGTGTCGTGGCTGACGCGCAGCTGGAGTTTGTTACTTCCTTTCTTTGTCCTCGTCCGAGTCGTACCGGAAATCCATTACAGAAGACGCAGATGCATAACGACCGGGCTTTTTGGAAAGTGAATCAGTGACCGCCCTCTCCATAATCTCAAAGTCCGGGATGTTATACTTTTGAGCAGCGAAAAGGACAACCGATGAGTGGAGGCTACAGAATCATCAATATCGTGGGGGCGCGTCCAAATCTTCCCAAAATCGCTCCCCTCATTCGTGAGATGCAACGTCATCCAGAAATCGAGCCCTTACTCGTCCACACTGGTCAGCATTACGACGAAAACCTTTCGAACATCTTCTTTCATCAGATGGGCATTCCCGAACCGCATGTTAATCTTGGAGTCGGTCCCGGCACTCACGCAGGACAAACTGCGGAAATCCTTAAACAAGTCGAGCCCATCCTGCTCGAACAGCGGCCCGATCTCGTCCTAGTGGTGGGGGACGTCAATTCCACGATTGCCGCGTCGTTGGCGGCGGTCAAAATGGGAATCCCCGTTGCCCACGTGGAAGCTGGCCTGCGTAGCTTTGATCGCTCCATGCCAGAAGAAGTTAATCGAGTTTTAACGGATGCCCTAGCCGAATATCTATTCGCGACAGAGGATGTCGCAGTCGAGAATTTGCTCAAGGAAGGACGACCCCGCGAATCCATCCATCTCGTGGGGAACGTCATGATTGACTCGCTCCTTCATTTCCTTCCCTTCGCTCAGCAATCTCGCATCGGTGATGAGCTCGGGCTCCGCAACGGTAAAGGTTGGCAGTCCTTTGGCGTTCTTACGCTTCATCGTCCTTCAAACGTCGATTCCATGGGAAAACTCGCTGAACTCCTCGGCGCTATCGATGCGATAGCCCAGCAGGTGCCCATCGTGTTCCCGGTGCATCCGCGCACTCAACAACGGCTCAGCCAGAGCGGGACCAAACACCACCCGCAACTCCGCCTCATTCAGCCACAGGGATATCTCGATTTTCTCTGCCTGCTTAGCAAAGCTACCCTGGTTTTGACTGACTCAGGGGGCATCCAGGAAGAAACCACGGCCCTCGGCGTCCCTTGCTTGACCCTGCGCGAGAACACCGAGCGCCCGGTCACTGTCTCCCAGGGCACAAATGTACTCGTAGGAACAAACCCCTTGAAAATCGTGGCGGCTACAGAGCAGATCCTTCGAGGAGACGTCAAGAAGGGCCGAACGCCCCCACTTTGGGATGGGCATGCGGCCGAACGGATAGTGGAAGTTCTGCTGCGCGCTGGGCTTTGTGGGAGAAGCCGCGTGGATGTTACGTAAGACAATGGTAGGCGGCAACGAATTTTACGCCCAGCTCAAAGGGCGTGGCGGGGAGGTGTGAAAAGGCGAGACGTGGCTTTGCCATCTAACGGAAACCTCATCTAATCCATTCGCGAGTGTCAGATAGATCGAGCCTCGCTTCTTTGAAGTTTGCTGATCTTGGTTTGTTTTTCGCCAATCTTACTGGCAGTCTGCTGACAGCCGAGCGGTTGAATTACTGGCGCATAAGTCGGTTCCTAAGGTGCGCCTCGGCTGGCTACGGTATTTTCGGAAATGAAGCAGCGTTGGAGTTGAGAATGCCAGTCTGGCAGCGCAACACCGAAAGTCTGAACCAGGCGGGAGTTTGAAAGAACTGAATGAGCCGGGCGGCGAGTGGGAGATCGGAATGCTTCGGTGGAGATGGGGGCAACATGCCGTGCAATCAATGGGCGCCCGCGCGTAGCCGCCGCGAGCCAAACTAGTTCGCGCGAGGCGGCTCCTGCCTTTTCGAGGATGGTCTTAGCGAACTCATACCACGTCGTCTGACCTGCCGCGCTCATATGATAGGTACCGCTAACCCCGCGAAAAACGAACCCGCCGTTATTTCTCTCAGATATGTCGGTTAGTATTTTACTCGTCGCGGCGGCCACGTCCGAAGAGCAGGTTGGCGCCCCAACTTGATCACTTACAATTCTTAACTCTTCCCGTTCGGTTGCAAGACGCAAAATCGTCAGCAGAAAATTGCGTCCCCGTGTGCCATAGATCCAGGCAGTGCGAAATATCAGGTGTGGCACATCTGAGTCGCGAATTGCTTGCTCACCAGCAAATTTAGTCTTGCCGTAAACGTTGATCGGATTTGCGGAATCCGTCTCATCGTAAGGTGTTTTCTTGCACCCATCGAACACGTAGTCGGTTGAGTAATGAACCAGGGCCGCGCCAATTTTCTTGGCTTCCTTCGCCATCAGTCCGGGCGCTTCCCCGTTGATGGCTAGCGCTATTGCCTCGTCTGTTTCTGCTTGGTCTACAGCCGTATATGCGGCTGCATTGACGATGAGTTGCGGCCGAACTTCCCGTATTGTCCGACAGATGTCACTGGGTTTCGAAAGATCCAACTGATCACGTTCGAGCGCGACCACCTCGCCCAGGTGGGGCAAGGACCGCAAAAGCTCGCCGCCAATCTGGCCGTTCTTCCCAGTCAACAAGATCACGGGTTTCATTTCGCCGGATGCTCGGGTAAGAGTTTGCAGGGAACGAGCGCGAGCGTTGGGTACTCTGCGTCTTTCCTAGAAATGACCGGAGCGGTAACACCCCAGTCTATTTTTAGATCGGGATCATTCCACACGATGCCGTGTTCGTCTGCGGGATCGTAAAAGTCGCTACATTTGTAAAGAAATTGAACTGTGTCCGTAAGTGCCAAGAAGCCGTGTGCGAACCCAATCGGAACATAAATTTGATTTTGACCTTCCGCAGAAAGCAGGACGCTTGTCCATTTCCCGAAGTTCGGTGACCCAACGCGTATGTCAACTGCGACGTCTAACGCTTCGCCTTCCACGACGCGGCAGAGTTTCGCTTGTGGGTGACTTAGTTGGTAGTGAAGGCCGCGCAGCGTCCCTTTGGTGGAACGAGAATGGTTGTCCTGAACGAAAGCATCTGCGATGCCGAGCTTAGCAAACTGCGCTTTGTGGTAGGTTTCGAGGAAGAAGCCGCGGGTGTCGCGATGAATAACCGGTCGCAGTTCAAACACGCCTGGAAGGGATGTCTCGATTCGTTGCATTAACCCTGAAGCTCGTTCGTTCGCACATCTGCTGTAAGGCCCGAGCGATAACCTTTGGACAGGTCAATCAGAAGCTACTGATCTCGACTGGGCCATCGCACGAAGAGAACTCTCACGATTTTCGTAGTACGTCTCATAATATGAGAGGTACTCGCGACTGCGAACGCCGGCAAGCCACTGCTTATCATTCTTATACCAGGCAATGGTCCGGCGGAGGCCATCTTCGAGAGAGATGGTGGGGCACCAGCCCAGTTCGGTTTCTATTTTTTTGCAGTTCAGAGCATAACGACGGTCGTGACCCGGGCGATCCTGCACATAGGACACCAAACTCTCTGTTTTCCCGACCAGCTGGAGGATGCGCTGAACCATCGATAAGTTTTCCACGAGATCCAGTCCTCCGATGTTGTAGACCTCCCCGATTTTGCCCCTTTCTAGGACGGCTAGAATCCCTCGACAGTTGTCCTCGACGTGCAGCCAATCTCGCTCTTGCTTGCCGTCGCCATATACAGGGAGAGCCTTGTCGCTGAGGGCATTTGTGATCATGAGTGGCACAAATTTCTCTGGAAACTGATAAGGACCGTAATTGTTCGAAGATCGAGTGATCACCGCAGGAAATCTATACGTGCGGACGTATGACCGAACCAAAAGATCAGAGGCTGCTTTTGACGCGGAGTAAGGACTGCTCGGTTGCAGAGGAAAATTTTCATCGGCGAAAACTCCTGCTGGAATGTCACCATACACTTCGTCGGTGGAAATATGCACAAACCGAGACACCGAGATCTTACGTGCCACTTCGAGCAGAACGAAAGTCCCGGTGACGTTCGTCTCAATTACAGGAGCTGGTTCGTAAATACTTCTATCCACGTGGGACTCGGCAGCGAAATGAATAACGGCATCGCAACTAGACATCGCTCCTTCCACTGCGGCTGCGTCGCAGATGTCACCTTTCACGAATTGATAATTCGGATTGCGTGCGACTAATTCTAGATTTGCCAGATTTCCCGCGTAGGTGAGCTTGTCGTAGTTGACGATCGAAAAGTCCTTCCTGGTCTCGAGGACATAGCGAATAAAGTTGGAACCAATAAATCCAGCGCCGCCGGTGACGAAAATCTTCATCGTGCTGCCTCCTGAATCATGACCGCAGCAATTTCACCTATGTCCGTCATTTTGTTGTTGTCGCGTAAGCGAGATTCAAACTTTGTTGCGTCGGTCCACCAGGCGCGACCATCTCACGTCAGCGATTTCCATTGCCAACACTTCTACGGTTTGAACCGCACTGGCAGGCATGGAACTCCCTCGACTCTTAGAGATTGGTGGCGGCCCCGACTCTTGTCGGAGCGATCTTCCCTCTTTCCCGATATTGCGCTGCGGCCAATGCCTGTTCCTCAGCTAGAAGTACCTTCTCCCGCACCATCTTGGTCGCGCGCCACAGGGATTCGAACGTCCCCGCGTCCGTCCACCCACCCTCAATTATGTCGTAACTGAGCTGTCCGTCAAAAAGGTACGAATTATTGACGTCGGTGATTTCGAACTCCCCCCGACCCGAAGGCCTCAGTGTGCGCACACGGTCGAACACCGTTCCGTCATAGAAATACACGCCGATGACCGCATAGGGCGAGCAGGGAATCTTGGGCTTCTCCTCGATGCGCACCATTCGCTTGCCCTCTAATACCGGCACGCCGAAGCGCTCGGGGTCCGGCACTTCTTTTAGCAGGATCAGCGCGCCTTCCGTTTGCCGTTCAAACTTTTCTCGTGCCGTCCGGATGCTGTTCTCCAGGATGTTGTCGCCCAGGATCACGCACACCTTTTCGCCAGCCGCAAAGGGTTCCGCCAGCCGCAACGCGTCGGCGATGCCGTCCTCGCCTTCCTGATAGGCAAAGCTGAGTTGCTTCAGGCCAAACTCTTTCCCGTTGCGCAGCAACCGAAGAAAGTCTCCGGCGTTGTTGCCCCCGGTCACGATAAGGATGTCCTGGATTCCGGCCTCCACTAAGGTCTGTAGCGGGTAATGGACCATGGGCTTGTCGTAGATTGGCAGAAGATGTTTATTGGTCACGCGCGTGAGTGGACTGAGTCGGCTCCCCGTCCCGCCTGCTAGCACAACACCTTTCATCTGAACCTCCTTAATCTAATCCGCTATGATTTAGGCTGATAAAGTCCTGCCCCAGCCCAATTCTCTTTGCGTGTCAACAATTCCGAGAATGTCTTACTAACTAACTACGGATTCTACGTCAGCTAGATTAGCGATGCCCGAACTCTCCCAACTAGCGACACAACCAGGCCAGTCCTTTACCCCAGAACCAGATAAGTGAATACGAGCCGCCCGGAAAACGTCGATGAGCACCTGTCACCTGTGGAAAGGCACTTGCGGCGATCGGAGTACATATTCGAGAATCGTATATTCAGCTCATTATCTCGAGGCTCACACCTCGATCAACTTGTCGATCCTCTCCGCGAAAGGCCGCGACATCCAGCACTTTGGCGACGGCCCGGCAAGTATCGCGCATGTCGAATTCCGATAGCGTGGGATGAACGAGAAACATCAGACTGGTCTCTCCCAATTCCTTGGCCACAGTCAAACGTTCTGTAGGGCGAAGTTCCGGAGTGAAGGCTTTTTCGAGATAGATCTCGCTGCAGCCTCCTGTGAAGCAAGGTATCCCTTCGGCGACAATCGCCGAGAGAATTCGGTCCCTGGTCCATCCACTGCGCAGCTTTTCCGGACGAACAAACGTGTAATACTTGTAGTAGGAATGACCGATGTGGCTTGGAGGCTGCGGCACCCGCAGAGCGTCATGCTGCGTAAACGCTTGCGTCAGAATCGCGGCGTTCCTGCGCCGGACTTCCACCATGCGGGGAAGCTTACGCAGCAGGGTGCGTCCGAGCGCCGACTGAAATTCGGTCAGGCGCCAGTTGGTCCCGAACGATTCATGGAGCCAACGAAAGCCCGGCGGATGCTGGCGATTGTAGACGGCCTCGTGGCTCTTACCGTGGTCCTTATAGCTCCAGGCGTGCTCCCAGACGGCTTTCTTATTGGTCGTCACCATGCCGCCTTCCCCTCCGGTGGTCATGATTTTGTCCTGGCAGAAGGAAAAGGCACTCACATCTCCAAGGCAGCCAACAGGCCGCCTCTTGTAAGTGGCGCCATGACATTGCGCGCAATCCTCAATCACCTTCAGTCCCTGCTCGTGGGCCAGCGCAACGATCGGGTCCATATCACAAGGCCAGCCGGCTAGATGTACCGCGACAATAGCTCTGGTCCGAGTTGTCAGCAGGGGTCGGATGGTTTCGGCTGTAATGTTCTGACTATTCGGATCGACATCGGCGACGACCGGTTTTGCCCCCCGCATTACCACACAGCTCGCCGAGGCAATGAAGGTTCTGCTCGGTACGATCACCTCGTCGCCTGGGCCGATCTCGAGCGCGTGAAGCGCGAGTTCCAAAGCGACCGTGCCATTGGCGACGGCGATACCGTACTTGCAGCCTGCCTGCGCCGCAAACTCCTCCTCGAACAGCCGGCCCTCATCGCCTGTCCAGTAATTGACCTTCCCGGATTGCAGAACCCGCGCTGCCGCAGCAATTTCGTCAGCCTCAAAGTGTGGCCATGATGGAAACGGAGTCGTCCGAATCGGATCCGTACCCTCCAGCGTGAGCTTTCGGTTGGAAGATCGACTACTCATTGTCATACTTTCTTGCAACCGCCACGGTTATTGTCGGTAGGATTCTAAGGTTCGACGCACTCGGGCGGGCACGCCGAAAGCGACGACGCCATCCGGAATATCGCGCACCACGACTGAACCAGCGCCGACGATTGTCATAGCTCCGATGCTTACACAGGGAATAGTCGACGCCCCAATGGCGAGGTGCGAGAGCATTCCGAGGCGGGATGCGCCGGCCATAACAGCATTCGGAGAGACGTTTGCGAAATTACCGATATCAACGTCATGCTCGACTACAGCCGACGTATTCACAATTGCCCCTTCCCCGATCTTCGCATCCGGGTTTATGGCGGCTTGGGCCATCACCACGGTCCCACGGCCTAGTCGGGCTGAACCCGAAACCGATGCAGTCGGATGTACGACTGTAACTAACTCCACGCCCCATGAAATGCATTTCTCGGCCAGCCTTTTGCGTAGGAAATTATCGCCAACACCCAGAGCAACCGCGACCTGCGTCATTCCTGCTTCGTGCTGTAGCCACTCCCCATCGCCCAAGACCGGTAGCCCTAAGACTCCGTTGTCCCGGAGGTCGGGCCGGTCATCTATAAAGCCCACGAAATCCGGATCCTTGCAGGCTAGCAAGATGTCCCCGACAACCTTCCCGTGTCCACTGGCTCCGTAAACGAACAACTTGCGCGTACTCATGATTTTAATTGGTCATTTCCCATAAACTCCGTCATCGTCGCGTGCCCATACTGTGAAATGCCCTCGCGCTTCACGACATTGCGCACCGTTTTCCAAATAACTCTCGCGTCGAGTCCCAGGCTCCAATGCTCGACGTACCAAATGTCTAGGAGAAATCGCTCTCCCCAATCGATAGCGTTCCTTCCGTTCACCTGGGCCCAGCCGGTCAGCCCGGGTTTAACTTCGTGGCGGCGAGCCTGCTCTGGCGTGTAGCGGTCCAGGTATTGCATGAGGAGCGGCCTCGGCCCGACAAGGCTCATCTCACCCTTCAGCACGTTCCAGAGCTGGGGGATTTCATCCACGCTGTACCGCCGTAGCAGCTCTCCTAGTTTCGTGAGCCTCTTCTCGTCAGAGAGCAACCTGCCCTGCTGGTCACGCGCTGAATTCATAGTTCGAAACTTCAGCAGTGTGAAGGGTTTGGCCTTATAGCCGGGGCGCACCTGGCGGAAGAATACCGGACTACCCATCTGGAGCCGCACCGCCAGGGCCACAATCATCACCACCGGCAACACGAACGGCGACGCAGCGAGCAGCCCCAGCAGATCCAAGCCGCGTTTACCCCAGCGGCGATAGGCGCTCATTTCTTTATCCAATCGCATGCCCCAAAGATGGAACGCTATCGCGACTTCACGTCGGCAAGCCTCCGGCAGATAGGCGGCCCAGGGCCACATTCGAATCCCCCAGCATATGCTCGATGACCATTCGCCGACCCTCAACGTCCGTGCGAGAACTCTCTAAGCTGTTGCTTACCTGGCAGCGGCGCTTTCCATCACCGAAACGCAGCGTTGCGCCAATGTTGTCTGTAAAAACTCGCGCTTCGCATAGTTACGCCCGCGCGGCCCCATCTCTGCCGTAGCGGCACGACCATCGGACATACGCATGAGAGCATCCGCGAACGCTGCCGGATCCTGCGGAGGAACCACAACTCCAGCGCCCTGGGCGGTAACCATCTCCGCCATCCAACCAGGGTAGTTCACCAGCACCGGTAGGCCGCTCGCCAGATAATCAAAGAACTTGTTGGGGGAGGTTCCGTAGTAAAAGGCCGGCACATTGGCGAGGATCATCAAGCCCACGTTCGCGCGCCGGCACAGAAACTGGGCCAAAGCCTTCTTTGGCATCGGCGCCACGAAAAGGCAGTTCTCCAGCTTTTCGCGGTGTGCCCGTTCGATAAGAGAGGGTTTTTCCTTGCCGTCACCAATAAGCACAAAAAAGATATCACTCCGCCCCCGCATGCGCAGTTCTGCTGCTGCATCCAGGACAGCTCCCAAACCATTGGCAACACCGTGAGCGCCGGTAAACGCCGCCACGAACGCGTCTGGAGGCAAACCGGGGATTTCAGGTAGCGGCTGTGCAGCGTCGGGGGCAAATAAATCCAGATCGCAGCCATTCGGCGCAGTAATAACCCGGTTTTCAGGGACGCCGCGTCGAGTGATACCCTGTGCGATTCCGGGCGAAAGTGCAACGCAGGAATTTGCCGAATGGTAGGCCACGAATTCCAGCCAGTCCATCATCAGCAGCACCAGGGGATTGCGGATAACACCCATTGCCCGCGGCAGCTCTGGCCAGAGATCGCGCACCTCAAAGACGAATGGCTTGCGGCGTAACCAGCGCGCAGCGACCCCCGGCAAGGCGGCAGTCAACGGCGTAGAGGTAGCAAATACCACGTCGTAGTCCAGCCTGAGCGCCAGAATGACGCTGCGAAACGCGAACAGCAGAAACGTCCAGGAGCGCCGCAGGAAACTGTCGTAGTTGGAGTACTGCAAGTCCAGTTCGATAACGTAAATGCCATGCACGCTTCCTTCGCGTCGCCCACTCAAGAACGGGCCGGAGAGCCCGGACTTAGAATGTGCCGCAGCGCCACACACCATGGTGACTCGGTGGCCGGATGCCAGCAGTCGCTTCGAGATTTCGTAAGACCGGGTGCCGCTAGCTCCATCCGGGGTTGAAAAATGCTGGTGGAAGTACAAAACTTGCATGGCTAGGATAGTGTCACAGTCGTTGTAAGAACAGCTGGTGCTTGATCTATTTCCGCTTCCAGAACCGGCACCACGGATTTTTCCCGAACGCAAATGTGCAGTCGTTATGCAGCCCTTATTCTGCCGCTGCTGCTTTTGCTAGGGTTTCGAGCGTCCGGATACTGGAGCGTCCCGAGTCAGCGCTTTGGGCGTAAAGCCTGGTCATTGCTCGGTTGTTGAACATCTCCGTAGAAAAGTCCTCAGCCGGGGATCTCCGGACCATGTCGGCCAGTTCGCAGATACCGTCTTCCAAGGTTCGCTCGCACACAAACCCTAACCGGGTGTGAATCTTATCAAATGAAACCCGGTAGTTGCGCCGGTCCTCGTTCTCCACGCGCTCGACATCGACGGCCGGGATTATTCTCGAGATGCTCTCGGCAATCTCAGAAAGACGATGATTCAGTCCATAAGAGCCTGCATTAAAGATTTCCCCGGAAACGACGTCAAGGTTAGCCTCAAGACACGCGAGGAACGCGCGTGCGGCATCATGCACATGCATGAAGGGCCGCCACTGTTCTCCGTTGAAGATTGTGATTTTGCCCAATCGAATTGCTCGTGCCGTGAGAAGATTCACTACAAGGTCGAACCTAGGACGCGGTGAGACTCCGAAAAGCGTGGCAAGCCGAAGAATGGTCGGGTGGAAATTAGCGCACCTCGCATCAAGGAGCAGGTTCTCGGAATCGACTTTCGTCTGCGCATAGAGAGAGATAGGTGCCACTTGGGCGCGTTCATCCATCAGGAATTCGGAAGCTCCGTAAACACTGCATGTGGAGGCAAGCAGGAACCGTTGGATGCCGTGTCCACGACCTACGTCGATCAACATACGCGTGGCGGCCCGGTTGATCTCCGCCGCTAACTGCGGGTTTTCCTCGCAGGCTGGATCTCCCACAATACCAGCGAGGTGAATTACGGCATCGCATCCTTTCATCGTCTGAACTACGGCTTGGATATCGCGCACGTCACCCTGGATCAATTCAAACTTCAAGTGTTTCTCGACGGATTTCAGGGACTCCCTGCCGAAAAGCAGCGAGTCCAAGACCCGTACACCGTACCCGCGCTCGAGGAGCATGGGCACGAGAGCTGATCCGAGGTAACCGGCACCACCGACCACCAATACACGCTCGGGTTTTGTGGGCGGCCGCTTGGGCTCCACTCGATAAAGTTCAAGGAACCAATGTTTCGCAAAGCGGCTACCGCCTACAGTCAGAAGCAACAGTACCCAACTTAAAAACGCAGCCCCGCGCGGAAAGAGCTCTCCGCGATACAGAAAGTAATCGGCGAACACGAAGGCGATCACGAACAGAGTCACTGCACGGAACACAACCAATGCCTTGTATCGGCGCGCATAACCACGAGTTCGCGTGTAGAAGCCATGAAGCAGAAAGACAAGCAGAGCTAGCAAGGACCACATCAGGGCGTAATCAGTGACAAAGCGCCTAAAACGCTGCGCGAGCTCTTCGGCTCGCTGCGTCTTGAGTATGTTGACGTAGAACAAGTACCAAAGCACGAAGGCAAGGATTAGCGAAGCACTAACAGAAATAATGTCGGCAGCCATCCGCAAAAACCCGTCTTTCCACGGAAACCTGCGCCCTTCGTCCTTCAGTTCTTTCCACTGTCGCGAGAGCCAGTTGGATTTCACGGCTAATCCTTTCTCATACTCTATTTGGATCCAAATGTTAGAAGGAGGGACGTCGAAACTAGGGGAGCGATCGAGTACTCTTCGTTCGTGCCCAGTTTGCCTGCTACCAGCTTCGCGAGCGCGCTCCCTGTGCTGAGATCGAAAATTCTGGAATAACCGATGACCGTCCACTCCAGCGAAAGTAAACCCAAGTACTTGAAGTCTATTCCGTCAACGAAGAGAGTAACCGCAATGACCCGATTGCGATCGGCAGTATCCGGCTAAGCAGCTATAAAGCGTGCGTGGCTAGGACAGCGTGACCGTCGTCGTAAGAACGGCCGGTGATTGGTCTATTTCTACTTCCAGAACCGGCACCGCTGACTTTTCCAAGTAATGGCGCGATTCCCAGCCGCTTTCAAGACTCATGCGGCGGATAGGTACACTGCTTTCCACTCTTATCCGCCCAATGGCTGAAGCGCATCCCATTTCGTTCTGCGACCAATTTCCGGGAGCTAAGCGCCAGCGCAGCACTGCCTTCCGCTTAAACCCCTGCACTTGGTCTATTACAGAAAGCGCGTCAGCTCTCAAGGTGACAGTCCGCTTGTGCTTCGCTCCCCAAACATCCGTGTAACTTCCCGCCCAAGATTGCTCATCGACGGTTGCAGTGATTGCAGGCGCCCCGACAACCCGCACCCACTCGCCATATAGGAACCGGCCGAGGCGGGGCATCTGATCGTGACCGTCAAACTGATGGCTGTTATGGCCAACCACGCTGGCGAGGGCCTTGGCCGCCCCGCCGCCGTCGACATAGGCGTAGCTGCCACCGTCGCGCAGAAAGTTCTTTCCCTTCCACCACAAGTCGAGGTGAAGCGCATCGGCATGCGCCGGACGGAACCCTGCAGTGGGCGCGCGGAGCAATACGCGCGCGCCCGTTCTATTGCGCATAACCACGTAGCCGCCATCTGGGAAAACGGCGCTGCTCAAATCGTTCAGCCAAGGTTGCACGGGCCCTTCAGCAAGAGGAACACCCAGCCAGGCCGCAGATTCGTCCCACGGACCGGATTCCAATGCTGCCCTACCGATGAACAGGAGCGACGCAAGCTGTAAGCAGGGTCGGAAGTCCCGGTAAGCGCCAGCAGCCAAGCGGTATGGGAGCGCCCCATCATTCGCCCCCAAGTTTGGGCCGTCGCCACTCGCGGGATCAATCATCGCGCCCAGCCATCGGGTTGCGGCAGCCGCCCGTGTATAAAAATCTTCGGCGAACGGTGCCTCCCCCATGTATCGCCGCCATGCTTCCGCAACACTGAGAGTGTCGAGCATCACTCGGTGGTAGGTAAGCGAATGCTGAGAGAAGCTGCCATCAGGCGAAACCAGCCGGCGAACTCGACCATCGAGTAGCTTGCGGCCTTTCTTGGCCCACCGGCGGCCACGGTATCTCGCATCGCCGTCGCCGAATCTGGCCAGCCAAGAGCCACCCACAAAAAGACCGGCAGCTTCGCTCGTTGCATGGTTGTTGTCCTGCGCGACGGCGTAAATCGTCGTGAGGTCAACGCGCCGGCAATGGGCCTCAACGAAACCTGCTAGCCCATCTGCAACACTGCTTTCGAGTCCCGCCGTGCGCAGTGCCAGCAGCACGTTAATCAGCCGGATGGAAGTTTCCTGTCCGCACATCCAGTTGGGGCCGGTGTTAGGAGGATTGCACTGCCACCAGTCCTGGACCCAGAGCTGAAGGGCCGAGAGATAACGCGCGTCCCCGCTTATCCTCCAGGCGCGGGCAAAGACGGACGCCCAACTGAACCGGGATATCTCCCAGATAACTTTGATGTCACCTGCATCGGCACTAAAATCCGCAATTTCGCTCCAATGCAGTGCGGACTGCGGGTGTTGCTTATTCTGAAATGGGTTCAGGAACCAATTCGGGGGATTTCCGATGTCATGGGCGTGCACCGAAAAATAGTTCGACCTTCCTTTGAGCAAGTCGTCGGCTTCGGTCAAAACCGCCGGGTCGGCCAATGGTGCCGGCCGCTGACCACTGTCATGTGACGAATCAACTCGAAGCCCAAGTGGAACCGCTTCGCGCGGTGGAAGCAGCCACCGGTAAATCCCCGCTCGCTTGCAAGTACGGTAGATCATTACGCGCGCCACATTGGCGACTCCGAGCCGCAGCGTAGTGGAGAGATAGATCATTAACTTCCGCATCGAGTGGAGTTCGGGCTGTCTGTCAGCCCTAGGGCGGCTCCCGACAATGGTTTTATCTATATGCCCGCACAAGCGGCTACTCGGCTCCTTCAAACGCTTCTGGATCTCCACCTTGGCTAAAGCGCTCGGGGGCAGGTCATGCGTGACTGACATTTTCTTCCTTAGCCCCTAGCGGCGACTGAGCCCTTCCGCCACGTCTATTGCAACCCGGGAAACCTCAAAGATTTCGTCTGCCGGAATCGGCGAAGGCCCCCCGGACCCGGCTGCCCGGAGAAACGCTTGTACACAAGCGCCATGCCCCTTGTCCTGCCGCCAAGTCCGGAAGGCTCGAAACCCCGGCCAGCCAAAGCCACGCAACACACGGAAGTTTTCCAACTGGAGAATCCGCCCTGAGGCAAACACCTCAATACGCTCCTTCGGAAAAGAACGATGACCGTTGGCGTAGTACTGAATGGAGGCAATCGAGCCGTCCTCAAACTGCAACGAAATCTGCGCCGTATCCAGACTGGGGGCAGCGCCGCTGCTACCCCGCATTGCCCTGACGCTGGCCCCAACAATCCGCCTACCGACCAGGAAACGCGCTAGATCAATGAAGTGACAAGCCTCTCCAAGAATGCGCCCTCCGCCAACCTGCGGGTCCTGTGTCCAATGATCGGGGGGAATCGCACCCGCATTCATTAGCAGGCTCAGTGACTTGGGGCCTTGCGTCCCCCGCAACATCTCGCGCATGCGCTGCACATGAGGTGAGAATCTGCGGTTGAATCCGACAAGAATGATCGGCGCTGCACCCTGTGCCGCGGACTCGGCGTAGGCAGTCTCAACTTCGGTGAGCTGCTCGCGGTTCAAGGCCAGCGGCTTTTCCACATACACATTCCGCCCGCCGCGCAGAGCTTCTGACGCAAGCCGAGCATGGCTATCGTGCCGGGTGGCAATGAACAGCGTGTTGACTTCCTTTTGCGCAAACAGCTCGGCCACGCTTGCAGATGCTTTGGCGAATCCGAACTTCCGTGCATGATGAAAGGCATTTAAGCCATTTGTCGTCACAATGGCGCGTAGGTCAGCCCCGGCTTTCACCAGCGCGGGGATAAGTACTCGCCCGCCGTAATTGCCGGCTCCAATGCAACCTACCACGGGCTTAACCGCTACGCCGAAAGACGGTGTCCCTTGGACCAAAACTGTGCGTGACTCCGTTTCCCCGTTCGACCGCGCCTCGGGGTACTGCAACACGATGCCCAGGGAAGGCTCGGCGCTAGTCAGGACGGAATAAGCCGCTTCCGCGCGTTCGATGGGGAAGCGATGTGTAATCAGAGGGGCCACGTTCAGGGCACTCGATGACATCAGGTCCAGAACTGCCTCGAAATTGCGCTGCTCGGTCCAGCGCACGAACCCGACCGGGTAGTCTTGGCCTTCTTGCTCATAGGACGCGTCGTAACGGCCAGGACCATAGGAACAGGACACCTGAAGCGTAATTTCCTTCTCGTAGAAATCCTGTCGCGAGAGTTTGAGTCCGGTGACCCCCACCAGCACGATCCTGCCGCGCTTCCGGCACATCTCGGCAGCCAGCGAAACGGGTTCTGAACTTTCCGTCGACGCCGTGATGATGACGGCATCCACACCCCGCCCACGGGAAAAATCCACGGCGCGCATGACAAGATCGTCACCCACGGACGGATTCACAGTAAATGCACCGAACTTGCGCGCCATCTCAAGCCGTTGCGGATCGTAGTCGATGCCCATCACCCGACAACCGTGGGCGCGCAGCATCTGCACGGTTATCAGCCCAATGAGTCCCAGCCCCGTGACCACGACCGTTTCACCGAGCGTAGGCTGGGCCAAACGCAGACCCTGAAGGCCGATTGCGCCCAAAACGGTGAACACGGCCGATTCATCTTCGACGTTGTCGGGGATGCGTGCGCACAGATTCTTCGGCACGCTCACAACTCCAGCATGGCTGCCATTGGAGACTACCCGATCGCCCGGTCTAAGCTGAGTAACTCCTGCACCCGCCTCGATCACCGTGCCCACGTTGCAGTAGCCCAGTGCCAGCGGCTGGTCAAGCTTGCTGCGCACGGCGTCTATCGTGGCCATTAGACCGTCCGTGCGCATCTTGTCGAACAGCATCTTGACCTTGTCAGGCTGTTCCCGTGCCCTGTCGAACATGGATGCACGACCGAAGTCGATCAGCATGCGCTCGGTGCCTGCGGAGATCAGCGTGCGCTGTGTTCGGATCAGCACGTGACCCTGCTGGAGCGACGGGACAGGAGCATCAACCAGCGATGTTGCGCCCGTACCTATGTTCAGAAGTACTTGCTGCATTGAACCTCAAATGGAGACGCTTGCTGGTGCTTCGAGGGTTGGACTCGGCATCCGACAACCCACTCTTGGGGACTCGCTCTCAGGTTGAGATGGTTTTTCATGCACCGTTTTGACTTGTATCAAACTACAGCCTGACGCGCGTGGGGCACTAAGGCATCTTTCTCAGACCGGTTGGGGTAATTGATCAGAACTGCCCGATAGCTCCCCTTGAACACAAACAGACTCCCGGCGGCGGCGCCAATCGTTCCAAATAATTCAATCAGAGTTGCAATATCCTTGAGCGATCCAGCCCCACCTAGAACAGTCATCGGAAGGTCGATGGCGTCGCGCACTTTTCTGGCGAGTTGAAGATCATACCCTTTCATGAGCCCGTCGCAGTCAATCGAATTGATGACCAGCTCGCCCGCCCCTAGACGCTCAGCCGTCTTGGCGAATTCGACCGGGTTGAGGCCAGTGCCCTTTGTGCCGTTATCGATAAAGATCTCATAGGACTCGCGGGCCTCGATCCTCTTCACGTCCATGACCACCACAATGCTCTGGCTACCAACGACCTCGGCGGCCTTCGAGATCAGATCGGGGTTGCCAATCGCAGCCGAACTAATCGCGACCTTTTCGACGCCTAAGCTGATGATTTCTTCGACTTGTTCGACTCTTTTGACGCCCCCGCCATAGCACAGCGGCATCCGGCATTCGGCGGCCAGATTTTTGACAAGCACGTAGTCGGGCTCCTTCTGATGTACGGAGGCATCGATATCCACGACGATAATTTCATCAACTTCCTTCTCGTTAAAGATCTTTACGGCGTTGATTGGATCGCCCACATACTTCGGATTGCCGAAGTTAATGGTTTTGACCAGGCCGCCATTCTTGACCAGAAGACAAGGTGTAATTCGCGGGCGCAACATACTCACATCATCGCAAAATTCTTCAGGAGCTGGATGCCCCATTGATGGCTTTTTTCCGGGTGAAACTGAACGCCATAAATATTACCAGCGCGAACGCACGATACAAAGGGACCGCCGTAGTCCGTTACTCCAAGAATTACGTTCTGGTCCTTCGGTGCGAAATAGTACGAATGCAGGAAGTAGAACCTGCCTGTGGCTCCGATATCCTGGAACAGGCATTCCCGGCATCGCGGTTCGACGTCGTTCCATCCCATATGCGGAAGGTATGCGCGCTGGGATGGTGCCGCCCGGTCGAATTTCTTGACTTCCCCATCAATCCATCCGAGTCCTTCCAGCGTACCCTCGTCGCTTCGTTTGGCCATCATCTGCATGCCCACGCAAACCCCCAGTACGGGCGTGCCTTTCGACAGCACCAGATCGTCCAGCACGATCCGCATCCCGGAGTTGTTCAGTCGGGCCATGGCCCAGTCAAACGCACCGACCCCCGGGAGAATGACCCTTTCCGCCCCGGCCAGCTCCTCCGCTGTACGGGCGATCCGCACGAGAATATTCAGACGCTTATAGATGTTGGCAATCGCCTGAATGTTGCCGACGCCGTAATCGACTATCGAAATCACCTTTTTACTGCTCTTTCCTCCAGCCCTACAAGCTGCATCACGCGAGCGCCCAGCAGAAAGAGATACAGTTGATTTTTGTAGTCCTTGTACGACTTGCGCGGCGCCTCCATGTAACCCTGCAGCTCGGCGACGGATATTCCAAGCTTGGTGGAAATATATTCAAAATCCTGAGCTATGGTCTTTTCGTCATAAGGCGGCTGAGCGAGGTCGGCCAAGGCCTCCTCCCGCGTCATTTGGCCGGTCAGGATCAGGCTCGAGTACTGCACCCTTCGAGTATCGAACCCGAATTTGATCGGGAGCCAATATCCCTCGTAGAACTTTGTAAATCGAGACTCAAAGTGTTTGCGCGCATAGATCTGCCATCCGAACTTATCGCTGAGCAACCGCATCGCATCCTTTTTTATATACGGCAAATAGTCCAGCGGCTTGACCACCTCGATTCCCTTGAAATACCTCAAATAAACCTTGTGCCTCAGAATCCCGGAAAGGGGAAAATTCACCAGCGGCGCTTGCCCAAATTTCCCATGAATATCCCGGATCTGCCACAGGTCGGTCCCGTAGTAAAAATAGTCCAGCGGGTTCCGCACGCATTCCGTCGCGATATTGCCGCCGGTGAGGATGTACTTGACTCCATGCTTCTCGGCAAATTTGTACATCGTCGCAAAGAACGCATGATCTTGCGGCAAATCGATATGCGGTACTCCCGATTTGAAGAATGCCAATTGCAGGTCCCGCATCTCCTTCCAATCAATCACTTCCGTGAATAATTCCAAGCCCAGGTTGTCAATCAACTTTTCAATGTTGTTGACCGCGATCTGCGAATTCCAACCCCCGTCCACGTGGAACACCAGCGGACGCAGCCCGAACTGCTCCTTGGCGATATACGTCAGGTACGAGCTGTCCGCTCCGCCGCTGATCCCGATGATGCAGTCGAAGTCCTTCCCCGCCCCGGCCCTCTTGATTTGCTCGACCTTCTTCTGGAGGATTTTCCTTCCCGCTTCGTTCGGCTGCCACTTCGGAAGCACCTGCTTATAAAAATTCGTGCAGTGATCGCACCTCCCTTTCCCGTCAAACGTGATCTTCGGATCGGACGTGTCCATCACGCAGTTACTGCAAAGTTGATAGGCTTTCATGGGTTTAAACGAAAATACGGCGCTTCAACTAAATATCCTCACGTGTTGCCGGTAAATCTTTTGCGCGGCCCGCCCGGCTTCCCAGGCTTTCCTGCCGGTAATTGTGGCCATGGCTCCATGGCACCGGTGCAGGACTTTAATAGTAGGCTCGTAGTAAACGCTCAAGCCTTTGTCGCTAAGTTGTTTGCTCAGAAAGTACTCCTCGTGCATCAGGAAGGACGGCGCCCACAACTCTACGAAATGACGGAAGAACACCGGACCGAGCACGTAGCACGCCCCGTAACCTTGGTAGATTTTCTGCGCAACATCGTGACGCGTCTCGTCCGGCCTGTCGGTGAAGCCCCGGGTCAGCTTCGCCACTTGCCGGATACTGATCGCCAGGTAATAGTTCGCGTAATAGAGGTTGTAAATGAACTCGCGAAACTTACTGATTTTGCGGATCACATGTGGATTTTGATGTACGCCATCCAGCGTTGCGATGTCTGGTGATACCACTGGATGCTTCTCAAATAGGGACAAGTTCCTGCGGATGGACTCGCCAAAATCGGCCGGGAACACCAAGTCGTTGTTCCCGATAACCATGAGTTCGATATCCGGTTGACTGCACCTCAGGTGCCGGATGCCTAGATTCAGGCCCCTGAAATAACCAACGTTTTCTTTGTTCAATATCACTTCAACGTTTTGAAATTCATTTGTGAGCTTTTTCAGTGCCTCGACGTTTTCTTCGCCTGAATTGTTGTCAACGACGACTACCTGAAACTCATGCCCGCCGTTTCTCCGCAGCGAGCTCACCGCTTCCTGCGTGTCCGCCGTGTTTTTGTAGTTTGTGCACACATAACCGATCTTCATCCGGGGCGCTCCACGTACCGTCCACCCTTGCGCGCGGCGTAGTCCCACACGCCCCGCGCGATGGCACGATAGCTGGCCAGCGGGCTAGTGTCCAGAAACCCGATGAGCAGTAGCAGGAGCATTTGGGAGAGCCCCAGCTTGACGATGAATCCCGGGAATTTGAGAACATGCCGTTCCGCCATGTACATGAAATTCCGGTACATGTAGTAGCGCCGCACCGGCGAATGCAACGCGTAGTACTTCATCACGAACTCGGGCAGGTTGACGGTGTCTCCTAGCTGATGCTGCATCAATGCAGCCGGCACGCGATGTATCGCATAACCGGCACGCCGGAGGCGCAGACTGAAATCGAAATCGATGCAGTCTAGGAAAAAGCCCTCGTCATATAATCCGATCTGATCGTACACGCTGACGCTCACCAGATTGCCCGAAGTAATCGCGTAACTGATCTCTTCGCCAACCGCACCCTTCCTGCGCCCGTTGGCGGTGATTCGCGGCGCCAGACATACCCGCGTCGGATCCTGTTCCACCGCTGCACGGTATGCCTCAATCATAGAACTATCCACGACACTGTCCTGGTCCATTGTGAGCAGCCAGGTACAGCGCATCTGCCTCGCGCGCTCCACCCCGCGATTCAAGGCGTACCCAACGCCCCGGTTTTCTCCCAACCGCTCGACTGTGACACTCGGCTCCCGCTCCAGCGACTCCAGCACGCCCAGCGACTCCGCGTCCGAACCGTTGTCCACAATGTGAACGTACCGGATCTGCCTTCGCAGCGCTTCCACGGTCTGCCTGGTCTTCTGCAGCCCGTTGTAACTGACGACTACCGCTAGCACGTCTTGGGAATTCACGAAGCCTGGCGATCGGATGGGAAAGGGCTCTTTCGCAGCGCCTCCCGCAATGCCTCTTCGCCAACCGGGCTGGCCACGGCCCCTCTGAGAGGCTTTCGCGCAAGCACCACGATGTGATACGGCTCCAACGGCTCAACCGCCGCCAACTCAAACCCGGCATGGAACACGGCGTCCACTGCCAGGCGCGTGTCAAACACATGATGGTGCATGCTTCTGAACTCAGCGTTTCGTTCCGCCCGTTCGCGGAACGCACCGGCATCGGTTACTCCCGGATCCCTCGAAAGATCGTGTAGCTCGAGGATCTCCGCAAGGTGTGTGAGATCGTCCTCACCTACATTCTTCTCGAAGTCCCCAATTAGGTGCGACATTCTGGTTATCGGTCTCCGGTGGTCGAACGCGCCGTCCCGCGCGGGAACCACCAGAAGCAGTGCTCCACCCGGCTTGAGCACTCGCCTCCACTCATCGAGGGCGCGCAACGGGTTTGCGGTGTGTTCTAGCATGTGCGATGACAGGACGAAATCGTACTTCCCGCTGGGGATCACTCGGAGGTCGGCCCCTTCGGCCAGGAATTGCTGCCCCGGGGCCTTCCTCGAATAAAAATGGAATGTGTCGCCCTCTCTTGTCGCATCTTCCCAGATCGTTCTGCTCGCGAAGTTGACGTTGTCAATCCGTCTGGCGTGGGGATAAACCGGGATGAGGCCTCCCCACGCAAAGATGGAGCTGGGGCCCCCAATTTCAATGCCAATCCCTTCCCTGACCATCTCACGGCATTTGGCAAAGGATCGTGCGTGCGGCGTACGGATTCTGCGCGCAGCGGCGGTCAGCACACCCGCCACACCACCGGCCTTGAAAACGCTCACGAAGCGTTTAACGATCAAAGCATCACTCCGGCTGTCAATTTAGGCCTCGGCACCGACGGGTGGTTCTAGCGTGTCCAACCGGCGACGCCCCGTCTGCGTAACCCGCTTGTTGATCTGTAGGACGATCCACAACAGAGCAAAGGTCACATAGTAGATCCTGTTCACGCCCACCAAGCTGCTGATAAAAGAAGCATAGAAATAACCCATCATCAATATGAAAACCGCGACGGTAAATACCGGTCTCGTGTTGATTAGCATGGAATGAAAAGCCATGTGAAGGAGAAGACCGGTCGCGAGCATGAACAGCACGGAACCTATGATTCCGAAATCTAGGATGAGCCCGCGAAACATCGTGTAAACGTTCGTTGTCAGCAAATCCCCATAGGAATAATAGTCGTCAAACATACCTATCGGCAGGACCTTATCACTACCCATCAGCTTGAACAGAACCGTGAAGGTGTAAAAACCATGAGTGGTGCTTTCGTGGGGGTAGACGAGTTCTGAGTGCCTTCCGATAAAGAACGCGAACCAATCCGAAAAGGCGTAGATATGACCGAAGGAATAAGATGAATAGTATTCGACCAACTTCTTAAACAATTCGCCGCTATCGTCGATAGTATAGAGACCTCTCCCCAGGAACGAAACCGTGACGGTCGCTATCAGGATGGCCACATAAAGCGTCAGCGACTTGATCCTGCCTTTGTCAAATAAGCGCAGTGTGCCCGCAGACGCGCGGTACACCAATAACCCGGCGTAAAAAAATACAATGCACAAAAACAAATGCCATTTGGCCGACTGGGTAACCGCCACAAGGATCGATGGAAGAAAAGACAAAACCACGATGAGCCGCCGCTCGCTTTTCGTCGGTACAGTCGGAAACAGAAACCCGCCCAGAATAGCGCCTAGGTACACACAGACAATGCTCAATCGCTCGATAATATTGCCATTGAGGTCATCGGAAAAGCGCAGGTTCGTGTAAGCCTTAGCAGTCGCGTACAAATCAAAAAGCAAGTCTTGGAGCGAGAAGCCCTGGCCGAACAAATTGAGGGCAAGAAATACCAGCGACGCAAGGGTCGTCAAGTAAAAAACGACTCTCAGAAAGGGGCTGCCGTACACCAGGGTGGCCGTCTCGCGCTTCCCCGTGTTTCTCTCAAAGGCCGCCTTCCAATCAAAAGCCAGCGAGCCCATGGAAAACGCTACAGTGCACAGAAATAGGAAGGCGATCGCGTACGGATTCGCCGGTACCCAGAATAAAACGGCCAGGGGAACGAAGGTGTACCCAAACCAGAAAAGTCCGAAAAGGCAAGCCGGAAACAGCCATGTACCTACATATCGTCGCACCAAATAGGTTTGCCCCAGGATCATCAAGCTGAAGGCCAGCGCCAAGCATTTTTCAAAGACGTACATTTACGGGCGGCCTATCCACAAGTATTTTCTGGCGATTAACCCAAACAAGAGAATCTCGATGAGTGCGGAAGTGATGTAAGCACCAGCCGCGAGCCCGGTGATCCATCGCTCGGCCCCCGACCGGCCGAGCAATCCACCCGGCCCTCATTGCGGTACATTTAGATATGCAAGACGCCAATTCCAGCCCAGCCTTGCAACGGGTCTTTGATTATTTCTAAGTAGTGATACCTAAGTTTGATTTCATTCCAAAAGCGATCGACTTCACACCTCGTTTGGGTTGGGTGCTTTGCAATGTCGTGAAACGCAACGATTCCGCCACTCCGAACGAGGGGAGCGTACATTTCAAAATCGGCACGGACTCCGTCGTAGGTATGGTCTCCATCAATAAACAAAAAATCTAGGGATCTGTCCCCAAGTAAAGACCGAACAAGCCCACGTGTATCGCTGTTATGCGAATCTTTTCGAAGTAGATGCAAAGATTGATTGTTCTTTGCGAATTTGCGATAGACGAATCTACGAGGCCAGAGATAGCCACCTCCGAACTTGCCTCCTGGCAAGTCAACGCTAATCACCATAGCGTCTGGGTCGGCGACTCGGCATGTCATGAACAACGTTCCACCGCTCCAAGTGCCTATCTCCAGGGCGTTCTTCACCTGCACCGCAGAGACGATCTCAAACAAACGGATCAACTCCTCGGGCACTTGCTGTGGACGGATCGCGTACTGGAAGCAAAAATCTGCCAGCGTGCGAGGACTCGCGTTGACGTTCAACGAGCGGATGCCGCGCGCGCAACGAAGCAGGGAAACGGCATTGCCCGGTGCCTTTGCGACTCGCGAAAGTCCGTTACTTATGCGTTGAAGCATTCTTCTCCACCAATTTGTGCCAGAGACATCGATTACGACTCCACTCCCAAAATTCCTGTCCAAGCAATGCTTACTGTGCTGCGGCTTTGATTTCTTTATCGATAGCTCTGCGCGAGAGTTCGTTCTTCCGGAGTGAGAATCCGAAACCACGTCACCAGCACAAAACACAGAATCGTTCCTAGCAGGAAAAGGCCCTTTACGAGGGGGCCCTGAAGCAGAGCGGCCAGCGCCAAAATCAGCAAAGCCATGGATGGCAGGAGCGCTGTCCGCAAGCTAATCGGGTTCTTGCCCGGCAGAAAGCGTTTCGCCAGCAAGAATAGGAACAGAGCGTCCACCCCCACGCGCGCCGACCAGGCGATGGCCGCGCCCTCGATCCCGCGCGTGCTAATCAGCCACCACAGCAGGCCCAGATACAAAGGCAGCTCGATGAGATGCAGTGTGGCGGTTAAATCCGGTCTCCCCACGCCTTGCAAGAACGCGAAAGGCACATACGCCAGGCTGTTGACGAACACGCCCGCCGCGAGCAACTGAAGCACGCGAAAGCTCTGCTGCGCGAATTCAGGTCCCAGCCAAAGCTTCAAGCCGTCCTGTGCCAGCGCGACCGTGCACAGCATCACCGGAAACAGCACAAGAAAGATGGATTTGACGCTTCGGCCGAAGAGGAGCGCGCTGCGCTCGCCGCCCTGCGCAAAGCTGGCTGAGAAGGCAGGAAACATTACCCCCATCAGCGCGCCGGGAAGCAGCCAGAATTTGGTAACGACCTCATAGGGAGTGGCGTAATAGGCGACTGCGGTCATGGACACCAGAGCACCGATCAAGAAGCGGTCGAGCGTAACCATCAGCGGACTGACCACGTTGCTGACCGTCATCCACCCACCGAAGCGTAGCAGCGGGCCCACGGCAGCGCGCTCCCAAGCAACAGAGCGGCTCAATTCCGGCACCACCCGCAGGCACAGCAGCAGATGCGCGGCCCAGGCGACGATCCGCCCCACAACCAGCGTGCCGACCACCGGGACCAGGCTCTTTGAAAGCGGCAGGACGAGCAGCGGCCCGGCAAACGTGAGCACCCCCATCGGAACCCGCAGCGCGTTGATCAGCCCAAAGCGCTGGTGCGCCTCCAGCAACCCGCGCAGGCCCGCCGTACTGATGACCACCGGAATGGAAAGTCCGAGCAAATAGAAAGCTTGCAGCGTCTCGGGCTCCAGCGGATCGGGCACATTTAGGGCACTATGGACAAGCCACGGGGAGGACAAGATTATGATCGCGGTGCCCACCACACCCAAGATCAACATCAGCAGCTGGGAAGTCCAGACCAGCGTGGGTACCTCGCGATCTTCCCCGGCGCCAAGCTTTTTTGCCACCAGTTGGGTGAGCGCCCGGCCTAGTCCGAGGTCGAACAGGCTCGCGTAGCCAATGAGCGTCCAAGCCAGCGTCAGCACCCCAAAACGGTCCGTGCCCAATCCTCGAATGAGGATCGGAATGCAAAAGACCGCCACGATCATCGGCGCGCCGCTGCCTATCAGGTTCCAAACCGTATTTCTCGCCAGCAGGCGGCCACTAGTCAGGTGTTCGTTATGCCCGTTCCTTTTGTCTGCTGTTTCAGTCCTTTGAATGGTTTGCTCTAAGCGCGCAGGCATCGAAGCGATCTTTTCGGCGGTTTGCAAGTCCTTCATGTTCTTGATTTCAGGCCGCTTAAAATTTTTATTGACTAGTATCATACTCACATGGCGACATAAGTTGCGTTTATCAGCCGCGACTCCCGTCAAACCCCGCCGTCCCGTCACGGTTACAAAAACCCCGTCGCTGCAACCCCTTTAGAATGCTCAGTTACAAAAAAAAGGGGGAGGGGCGCCCTCCAACCCTACCCAACCGCCGGTCGAACATCGGCAGTGTCCACATCCACGGACACCGACCGCTGGATCAATTCCAGCGAAACGACCACGCGCAGATTGTTCTTTTTCCGCTTCAGGATACCTTCCAGTCCCGCGAACGGACCGCTTGCGATCCGCACCCGTCGCCCAACGTTCAGGAACGGATGCGGCTCCGCGCGCAAGCTTTGGCAAAGCCCCGCACGCAGAATTTCCATCTCCGTGTCGGGCAACGCCGTCGGCAAGCCGCCAAAACCAATCAGGCGAACCACGCTTGGAATCTGCACCACGCGCAGCCGCTCGCTCAACGGCAGCCGCACGAAAACGTAACCCGGAAACAAAGGAAGCTCCAATTGCACACGGCGGTCTCTCCAGCGGCGCATGGAACTGTAAAGCGGAAGAAAGTGCTCGACGTCTCGCGCTCCCAGCTCGGCTGCGACGCGCTTTTCATGTTTTGCGCAAGTGTACGCGGCATACCAGCGCGCCTGCGACATCGCTTGCTCTTGCTCCGGCAATCCCGTGGGGTTCTGCCGTCGCTCCAGCACATTCTCCGCACTCGCTTGTATCACCGTCGCGCTTCCCAAGTATCCTCCTCTCTGGTTGGCCCTATACAGCTTCGCCCCGTCACTTACAGGGCGCTATGTGACCTAACCCCTTACTTTGCAAATACCTGCGGACGACTCGACTCTACTCGTCCATCGGCCCGTTCGATGGCGGACGGCGATTGCCGAGAGCATCCTCAATTCCTTGCTCGCTCGAGTCTGGAGCGCTTCCGTTTCGGGACGCCCAGGGCATGCGCGCTTTCAGAGCACCGGCGATTTCTTGCGCGAAAACCTTGCGCGGATCTTGTGGATCGGCTTCCCAATGCGCCGATCCCACCACCCAGATCACGGACATGGCGCAAACCAGAAAGGTGCCTAGAATCATGATGACCAAGCGTGGGGGAAATGACTTTCTCTCCGGGGTTCTGGCCGGATCCAGTACTTTAACACTAGGTGTTTCTTTGGCTTCTTGCACTTTAGCTAGCTCATACTGTTCGGTCAGCAGTTCGAAGACGGTTTCCTGGATTTTCGCGCGGCGGTAATAGTCGAAGTATTTCGCACCGAGCAGCGGCAAGTTTCGGATTGTTGGAAAGGGCAGGCCACCGGCCTGAGCCCCCTGTGAGTCTGCGGACTGGCCTGTGGAAGGTGCTGGGCCCTGCACATCCTTTGCCCGAGTACCGCCAAGCTTTTCGAGTTGCTTGCGGAGTTCACCAACGCGGGCATTCAAGGAACGGACGCGAGAGTTGCTGTCGGTATATATTTGGCGGAGCCCCTCGAGTTGCGATTGCGCCGCGATCATCTCGCCCGCGATTGTTCCCGCCGCGTCCAGCATCGCCTTTCCTTCTTGCTGAATATCAAGTGTGCTGTTCTTGCTCGAGAATTGCGCGAGCTGGTTGGAGGCATCGTCCAGATCTTGCTTGGCGACCTTAAGGCGCTCCTCGAGAAACACCCGTTCGCGGTGCGCGGCGGAAGTCGACAACTCCGAAGCGAGCACGTTAAGTTCGTTGACGTATGCGTTCGCAATGGCCGCGGCTCGCTGCGGATCGTGATCGGTCACGTTGATGGTAATGATGCCGCTCTTCCTGTCTTCCGAAATCGATGTATTTTCATCGAGTTTCATCCGTGCATCCACGACAAGCCGCTTGCCGTAAACTTTTCTCAAGTCAAACTGCTGGATGAGCCGATCCTCGGAAGTTTGGCTCCTCAAGACGCCGATAAACAGCGCGCCCGAACTCTTGAGCCCGAGCAAATCTCCCGCCATACCTGCCAGGCCTCCTCCGGCCTTCGCCGCCATAGCGGCCATCATCGCAATCCCGGAGGGGGACTGTGTGTCCGGCGGCATGAGCTGCGCCGTCGAAGTGTAGGACTTCGGAATTAAAAACGCGAACAGGGTTGAGACTAACAGGCCGGCTACCGCAGCTCGGAAAAAGAACCGGCGACGTCCCCAAAGCAGTCGGAGCTGCTCCGCTTGCCACGCGCGCGAGTCTTCGAGTGGCAGTTGGGACAGCGAAACCTCTCCAATGACCTCCTGTGGAGCCGCCTCAGGCTGCTGCTTGGTGGCTGTCTGCGTCACGCCTTTCCTTCTCTCCTGTCTTCCCGTCCATAACGTTTACCGTCTCACTTCCACGAACGAGGCCAAAACGTGAACTGCATTGAAGTCGTCACATTCGATCTTGGTAGAGGGTCCAGCACTGGATAATTCCACTTTTCATACTGCACTGACCCTGAAAGCATCACTGCGGTACCCAACCAAAAATCGGCCTTCACCCCCCCGTCGTTCAACGTTCCACCCTGTGGAAGATATTGCCCGCTCACCTTCTCGTGCCGGTAATTGAATTGAATCTTGTTGCGCGAGCTGAGCCAGTACGTGCTCCAAGCCTGCTCGCCCTGTCCCGCTCGACCCAACCAACTGCCGATAAGATTGCCTTGGTTCATGTAAGAACCATCCGGGTAATGACCGTTCACGTAAAAACAGCCAAAGCAGCCCGGGAAATCCGGGGGAACCGTGGATCCCCCTTCCACACGTAGGTCGAGCTTAGAAACGCCTGGAATTCGAGGCAGATATATGCCCCCTCTGATCGCAGACTTGCGGGGATAATTTAATGGAGAAAACTCATCTTCCGTAAATGCGTCGCCGTAAAATGTCAGCCAATTTCGCAGCCCAGGCACCTTATAGGTGAAGTCCACGCCCGAGCGCCGATCCCCGGGACTTTCCGGGCTAATCTGGTGTTGCTGATTGCCGACGGAATAGCTCCTGAGTAGAGTGTGAAAGGTCAGCGGGGTCGGGCCGCCCGCAAAGACATTCGTCACGGCTACGCTGAATTCAAAATTCCGCGTAGGCTTCAGACTGATTTTTTGTCCCTGGAGAAAAGGTTGCCGAGCTAGCGCACGGCCAAACTGTCCCACAATTCCGGTGTCGGCTTGGTCGACAAACTCATGCCCGGCGAACTGCCCGAGGAACCACTCCATCCTGATTGGGCCAAGCCAACCCAAAATGCTGGGCAACTTGAACGGCGAAACGCGGTTGATACGGAACATGTTCACCGGTTCGGCGTTATCGCTGAACATAAGTGGCCCGCCTTGGGTGGGGCTCCACCACAGGCTTTGTTTCCCGAACGAAACCTGCCAATTCTCAAAGTTCATACCGACATAGGCATCAAGCAATCGAACTCGATTGAGGGAAGAAATCGGCGTAGCCGGCGGAACCCCGGGAATGTTGTCGACCGAAGCAATGAATTGTCGCGCGGCATTAGTCTGAGCTGGAGCCGATGGGGAGTGTTGGTACTCAGCCCGCACATAGCCAACCCAACGCCCGGCAGTTGTCCAGGCGGAGAACCCATCGACGGAGTTGAATCCTTCCTGGTACGGCCTGCCGAAATCATTAATCAGCGTCTGCCCGAAATGATTGCCATCCGTGAGAGGCTGTCCGGAGATCTCTGTAAAACGCGCGTAGACAGATTCGACGCGTCCGCGAAATTGTCCTTCGCCACTTCTTCCTTCGAGATCTTCCTTGAATTCCGCCGCAAGAAGTTCATGGATCCCTTGCGCCTCCGCAGGTCCGTCATTGACTCTGTCGGAAGCTTCCGTGAGCATTCGCGCACATTCGCTCCGTGTCCATGGGCGAAACCCACTAAACCCGCTGTCAATCATGCCCATCCCTATTAAGCGGTCGAGAGCTGGATAGATCCAACTGTCCAGCGGAACATACGGCGACCCCTGATTCGCGGGAGAGGAGTTTCCGTCGCCGCGAAAGATTTGGCTGATCGATCTCCATTCGCTGCCGCCCAAGTCAGGATTGTGATGACGGCTGTAAATGTTCTGCGCGACAAGGTTACCGATCACGGCACCGATGACCACATCCGAGGGAAAATGCTGTTGGGCGCGCACGCGCGAGATGTCGACTAGAGAAGCCAAACCGTAGGCCATAATCTTAGTGAACGGCCCGGGATACTCGTGCGCGATTACGCCCGCTACAGACCATGCTGCGGCGGCGTGTTCAGACGGAAACGAAGTGCCGCCACTCTGAAAAAAGGACCCGCTTCCGTTGCCCTGGTAAGGCCGTTCGCGCCGCAGCGAGTATTTGAACGACTCGACCGCTACCAAGCTATTCAAGGCCGCCTCCCCGGCCAGAAAACCGGTCTCGCTCCAGTGTTCGTTGTGCGACGTGTGGCCCAAGAGCCACATTCCTCCGGCTCCACCGACAAGTGCTGCTACACCTGCGTTCGATGCTGTTTTGTAGTGACTAATCGTCGTCGGGTTGTGCGTCAGGTGCTTGCTGAAATCACGGTCTGTAACGAAAAGCCCCGCCGTCATACCACTCAGCGGCACAAGCCATTCCGTATCTGAGAATCGGAGTTGCGCTGGGCTCGTCCAAATTTCCCGCTGATCACTAGCGAACCTTCCCGCCAATCCCTTCAACGTTCCTTCAGATGGCTTCGACCCTGCGTTTACTTCCGGCGGCTGATCCGTTATTGAAGAAGGTGTGTGCTTCTCCGAAGCGGTTTCCGATACGGCTGGCCCCGTCCTTTGTTCCTGTGCGTACGACACACTAACCTTCCCAACGCCGAACAGCATCGTTGCTCCGAGAAATGCTATTACACGTCTCGTCCTCATCAGTCCTCACGGGTGGACGACGGCCGCAACCAATGCCGCAGACGACGCGACTTGCGCGAGCGCTATAACATTCTTCATCGTACTGTTGCTTCCTAAAACTGGCTTCTCCGGTACCACGATGGTGTCGCCGGGACCCATGGTCGCCGAGAGCACACTTCCGGACCAAAAGCCGCCCTGTTTTCCGCCTGTAACAGACCCGTCAGAGCGGATAATGAAGACTGCTCCTTTGTTCGCGAGTTCAGTCGGGCCTCCGGCGCGGGAGAGATACCACCCGGCATTCCTTCCGGGTGTATAGGTGAGGGCATTGGAGTTGTAAACCTGCCCAGTGACCAACACCTCCCCGGGTTGTTTGGGAATCGTCAACCAGTCGCCGGCACGAAGCTCGATATCGTCCGACGAACCCGCAAAGCTTTTGCTGTCCGGACGAAGATGGATCACCAGCCGCCCCGATACAGGAGCCTTCCGTAGCCCTTCGAGCACGCGCTGGCGCTGCTGGACAGCAGCCTGTTGCAATGCGGCTTCCTCCACTCCGGTGGTGGATGCCGAACCCTTCACCACTGTGGACTCCTGCTCGAGCCGCTCAATCAACTGCTGACGATTTTTCTGCTGAAGTTCGCGAACTTCATCTCGCCACAACCCGGCTGCACGCGGATATGCGGTTGGCAGTAGTCCACCGGCACGCCTAAGTAGCGAACTCACGCGTTCGCCTGGCCGGATGCCGTAGACACCTGGTTTGCGGACTTCACCGCGCAGGGTGACCGTCGCGCCGATATCGTTCCAGCCGGCCTGTTGAGGCACGGTTAACACATCGCCAGCGAGGAGCGGCAAATTCTGGTCTTCTTTTCCGGCAAGCGCCGCAGCCAGACTTAGCTCCTGGTGCCCCGACGGTGTACGCTCTCCGGAAGAGTTGGTAGGGATCGCATAATGCGTAAGATCCCCCGCATCCGGATTCGCACTGCGCAGCAATCCGCCGGCGGACTGGACCAAATCGGCGACGCGCATGTTGGCTGCGAGTGGGTAACGCCCCGGCCGCGCTACGTCGCCTCTTACGTACACACTTGCCGGCGAAACTTGTTCCGGGTGGCGATGAACAAGGATCCGATCGCGCGGTTGGACCAAAACATTATTCAAAGGATCGCCTGCGAGTGCATCGTTTAGGTTGATGCTAAAGACTCGTGTGGTCCCGTCTTGCTGCCGGCGGAATAGCTGTGCAGAGTCCAGCCACGCATCCGGCGTCACACCTCCGGCCTGAAAAATCGCATCGCGCAGATGCTGCTGTCCCGAGGTACGATAACTGCCCGGCGCACGAACCTCACCGGTGACGAGCACTTCGGGATCTGGCTCAAAGTCGAATCGCCCGAAGATGCGCACTGTATCGAGAGGCTCAAGCATCGGCGCTTTTTCGGCGTGTTCGAGAGCGGCGGCCAAATCAAAAGTCTCGACGACCGGATGGTAATCGGGCGCACGCAGCCGAATGATCTCGGCATAACGCGTCGAAGGTTCCGGGAGCAGGTCAGCATACGAAGTCACGAGGTCCGTCAACTTCATTTCCGGCTTGTAGGAATAGCGGCCGGGGCGCAATACGTGCCCTTCGAGATAAATGGACGCGGAGTTGTAAGGCGCAATCGGAAAGATGTGAATCTCGTCACCATCCTGCACTCGAAGACCGCGCAACTGCGCGCGCACGGCTTCTGGATCACTCGTCTCTCCGATCTCGACGCTCAACATCGTGCGCTTTTCATGCGCCACCAACCGCTGCACTTCAATGTGTCGGAGCGCCGCCGCAGGGAGAATACCCCCCGCCAAGTCAAGCGCGTCCTCTAGCGTCTTCTCACTGTGTAGCTCATAGAGCGCTGGCCGGCGCACCATGCCATCAATCTTCACCACAGGACCAAGCGGTGGTACCAGGAGCGAATCACCGTTTTCAAGCCGGGCGAGATCCCCGCGAATTCCATGCAGCAACAGGTCGTAGGCGTCTACCTCCTCAATCAACTGCTTTCCTCGGTAGTGTTCAAGCTTTCGGAGAGAGCCTTGTTGCGTCACACCTCCCGCCGCAAACAGCGCGTTGAGCGGCGTGGAGAGTGAACTCACGTCATACGCGCCTGGGGAAAACACGTCGCCAACAACATACACCCGCACTGTGCGCAGGCGCTGCAACGACACGTCAGCAGAAACATCACGAAACTGCGTCCGCAGTATGCGCTGCACTTCTTGTTGAACATCACCAAGGGTTCGCCCGGAAACCAGGATTGGCCCGACTTCAGGCAGTGACACCCGCCCTTCGCGATCCACGGTTCGGAGCAGGCGTTGCGCTACCCCGCCCCATAGGTCGAAAGATAGACCATCGCCCGGACCGACAACATAGTTCGACCCTACAGGCAGATCCATCGGGAGATATGCTGGATTTGCTTCACCCTTGCGAAAGACATTCAGGCCGAACCGTTCGAGAGGCCGCGTGTTTGAAGCCGCCTGAACATAGAGATCATAAAGCGAAGGCACGTTGGCATAAGGATTGCGTTGCCGTACCATCCTCGACGACTCCGCCACGGTAGTGCGTACAGGAGCAAAGTTGCGCCCCGCTGGATATCGCTCGAATCCTCGCTCTGTCTGCGGCACGCCGGAGTCGTTCGACAACTGGCTCGACTGCGACACCAAGGATGATTGCAGATCTGGCTGAGTCGCCTGCAAAACCGAGAGATTCTCCTCGCTCCCGTACCCGGAAATGCGTGGTGTGCCGTTCGGCACAGGATTCATTTCGACGCGCGCCGAGGTGAGCACGGTTTCCTGGGCTCCTAGAGTGGCCGAATATTCTGAGCCCTGGTCTCGCCGAAGAATCGTTTCATCCGGACGCGTTATCTGGTTGGGCGAGGTATCCTCGGCCCGTTGGAGCGGCGCAGACGGACGTGGTGAACGCGTCGGTGCAGTCGGGCCGGACGGCAGACTTTCACGATCCTCCGGGACAAACGCCGGGAGCACACACTCAGGGTCAATCCGCGGATCGCATGCGGCATTACGGTTCGCAGTTGAGCTTTCCTCTAAATTGTCGCGGCGCTCGGCCGAGCGCGCGAGTATCTGCGCCCGTTCCTGCCGCACGAGCTTTTGCTCTGCCTCGAGGTCGGAATCCGGATTCACTCGGGGCACGAGATAGCCATACCGCTGCAGAAGACGTGTTGCCAGCACACGGGCGCGTAGGTCCGTATATAGGCGCTCTTTTACTGCTTGATCAGTCAGATCAGACTCTTCAACAATCTGCCCGCTGGCCCCCGCGTCTTGGGCAAGAAGACGCTTCAACTCGACCATCAGACCAGCCTCTTTATTTACGACTTCGAGAATCTGATCGGCTGAAGCTGCCACTCGGTCAAGGTTGTCCGAGACGATATCCGGAGGGCGAGCAGGCACACGCGCCGTAGTTTCCGAACTAGACCGTCGGGGGACAGCTCGCTGCTGTGCGTCTGCCGGCACGCTGAACAATAACGCTACGCCGAGCCAAGCGATCATTTCTCTTAAGTTTTTCTGCTTCAACATAATTTCTCCCCGGCTGCGGGCCTGAAATCCTTCAATTCGTTCCATTGGCGACCAGCTTCCTTCGCATAGCGTTCAACATCCCCTCTTCGGACGCCTCTACATTGTTTGAATGAATCTCGAACGAAGCCCAGTAGTAAACGATGGAGTTCCTCTCTGGCGCAACAGCGATGACGCGCACTTCCGGATGCTCGCGGAGCAGCACATCACAGATGCGTGGCCTTCGACCCGACTGGTCGAGCGCGATAACCACAAAATTTGGCAAGGTCTTCTTCACACTCTCGGAAATTTGTGACTCATCCGTGACCTCACCGACAATTTCGATGTCAGGCTGGTCAGCAAAAGTTGTGAGCACGATCTCTCTCATTAACCGAGGATGGTTCGCCACGAGGACGCGGATAGATTTTTCCATGGCACACTCCGTGTGCAACAATTCTCGGTCCTTAAGCAAGTTAAAGTAAGCATCAAAAAGCAGCCACTCCGTGGGACTGGTTCAATGTGAGGGCTGCGACTACTGATTCCTAGGTACGTACCAACATTGACCCATCGCGAAAGAGGAGTGCCGCAGTTTTGGAGATGTCGGCAAAAGGTGACACAGGTCATCGAATTGCTTGTCTCTTTGACTTTGCTCAGCAAACCTTTTCTCGGTAGTACCGCATCGATACCGTTCGGGGGTAGGCTCTAGCAGTTAGGCACCGACTGCTTCTGGCTTGCTAGATTAAGAAAATGCCAAGCTAGTTTTTGTTGACATTTATGCATACGTAAGGTTACCCTCTCGAAGCTTAGGTTGACGGCCAGGCTCTCGGATCTTTGGCTTTGGCTTTATCTTTTTTTTTTGCGGCTTGTTCCGCTCTAGGGTTGTGTCCTACATGAACGATTGCGTCCCCGCGCTGTCTGTACGCGCATTTTTGATGATTGAAAATCGCCTCTTGCGAGAAGCCTTAGTTCGCCTCTTTCGCAAGCGGCCCGACCTTATGGTCGTCGCCCAAGCTTCGCCCACCGACGAAACACCTCTTGGCCTCGTTGAAACTCAGTGCAACGTCTTGGTGGGCGATTCTTTGGTTTCCTCTCGCCTTCCAGCAGGCTTCTCTGCCAAAGGTGGAATGCCCGTTGGCATTAAGATCATCCTCATAGGTATGGAGCCTGATGAAGAACAATTCATGGCTGCCGTCCGTTCCGGAGCGACGGGATATTTGTTGCAAGATGCATCCGCTTCTGATGTCGTTGCCGCTGTGCGTGCCGTCTTTCGAGGAGAGGCGGTATGCCCTCCCCAACTCGTCTCCACGCTTTTCCGTTTCGTTGCCCAAATGGCGAGGGAGATGCCTTCCAATAACTCAGCTTCAAAACCCGATCTTACTTTGCGCCAGCAGCAATTGGTGACTCTTGTCGCCAAAGGTCTCACAAATAAGGAAATCGCTTCGCGCTTGAATCTTTCTGAGTTTACGGTCAGGAATCACATCCATCGAATCTTGAAACAGGTGGACGCCGAGAGTCGGAGCGAGGCTGTGGAAACCATTCGCGCCCACGGCTACTCGATCGGTGCATGACCATCTCAACCTCCCCCTACGAGTGAAGCGGGTTACAATCCTGTAAGTTTGCGCAATTAAGGCAACAATCTTAGCCCGCTCGTTCAGAATGCAAAATACGATCTCATCGTTATGACAGCGGCGTGCGCGTGGAATTTCATTATCTGAGAAAATAATCGCTCCGTTAGCCGATCCAGAAGTGAGCGCTGTATGTGCATTCTACAAAACTCTCAGCGCTCGGAACCTGGCGTCGAACCTGGACCGGTTGTGGTCAAGCCCTCTCGCATTGATGTTGCGAGAAGGAGAATTCGGGCCAAGGGCTTCCGTTCAACTATCCGTGATGCTCCCTTCCTGCTCCGGCAGGGTTGCCGACCATTAGTCCAGACGGACATTCAAATAGCGCAGCCAACCAGCCAAGAAAATCCATCGCCAGACCAAGAATGCCCGAGACACGGACCCGTTCTGCGAGCGGACCGACTCCCACTGTTGACGCACTCGACGCGGCTGAAGGAAAGGCAAACTTGCAATTTCCGTCATGTTCATGTCCACCCAAGGAGCGAGCTCGTCAAGCCATTCTCTGACCGGGACAGGAAATCCGGATCTTGCCTTGCGGGCCAGGATCGCATCCGGCACCAATCCACGCATGGCCGCGCACTCAACGGATTTCATGGGTTGGTCTGCCGTTACCAGGTACTCCGCCGGCAGCGAACAAACGAAATCCTGGAGTTCGACCGAAAGCAGCGGCATGCGGTTCAGTATCGAGCACGCGACGGAATTGCGGTCCTCGAATCGGAGCATGGGAAGACCAAGATTACTCATTGGCGAAGCGGAGTCGAGTTCGAACCATTCCGTCTTGAGCCAGTCGGGATGGGCTGGGCGAGCAAGTCGTCTTGCAAGCGCACGCAGGCTCCCTGGTAAAGCGGTTCGCATGACAGCGCGGGCCAGTTGTCGAAGACTCCCTTGCGAGAGATGGACTCCGGCTTTCAGCAGAGCCGTAGCGCTTCCCCACCGGCCCCGACGAAGATGCGCGAGCACGGCGCCGAGCAGTTGGTCCGCGGAGGTAGCAAACAGGGTATCGCCGCCTTGACCGCTGAGCATCATGCGTATCCCATGATCATGGGCAGCCCGAAATAGCTGGAGCTGAGCGAAGACAACAGGACTTGAAAATGGCTCTTCGTGCAGGCGAACCAAGGAGGCAAATTCTCCTGGTAAGCCTTCGGCTGAGACCCGCACCTTGTTAACGGGCGAACGGAAGCCCGAGGCGGCCAAATCTGCCCAGGCCTCTTCGCTTTCAGAGAAGGCACCATTTTTTACGAGTGGGACACAGGTGTATAGCGGCATTTGCGCGTCCGGGTGGGCACGCTCAAAGGCCGCTATTACAAAGGAAGAATCGAACCCTCCGGAGTGGGCTGCGCCGAGAGAATTCTGGGTGCCCACTTGGGACGTGACTGAGTGCACGACCAACTCCCTGAGACGTTGGGTGGCCTCGTCGAATGTAAGTTTCGTTTGAACGGGAACAATGCGGCGATAAGGTGTCACGGAGAACTCGCTTGGCTTGTCGAGAGGCGCTTCGAGGTAATGTCCCGGGGGGATCTGCGAAATACCTGTGAAGAAGGTCTCCGGGGCGTGGTCCATAATATTGTGGGCCAAATACCGGTAGAGGCTGGCGCGGTTAACTTTTGAGGCGGCAGAGGTCAGGTCCAGGAGGGCGGCGATCTGCGATGCAAAGAACAATCCGGTCGTATCTGGGCGCGAGTAGAACAGGGGTCTAGTTCCAAAGGCGTCCCGCGCCAAAATCAGGCAACGGCGACGGAAGTCCAGCGCCACGAAAGCAAAACTTCCGCTAACTCGGGCCAGGCAGTCGGGTCCCCATTGCTCGAGCGCGGCAAGCAGTATCTCGCGTGGCGAGTTGGATCGGATGTCGTGACCGAACTTCTGTAGCTCCTGACTCAGTTCCGGGCCATTGTCGACCATGCCGTCGCAAGCAAGAAAGACTCGACTATCTGCCGAAGCCAAAGGGTCGCTTAGGGTGTAGGAGCGATCTTCCTCCCGCAAGTGACAGCGCGCCAGCATGGCAGTTGCCATGTCGTTTGGGGCACGTGAGAAAGAGGAGTGCGAGCGCTCGGAAATCGCGTCGAGAAACAGCGAAGAAGATTCAGAATTGTTGAACACCAGAATGCTGTGACCGTCTCGTCCCCGCCGCTCGAGAGATCGAAGAGCACGCCGGAGCTGGCCAGCGTCGACCGCCCGCAGCCGGTCACCAGCAAAACCTAGTATGCCGCTCATGACTTGGTAGATTTTCCCGGAGACTCAACCGATTATCCGACTTCCGCTTGAACGCGGGCGGGCCCCCTAGCAAGCTCGTGAATTCTGGCGGTACGGAGGCGAAGCTCGTTGTGAACCCCCCTTGCTATCACGAAGATAGGAAATTCTGGTGGCTCAATGACAGTACACGGCCGGGGCGGTGATCTCGGTCGTCGCCGGGAAGTCGTACCAACCGTTCTCGGCTGACGAGGGGACCTCATCGGCGAACCACGGCAGCATGACTAGATCCTGCAAATGATAAGTCACGCCATCGACAGAAATGGCCACGGCCGGGAAGTCGCGAAGGGTCTGGCGGTTATGTTGGGGATCACCCACTTCGAGGAGCGGGTTGAAGGCGCAGCCCGCGGCGGGGTCGCTTTCGGGTGGATTCCGCCACTCGGGCACGGCGTTATTGAGGAAAGGATCGTTGAACAACTCGCCGGTTTCGTGGTTTAGGGTGCTGACGTCGGCAAACTGGGGGTCGACGAGGGCCGGGTCAAACCAGCTGGTATAGATGGCGGTCTGCCACGTCTCGCTGCCATCCTCGTTCGGAACGGAGAAGGCCCTGTGGTATCCGCGCTCCTCAGCCGTGCAGTTTTGTATAACGAAGATTGGCACTTCGTCCGGTTCCACCCCTGTGAGCTGAATGATGGTTCTAGCCTGTGAATCGAGGAAATCGAACAGAACGTCACCGAAGATGGCGCTCCCCGATTGAAACAGCGTCCCAATCTCGGGACCGACCTCGATGTCGATGGTATGCATGATCTTGGGCGGCCCGAACTTGACGTGCCATTTTCTTTCGGCGTCCATCGTGTTCCAGAAGGTTGCCCGCTGCATCATGTCGTTGAATTGCCCGACCCCGTTCGGGAACGATGCGTCTTGGTATATCGGCGAATGAAGGATGTTCGTGATGGCATCTTTCGGATCGAAGGTGACAGCCACGTCCTTGTTTGGTCCGAAACCGACGAATTTCATCCGCAAAGGAACGATGACGGAATGAATGTGGGCCGACCGGCCCGACCGCGGCGGGTGGCCCAACATCGTGTAAGGGAAAGTGACACCTCGAACCGTGAACGATGAAGAGAAGTGTGGCAGCGATCGGGAGTGTTCATCATTGCTGTCTCTCTTGTTCTTTCCGATGTCGCCGCGCGTTTGGTATCCAAGTGCCTTCAAGTGCTCGTGAAAGCTTCCACGGTCCATCTCGACGATCGCTCCTCGTGACGGTGCTTGCGCGAACGCAGTTTCCGTCGTGACGAAGCCCAGCACAACGACAATGCAAACACATACCGGTCGTTCGAAACTGATTCGGTGCCCCATTGGAACCTCCCCCGGAGGTGAGCCGGAATTCCCATCCCTATTTCGAAATTGCGCAAAACCATACGCTCGTCGCCCACTCGTGTCAAACCCAGAGGCCTTGGCCATGGCCACAGTGGGGTGGGCAGGCCCCCCGCTCTTGTCTTTCATCCTCTGATTTAACCGCGGAGCAGCCCCGAGGGAGGCCTTCTCTGTTGTCGAAGGCCACGCCAGAGTTTTCAGCGCGCTAAGAGCGCGCCACCCGTCCGCTTGACATGATCGCAAACGTTCTCGTCGTCCATCAACAAATCAGCATCTTCGTTGATCCAGTGAAAGCCCCCGCCGAGGAGCGCAAATTGTCTTTCGTCCACCCGATGGAGTTTCACCCGAATCTCGTTTCCGCCGTCGCTTCCTTCCAAAGTCAGCGACCGCGAATCAAGGTTCGAAAAGGCAAATTCGAACTCTTTCTTGGGATCGTTGGGCTTTTCCATAGCAAAGGTCTTCTTCGCCATGTCCCCACGCAGCCAGTATATCGTCCACGAGCCGTTCATGGACTGAATGCCAACCTTTTTGGGAAACTGAAAGACCACCCTCTGCCACCGCGTATCGTCAGTCAAGAGCTGAGGCAGCACCTTCCCGCCGATCATGAATTCATCGACGGTCCAGATGCCGTACAACGGAGGCCTAGAGGCCATGCCGAAGTTCCGTTCTTCGTAATCGTGCGCTCGATAAAGGTAGGAGCAGAGCAGAAATCCGCCCAACGTCAATTGCGCGACCAAGGCGCCGGCGTTTAGACGCCGGTGATTAAAGAGCGTGGTTTCGGGGGAGGGTGCCACGCTTCGATTGAGCAAGAAGAAGTCAACTAACCGCCGCGCATCCGGCAGAACAAGAAAGAAGCAGACGAGAAGAAGATGGAAGGAATACAGCTTAACCGGCACGTCATAACACACGGTGAGAAAGAAAATGTGCGAAAAGACCGCAAGGCTAACGAGAGCTCCCAGAGTTGTCAACCGCGGGACGAAAAGCAAGATGCCGCCGAACATCTGCACACAGCCGGCAAATATGCCGTAGGCGCGAGAAGCTCCCGTAAAGGTCCAGAGCAAGCCCATCAGCGAGGAATCTCCGAGGGGCTCGAGCAGCTTGTAGAGATTTGGCGGGGGAAAATTCACCCGGAAAACCTTATAGGCTCCGAACATGAGCATCGCGGCTCCCACTGAAAGGCGGACGTACGAGCGGAGCCACTGGTGAATCCGTTGGTGGTTTGAGTGGGATCGATCGAGGAAAGACCAAAGAAGAGAGGCAGCGAAGGCCAGGCCGAGAAAACACAAGACCCGCACATAGTCGTACGTGGTATCACCGCTGCAGTTCCTGGAGGTCATAATCTCATGACTCAAGTGAAGGACGTGCTTGCCGACCCAAGGCACAAGCTCGTGCCAGATTGATTCGTATTTTTGCGCGATTGAGCTGGTATGGGGAAGGGCCCCGAAGGGGAACGGAAGGAAGTACAAAATAAGGTAGACAAAGGCGAATCGAAACGCCAAAAGTTGAACGCGTGGCCAATCGGCCGCTGCTTCATCCTGATTTTCCATCTTGAGCCTCCAGGGAAAGGCATTGTACTCGGTAGCGAACTCAAATTCTGACGGTCACGATTTGAAATCCGGTCACTGCAAACTCTGAAGGCTTTCTGGATTTAACAGGCCTTCAGCGCTCCCAAAGGCCAGACGCTCATCCATTCCAAAATATCGACGGACAGCTAGCGGGAGGATACCAGGCGGGCCAAGTTGCAAAGTACAACCGGCAAAAGTCTATCCACTGGGCGGCTCGTCAGCTGATCTGGAAATTACAATTGCGTTTCGGGCATTGTTTGAACCGGGCGAAGCCTGGGCATACAGCTGGCGTAGAAGACCAAAAGGCAGAAGAAGCGTGCTCAAGAGCGTTGGCATCTTGATATCCCTCAGGCCGTACTCCGTGGGCTGCTCCGGGGCGTCCACCGCCGTTCCAAACATGTGGTCCCAGATGCTGAGCAAGCCGCCGAAGTTCTTGTTGTAGTGGTGCGGATCAGTCGAATGGTGGAAGGAGTGAAACCAGGGAGTAACGAATACTCTTGATAGCACCCCAAAACGCCATTTGATCCGGCTGTGCTGTGTATTTACAACAAATTCCATAATCAAGTAGAGCGGGAGCCAGCTCATCGGAGACGCCCCCAACGTCATCTGGGGAACGAACTTCAGAGTATCGGAGATGAAGTGATCCACTGGATGGAAGCGGACCGTGGTCGCAAAGTTCAGTTGCTCCTGCGCATGGTGTGTGGCGTGGAACGCCCACACGAAGCGGCTCGCATGTTGAAGCCTGTGAACCCAATAGCTGCAGAAATCAGCAAGCAGAATCCAGAGGATTCCCCGCACGATCGGATGCAGACTGCCCACTATCCTGAGCTGCAAGAAAGCGAGCTTCGTGCCCAGGAAGCTGAAAAGCGCAGCCATGAACAAGAGCTGGTTCAGTCCGCTTCGGTAGTAGAACCAATAAGCCACGTCTTGCAGGAAACCCCGACTGCGATATTGCTTGGTTGTCCCTCCGGACGCGCGCTCCAACAGGTAAATAAGGAAATAGAAGACGAGCCCGACTGCCAACGCGCGGAGACATCCATGAACAACATGGCGCAAGGGTACGGGGAAGAAGTCAAGGAGCGCGTCCGATATTTGCCGCAAAGTCATCGAAATATTATGACCTTGAGAGCGCGACAGTCAACAGGAGTAAATTGCCCGTAGTTCTCCGTCGATTGCGAAATTCGTCAAGGGGAAACGCTTTTGATTTGATCGCGTGGTTGTTCGAAGTTTATTGCTTCAAATGAAAAAAATATTAAATGCTGTGAAGCCGGACTATGGCTTGACAGTGTAGAGTGGCGAGAATAAAATCCAATCTTGGTTAGGCATAACGGGTCCCAGCCTGATAGCCCCCAGCTAGATTTCAGCTTACCCTTCTTGGGTGGGAGTGGATATTATGACGCTGAAAGTGTCTCGAAATCCTGCTGTAGATCTCGCCCCCATGAAGAATGAGAGCGTCTTGTTTCAACCTCAAACCAATAAATTCTGCCTATTGAACGCCACGGCCGCTTTCCTCTGGAATCAACTGGAGCAACCCTGCACGGTGGCTGAACTTGCGCAAAAGCTTTGCGATCATTTCGATGGGGTCAGCCTCACGGAGGCAATTCGAGACGTCGAACAGACCGTGAACGAGTTGCTGTCTCTGAACTGTTTGACGTCGTCCCAGATCTAGTGGGCCGGACGGAAGGAGCACCTCTTTGGACGAGAAACAGAAACAGTTGCCAATTTCCCTTGAAAAGCAGCCAAAGCCCAAATACGAGACGCCGCGAATCAAGGTCTTGACCGAACAGGAAGTGTTAAGCGCCTTTCAAGTCACCGCAGCTGGAACCGGAATGTGGTGGGGGTAACGGATTGCGCCAAGTGGTGGCCCCGCGCGGACGGGACGGGGAGAGAGACGCAACCCTTATCGGGCGTGTCGGGCAAGGAGTGGTATCGCTTCGGACATACATTGCTGGCGATGGATTCGAAGGACCGTCCCTTTTCTCGGCGGTTCAAAGATATTTATGGTGAATGCGCGGTCGAACTGACCGAAAGCGAAACGCTGCCGCACGTGGATTTCCAGGTAGCCTCCCTTCCTTCTGACCCTAGCGTGCTCGCGGTTTCGGTGAATCCCAAACCGCCGGATGCAGTCGATTTCATGCGTCGGTTGGTTCCGGACCGCCCGTACGTGGAGTGCACCGAAATTGCCCCGGGCTGGCGGATGCTGGCGCTTCCCGAGACTCCCGAGGAACCGGTGTTTGCATTCGGACCTTCCGGGATTCTGGTTTCACGCAGTCATCCGTGGCAAAACGCAATAGCTCTCTACGCTATCAGCAGTGCTTTTCGACTGCAGCCCGATGTATACGTGTTGCACTCAGCTTCCGTGGGCATCTCGGGGAAAGGCATCATGCTTTCCGGAGCTAAGGGGATGGGGAAGACTACCCTGTCGCTCTGCTTTGCGTCTCGCGGTCACGCGTTTCTTGGAGACGAGTGGGCGGCTGTCTCGTCTTTGACTGACGAGCTTCTTCCGCTGCGACGGGCGGCTTCCATCCGTCCTGGGCCGCAAGCAGCGGGGCTCGATGAATACTTGCAGGGCCATTCGTGCGACATGGAGATACTTCCTGATGGGACGCAGCGACTGCGCGCGAAGGTCGGAACGGTTTTTCCTCGAGCCCTCCCCCAGGTTGTGCCTCTCACCGACATTTTTTTTCTTCGCCAGTTTGCGCCACGGCCCGTGGTGGAGCGCTTCACTCCCAGCAGAGGAGAGCTTCCGGCCGTTTCACCGTTGTTGGCGAGTGTCTGGGGCTACCCGCCTGCCGAACGGGCGCTCCACGTGTTCCGCACGTTGGGCAAAGCACGGTGGTGGCAGTTGGATGTGGGTGGATCGCCGGAAGACACGGCGGATCTAATTGAGGAAACTCTGGAGGAGTTATGGGACTGATTTTGCGGGAGAAAGCCGAGTATCTAGCAACATTCCGATGGCTGGAAGTGTTTCTGATGGAGACGCTCGCCAGATGGGTTCCGACCACCCCGGAGATGGAGGTGAAGGTGCTGATGGGACGCCACATCTGGGATGCCGCTCAACACGCCGATGCTCTCGGCAAGAGGACGTTCGAGCTGCGGGCTCCGTTGCACTACACGCTTGCGCCGCTTCCGCCGCACCTAAATACGATGAACGAACTGGCATCGGTTGAGGACACGGCAGGAAGGTTCCAGGCCGTTTACGACGTGATTTTGCCCGGTCTAGCCGCTCGATACCAGCAGTACCTGCAGAACTCCGACTCCTTATTGGACGAGCCAAGCTTCCGAGTGATTGAGGGAATCCTTAACGACTATGCGCGTATGCGGAAAGAGAGCGATGAGGTTCGCGCCGAACTTGTGGAAACTCTGGTGTTCGATCCCGGGCGCGCCGAGCGATGGTCCCGGCAAGAGAATGAGATTAGCGAATTCGTGTTACATGGCGGTGGCTCGACGCTAGCGCGGGAGGCCACCGTATGAGCGCCTCTGCCAAACGAAAGACCGTGCAGGGAATCACTCTGTGTGCAGATCCGGCCCGCGAACGCTGCTTTCGAGTGGCACAGCTCGACAGCGAGATGCAAAAATTCGAGAACGCCATGTCCGAAGATGCGCGGCGAGAGCGGCTCCACCGTCACATGAATAACGAGACGGGAGCACTCGAGATCGCCGCTCAATGCCTGGCCGATTTTCCCGAATCACCGTGGGAACTACGCATGCAACTGGCACGCCAGGCATTCGACGAGAGCCGGCACGTTCACGCCCTCCACCAGCGGCTGCGGCAGCTGGGCGGCTATAAGGGCGAATTCCCGATTGGGAATTTCGAATGGGCGGTCACCAACATGTGCGACACTTTGGCCGCCCGGCTTGCCATTCAGAATCGCACCTTTGAGGCCGGACAAATGGACCTGCTTGGGACTTTGCGGCAGATCTGGCGATCGGTTGGGGATGAGAGAACGGCGGAAGTCTTGGAGCACATCCTTGCCGATGAGATCAATCACGTGCGCTTCGCGAACCAGTGGATCCGGAAATTAGTTCAAGCGGATCGAAGGCTTCTGCTTAAGGTCGCCTGCGCGGTGCGCTTTCTAGCGGACGCGAACTCGGCGATTTCCGAGCCGACCGCGAATTCTGGAGAGACTTCGGCTCAACAACACAAGAAGATAGGGATCAATGTTGAAGATCGTCGCCATGCGGATTTCAACGACGATGAAATCAATGAGATTCTGCGTCAGGCAGGCATGAGTTCGCTAACTGGCGCGGGAGCCCAAGCGTAAGTAAAATCGCTCGTCTCAGCGCAGGGCAAATCAGTTAAGACGATAGGTATGGTAGTTGGCGTTGCTGGCCCTAGAATCTTCGATGGTCCGAAGGTTTCGCGGGGAGATCGTCGAGGTTATTTTTCGCAGGCACGGAGAAATCCATGAATCCAAGCAACACGAACCTGAAAGAAGCACCCGTCTTTGCGCCTGGCCCGGCGCGCGATTCCCGCTTCGACGTCAAAGAAAAGTGGGCGGAGTGCCTGAACTTGCCGGACACCCACCCCGACCGAAACCTGGAGTTTTTTCACCGCCAGATGAACGAGGAGATCAACGGCATGGAGAATGCGGCGCGGAACCTGGCCGATTTTCCTGATGCGGAATGGAGCGTGCGTATGTCCATCGCACGTCAAGCTGCGGATGAGGCTCGACACGTCCTAATGTTTCGGCGGATCCTGGAGAGCCGGGGCGGGTGGTTGGGCCGTTATCCGGTTTTGAACTTCCAATATCGCATCATCACCAAGATCGACAATCTGGTCGGCCGGCTGGCGGTGCAAAATCGAACATTCGAAGCAGAAGGCGTGGATGCTGTGGAACCTGCAATTCAGAAGGCGCGCGCGGCCGGGGATTCTGAGTTGGCCGATCTGTTCGATGCGCAGCTTGCCGACGAGATAGGTCATGTTCGCTTTGCCAATGAATATATCGCGCTAGCTACGAAGAGCAACCCATTGAACGTCATGCGCGTCGGTCGAGCCCTGAACCAATCTTCTGAAGCATTTCTCTCGGTCATGGGTCAGGAAGCAATCGACAGTGTGAAGTACACCACCAACGAACAGGGCCGACTGGAGGCGGGGTTCAGTCCCGAAGAAGTACGGTTTGCGGCTGCGGATCGTAACTCCAGGAAGAAAGATGCTAGAACATAACTGGATCGACGGCACAAACGCCTCCGCGATAAGCTCCCCAGCATCCACGGCCCTAGTGACTCCCCTCCAAAAAAATCGCGGGTGGATAGAATCTCCGGTTTATGATGTCGCGCTGTTTGCGCTCTCGCCTTTCACTGGACTGCTACTTATCTTGGTGGATCAGTTGAGCAGGTGGGGCCACGCCGCCGGAGAACTCGCGATTTACTTTGTCGGTATCCCCCACTACCTCTCGAGCTTCACGTTTTATCTGGGAGACCAGAATCGAGAGTACTACCGCCTGCGGTGGGCAGCCTTCTTCCTCGGCCCGCTCGTGATCTTCGCTTCAGTACTAGGCCTGCGTGCTCTTGCAGTCCAGGGAGTTGTCCAGTCTGCAATTTTTGTCTGGAACGTCTACCACGTCTCACTGCAGAGTGCCGGTGTCCTTTCGCTTTACCGGCGGTTGAACGGTGGAGAACAAACGGAAAAGCGTTGGGCGCACTTAACGATCTTGTCCGTCAACGGAACCATGGCTTTCTGGTATCTGAACCGTTTTTTGCCGTTGTATGAACTACTGGTTCGAGTACATCCATGGACGCCGATAGTCTTGCGATATGCTTGTCTAGCGACTGCTTTGGTGGCGGGAAGCGGTTACGTGCTTCACTTGCGTCGAAGACCGGGTCCCGTGAGGGTGCCGGAACAGGTGTTCCTGATCTCCAGCTTGCTGCTTTTTCATCCTTACCTCTGGGTCAAAGATTACCTCTTGGCGACCATCGCGATGCTGATGGGACACTTCATCCAATATCTGGGAATTGTATGGTTGCTGAATCGCCGCAAGTATGGGCAACAGACCTCCGGCTCCGTGGCGCAACAGTGGTTGATCAAACTCAGTTCCCGTCCGCGATTGTTATTGGGGAGCTTGCTCCTTCTGGGCGGGTTCTTTCTCTTCATTGACCGGGGCAGCCGGATTGTCGGCATGTATTTGAGTTACATTATCGTCTGGAATTCCCTGGTGCTGATCCACTTTTACGTGGATGGGCTCGTTTGGGCGTTCAAGGATTCCTTTGTGCGAAAGACGGTAGGTCCGTATTTGGTGTTGGAATCGCACGAGGTCTAGCGAGATGCGGAGCATGCGAAGCACCGTCGTGCCAGGCACTACAGGTGATCAATTGCTCGCGTTCGGAGTTCTGTTACGGCGGTCGGGGAAAGTTATCGAGTCCGAAATCTCTGGAACCAGCATGGGGAGTACCCTGCCTTCGGGGTGCCGCATCCGGATTCGCCCCTTGTCCCCTGAGGAGTACCGTCCCGGCCAGGTAATAGCGTTCGTGGCTGGCGGTGCGATCTTTTCACATCGAATTGTCCATCGCGGCCGTCAGGGTGTTTTGACCCGCGGCGACAGTCACTCTTGGTGCGATCTGCCGGTCCCGGTAAGCGCCATTCTGGGCGTTGTTTCAGAGCGCCAAGTGAATGGAGAATGGCAACTGTTTGACGATACTGTCCCATTTGAATGCGACAGGACAAAGCGTAGCCGGATCATCGAGACTCTGCTTCTTACCTGTTTACGAATTGACATACGGCTGGCGCGCCGCGCGTCGAAATTCCTGTTGTGGCTTGCTCGCTGGCGCCGTCGGTTGCTTGGACCCCATCCCGGTGAGCTCGCAAAATGAACACAGAAGAGCAGCGCGGCGGCGAGAGGAAACTTCTCCTGGCGTTGCTTGGCCGTCGGACGGAGGCGCTGGACAATCGAGCGATGGTGTCGCTCCTGCGCCAAGTGAATTGGCCAAATTTTCTCAGCACTACTTCCGAGGATCTCTATCCCTACGTGGCCTTTGGTTTAGAGCCATACCTAAGCTTTCTCGAAACAGCTCCGGAATGGGAGCGGCTTTCGAAGGCTAGACGTCTCACAGCGGTTCACAATCTCCTCCTGCGTCAGGAATTGAGAAAGACTTTCGAAGCTCTGCGGCAGAGTGGCATCCCGGCACTCGCACTCAAGGGAGTGGTCATGGCGTACACCACTTATCCCGACCCGTCCCTGCGACCGATGTCAGACTTGGACCTGCTGGTCCCGCCGGGCAGGAGAGAAGAGGCCGTGTTGATCCTGCGTACCCTTGGATACGAGTATCCGGAATCCGTGCTCGCTATGCAGCGGGAGCCTAATCGACGTTTGAGCCAAGTTAAGGAATTTGTTCTTCCGCTCCGGCTTCGCGCCTCCCCGGTGTTGTTAGAACTCCACAGCCAACTGGAATGCAGCGAACCACTATTCCCGATGTCCATCGAAGAATATTGGTCCCGATCCGTCCTTGTCGATCTTAAGGGACTAACAGTTCGGACACTCTGTCCGGAAGACTTCCTCTTTCACTTGTGTCTGCACCAGTCTTGCTGGCACCGGTTCAAAAAGGGGCTGCTTCCCCTTGTTGATCTGAAGTTGCTGCTCGATTCGCGGCCAGATTGGAATTGGGCCGGCATCGCCGAGCGGTCGCTGCGATGTGACTGCACCACTTGGATGTACCTTACTTTGCAGCTCGCCCACGACTTGGTGGGCGCACCTGTACCGGACAGCTTCTTCGAAGCCCTTCCGCGCCCTCGTGATCTACCGCTGTTGCGGCCCGTGGCGGAAGAGCAGATTTGGTCCGCACAATGCGGGCGGTCTGCCACCCCGGGATTTTTTCCGAGTCTTCTGGCGGAAGGATCCTGGCGGAGCCGTGCGCGCGTGCTTGTAGCTTACATACCACTTGTGAGGCAGGCGGAGCTTGGATCGGAGCCGGGCATGGCCAGCCTAGTTCGTCGCTCCTGGCTTTGCTTGCGGCTTCTGAGCGCTGCTGTCAGGAATAAGATTTCACGCTATTTTAATGCGTGGAAAAGTGGCCGCCTGAACCTCCGCGCTATTCGGCAGAATGCCGCACTTTTGCGCTCGTCGAACGCTTTGTTCGAGCTGATCGACCAAGAAGCTTGGTGCGCTCACCAGAACTCCTTGGCGGAAAGCGCCTCCCGAGCCCCTTTGGAGAGCTCAGGAAACCACGAGCGCCAACCTGGGTAAATGCCATTTATGACTGAAAGAAGTTCACTCTTTTTAGTGCCGATCGTCACTGCATTTAAGACCAGTGGCAAGCGCCGAGCCAATCTCAAGGAGTAATTGCTGACATCAAGGTTCCCAGGGATTCGCGACTGGCACTTGTGTACTTGTAAAGTCGCCGTTGACAGCGAAACTGTGGTGCACCGGCGAGACAGAGCGCTAGCGCTATCAGACGCTCAGGACAGGACAAGGAGCGTCACGGGCTATTGCATAGCTGAGATCCCGCAAGCGGCCCAGGACGCCGGACTGCGGACTTCTTCCGATCACTAGCACATCCGCTCGTAATCTC
>Ga0307479_10000259_pt1 | contig 50689 bp, 34 predicted proteins | sample atmos_gasesECM4C_FD_203743 | JGI IMG/M metagenome (GOLD analysis project Ga0307479, IMG submission 203743) | Hardwood forest soil microbial communities from Morgan-Monroe State Forest, Indiana, United States - atmos_gasesECM4C_515 | ecosystem: Environmental > Terrestrial > Soil > Temperate...
AAGAAGTCGCACAGGTGGTGCCAGAGATCGTCGCCTTTGAACCGAACGGCAAAGATGCACAGGGGCTGGACTACGCTCGCCTGACCGCGCTGCTGATCGAAGCAGTTAAACAGCAGCAGGTACAAATCAGCGAGCAGCAGATGCTCATGAGCAGGCAACAGGAGCAGCTCCAGGTGCAGCGAGCGGAGATCGGAGAACTGGCATGGCAAGTGAGACTCATGCAGGCTTCGCTTCGGACCACGCACCAGAGCTCGGCTGCGCGAACAACGAAGACGCACAAGCCTACACGGCATGCCAGAGCAACCCGCTTGATCCCCGCAGCGCAAAGCACAAGCAAATAGACTTATGCCGCGGCTTCATGATGGCCAACATTGGACCGCGCGCCCGGCTCACCAAGCTGCAGGCCTTGTGTGGCCCTGGAACTACTTGGACGATAAACGCGGGTTTCGGTACCCAAGTTGCCGGTAATCCGACTCACCAGGACTTGAGTCAATTTGAACGTGGCGGACAAGCCCGGAAGTCGAACAGGATCGCCACCGTTTTCGACTTAGGGTCGCCTAACGTTCATATCATCGCCTGACGAAACCAGGAGAATTGATTTTCTTCGTTAGGCCTCCGACCTGGTTGGAGAAGCTGAAACGTTAGTTCTCGGCGCAATCCCATCATTGGACTGATTAGATGACGGCGTCGACTCCTTCAACCGAGTAGACCTGGAAGAGTTCCGCTGATTTCTGTACCGCGGTTTTCCCGTTGGGAGCTAGACTCTACTTCGGATGAATTCGAGTCTTCGACGACTTTCTATAGAGGAAGCAAAGAGATGAATATTTCGAAGGAGCACCGTGCGCTCGGGATGGGTCGAGCCATTCCGCGACGAGATTTCCTGAACGGCGTCGCCATCGGAATTACCGGTGCGTATGCGGCGCTGAACGGATTAGCGGCAAAAGCGAGCCCGCAAACGCCTACGGAGGCAAGCGCGGAGGACTATCCTCCGTTGCGGAGCGGATTGCGCGGGCAATACCCAGCCGCGGTGGCCGAGTTCGAGCAAATACGGCAGGGGAAGTATGCGGAATTCCCGATCAGCGACGGCGAGATTCACGAAGAGTATGACCTCGTCGTCGTCGGCGGAGGAATCTCCGGCTTGTCCGCGGCTTATTTCTACGGGACAGCGCTGGGGCCAGCGCAGCGAATCCTGATTCTGGATAATCATGACGATTTTGGGGGCCACGCCAAACGAAACGAGTTTCACTATCTAGGTCGGAAATTTTACGGATTCGGCGGCACGATGGGCATCGCCACGCCGTTTCCGTACAGCTATTGCGCCAAAGCGCTTATTAAAGACCTTGGCGTGGAGGTCGAGCGCGGGCCTGAATTTTACAACCACGAGATCGAGGAGAAATACGCCCTGGGCGCCGGAGTGTTCTTCGACAAGGAACATTTCGGAGAGGATCGGCTGGTCGCCGGGCTCGGCCGGCTTCCCTGGAAAGCGTTTTTTGAGAAAGCGCCGCTCTTAGAAGCAGCGCGCAAAGACCTCACTCGGCTGCACGGAAAAAATTCGGACTACCTGGCGGGGCTCAGCGACGAGGAAAAGAGAGCCAAGCTCGCGAAGATGAGCTATCAAGATTTTCTTCTGAACGTCGCGAAGATGACGCCGGATGCGCTGCCCTTTTTCCTCGGAGAAGGCGGCCGAAACAACAAAAGAGTGGATACAATGCCGGCGCTCGAAGCGGCGCAGCACGGGGCAATCGGTTTCAGCGGCTTGGGACTGAAGTTCGAAGAGAATTTCAATGAGGGATCGTACTTGTTTCATTTTCCGGATGGCAATGCGTCCATCGCGCGGCTTCTGGTCGGCAAGCTGATTCCTGCGGGGCTGCCGGGAAAGCAGTCGATGGCCACGATTGTCCAGGCGCCACTGGATTACGAGCAACTGGACAAAGCGGACAGCAATGTTCGGATTCGGTTGAGCAGTCCCGTCGTGCGAGTGCAGCACGATGCGGCTCCGGAAAATGCGAGCTGGGTGCGCTGCGCTTATGTTCGCGGCGGCAGGATGTATGCGGTGCGGGCGCGTAACTGCATTTTGGCCTGCTACAACGGATTCATCCCCTGGCTAATGCCCGAGCTCCCTGAACGACAGCGCGAGGCTCTGGTATATTCGGTCAAAGTGCCGATGATGTACACCAACGTTCTCGTTCGCAAATGGACGGCATTCCAGAAGCTGGGAGTTTCAACGATCAACGCTCCCGGGATGTATCACACGGAATGCCGGCTTGATCCAGGAACCACCGTCGGCGGGTATCGCGGCGTGACGACCCCAGAAGAAGCCATACTCGTTCACATGGTGCGAAATCCTAATAAGCCGGGGTTGCCGCGCAAAGAGCAAAATCGGGCCGGTCAGCAAGAGCTTTTCTCCACAACGTTCGAGCAATTCGAGCTAGAGATTCGACGGCAGTTCGCGCGCATGTTGGGCTCGGGAGGGTTTGACCCAGCGCAGGACATCTTGGCCATCACCGTGAATCGGTGGCCGTACGGTTATGCCTATACGTATGACACGCTAGCGGATCCCGATGTGCCACCGGAGCAGCGTCCTCACGTCCTTGGCCGACAGCGGTTCGGGCGCGTGACAATTGCCAACGCCGACGCTGGGGCCGCTGCGTTCACCAATCAGGCCATTGATGAAGCGCACCGGGCAGTACAGGAGCTTCTTGTCCGCGCGGGACTGACGTGAAGCCGAGAAGCTCATTCCTCCTCGTATTCGTTATGCGTACTTTGGCAATTTTTGTTTTTGCCGGCTGGAGAGTTACCGCCCAGCACAGCGCTCCGCCGACACCCAATCCGCAGGACACAAAGACAGCTGTGGAATCCGCGCCGCCGGAGCAGCCGATTCCTTATAGCCACAAGACACACTTGGCTCTCGGTTTGAAGTGCTTGGAATGCCATCCCAACCCGGAACCGGGCGATCGCATGACTCTGCCGACACCGCAGAAATGCATGACTTGCCACGCCGTGATTGCGAAGGATAAGGCGGCGATTCAAAAGCTCGCGGAGTTTGCGAAATCCAAACAGACCATTCCGTGGGCGCGTGTCTACGTAGTCTCGGGATGGGTTTATTGGAATCATCGCGCACACTTGGAAGCAGGGATGAAGTGCGAAATGTGCCACGGGCAGGTCAGCGAGATGAACGTCATGGCAAAAGTATCGAAGGTAACCACGATGGAAGGCTGCATTGAGTGCCACCGCAGGAACGACGCCAGCACGGGCTGCCAATATTGCCACGCGGACAAGTAAACGCGGCGAAACCCCACAGCCGGGTTTTGCCGCCGATATTTCTTGTTGACAGATTGGACCGGGTACGTGATGCGCGGCATCAAGTGCTGGAGATAGCTGCCTATTTAAGGCTATGGCTAGATATATTCTTTATAGCGGGTCTATCCCGAGATTGTGTCGCTGTTTTGCTTCGTAGATAGTCTTGCCGCCCATAATCGTCTGGAGCACTTTGGTGCCTCTGAGTTCCTCTGCGGGAACGGTGAGCACATCGCGATCCACGACAGTGAAGTCCGCCTGCTTGCCCGGCGCGATGGAACCGATTTTCTCGAGCTGATTCATGGCACGGGCCGAATTGCGCGTATAGGCATAGAGCATCGCTTCGCGGGGCATGCATTCGTCGGCGTTTAAGACGCCTTCCGGGCCCTTGCGAGTTTCGGCTTGACAGATGGCCAGAAACACGTTTGGGCTGGAAACGAACCAGTCACTGGCACCCGAAATCGTGGCGCCGGCGTTCAGCATAGACCCGGCCGGATATTGCCAAACAAAAACCACGGGGTCGATGTACGGCTTGACCAAGTCAATGGCTTCCGGATTTGCGCTTGCCCATAAGAGTTGAAATGCCGCAACGACTCCCAGTTGCTTGAACCGGGGGATATCCGCGGGAACTATAAACTGAAGATGCGTAATGGTGTGAGGCAAGCCGGAGTTTCCATTGGCTTTTCGCACGGCTTCGATGCCATTTAGCGACTCGGTCACTGCTTTGTCTCCGATCGCGTGGATATGCACGATCAGCCCCTGCTTGTCCGCAGCGATAGCCATTTTCGCAAAGCGCTCCGGGTCAAACAGCAAGTCTCCATTCCTTCATCTGTCTTGGCTTTGACCTCAGGAAATGCGGCAACGTGTGCGGTCAACTCACCGTGTTCCGACAAGTCTCGATAAGCCTTGAGTATTGGTGCGTCGGCAAGCGGGTCGAGCCAAGCCGTGATGCCCAGGCTATTGAGGTAATGCACCGCCGAGCGCCCTGCTTCGAGGAGTTCCTGCCTCGATGGTCTTGGCAACACGGCTTGAATCTTGGTCAAACCGGCGTCCACCGCGAACCCGTTGGGTTCCAGTTCCGGTCCGAGACCATAATACTTCCGCTCGCCCTCGGAGAGATGACTGATAAAGCCCTTTGTAACTCCTGCGCGCGAGAGCAAGGCACGATTGGCCCAACCCGTATGACCATCCGATCCTTGGAGGAATACGGGTTGTTTTTCGTAAGCACCGTGCTGAATTGCGCGTTCAGCTCGTTCGTCTCCGACCAAATGAGCAGGGGGATGCCTCTGATCAGCAGGATGTCACCGCACATGCCTTTGCCGTTCTTCTTCGCCTCGGCTGCGAAGGCCACCAGTTCCGGCACGGAACGGACCCTTTCGCCGACGTCGGCAGAATTAAGCGACACTCCGCCATGAATCGCGTGGATGTGGCTGTCGATAAGACCAGGAAGCAAGGTCCTCCCGTGCAAATCAACGCGTTCCGCATCTTTGCTGACCGCGCTAGACACCTCTACGTGGTTGCCCACAGCTACAATTTTGTCGCCACGAATGGCGACCGCCTCCGCGTAAGGATGCTCGGGTTCGGCAGTGAAAATCTTTCCATCAAAGAAGATACGCTCGACGGGATGGTTGTCCTGTGCCAGGGCCCCAGAAACTAGACAAAGCAGAGCTCCGAAAACCGCAAGAACGAAATTGCGTATTCTCATTTCATTTCTCCTTACCACCTTCGGCAAAGAACACGCATTATGCTCCTCACTGCTCACCGAATAAAATACCCATTGTGAAATTGACGCCAACAATCGAATCAAGATTGTTTTTGTCGCGAGACAGTACTTTTGGCTTGACAGAAAACCACGATCCCAATAACCTTGCGCAATTATAGTAAGGTATCGCACCGGGGTGTGTCGTTCTAGCGTGCGTTTCACGATTGCTGAAACCCGGAGGGAGTGAGGTTTTCCGTGAACCTAGCCTTCCCCCCTGCAGCGCGTAGCTTGCCTGGTGTGTATTTGCCCCAGGCCGGAAATGGCTCCTTTTTTGTCCCGTGGCTCTCGCCTCTAAGAAATTTTCCACTGGTTTCCACGAAATCCCCGGACTTGCTCTCGCAGCAATTCGCAAAGAACTGGAGTGTACATCGTGATTCGATCCTTCTCGTCAACATTTTTTGAGTCTTTCTATCGGCGGATGCTCCTTATCGCGTGCGCCATTTTTCTTGCTGCAACTCCGGCGCGATCGCAGACCAGTACAGGCCGCGCCATCGGCACCGTTATGGATGTGCAGGGCGCTGCAATTGCGGGCGCAAAAGTGACTGTCACAAATACTGCCACGAGCTTTCACTGGGAAACCATAAGCGGCAGCGATGGTTCCTACCAGGTTCTTGACCTCCCCATTGGGACTTATTCTGTGACCGCCGAGCACGAAGGTTTCACCAAGGCTGTTACCGCCCCTCTGCCTTTGGAAATCAACCAGACGCTGCGTATCGATGTGCACATGAAGGTTGGCTCGGTGTCCGAGGTCGTAACAGTGGAAGCAGCGGCGCTTCGGGTGGAGACCTTCAACCCGACGGTCGGAGGAACTGTTACAGGCGCGACTGTCCAAAACTTGCCTCTCAATGGCCGCAACACTCTCGATTTGGCTCTTACCATGCCCGGCGTGACACCCGCCGCACCGCTACCCGTCGGGGGTAACGGCGTTCCCACGGGGGGACTCAGCGTAGCGGGCGGCCGCGACGATTCGGTGACCTATCTGCTGGACGGCGGCGACAACACTTCTTTGACCTATGGTGCGCCCGTGGTGAGTCCCAACCCGGACACGGTCGCAGAATTTCGAATTTTGTCGAACAACTACACGGCCGAATTTGGCCGCAGCGCTGGCGGCGTCGTCAGCGTAGTGACCAAATCGGGAACGAATAGGTTCCATGGCACACTCTTTGATTACCTGCGGAATGACGCTTTCAACGCCAACAATTTCTTCAACAAATCAAACGGCACCATCGTGCCGCGCCCGGTCCTGAAACGCAATCAGTTTGGCGGCACAATCGGTGGACCGATAACAATCCCAGGTGTCCTCAATGGCAAAGACCGCTTTTTCTTTTTCTTTGGATACCAGGGCCAGCGTCAGACGAGTGTAACGGTTGGAAACGTTCAAACCGTTTATACGCCTGCGGAGCTAACCGGTGACTTCTCCCATTCCGCCAGCGGAGCACCAGATCCCGGGGTGGTTTGTTTCCTGACGGGATTTTTTCCTGGTGGCACGGGCTGCGCGAAGGATAAGAATGGAAATCCGATCCCGGGCGCAGCGCACACGTTCTTCCAGCCGAACGCTGCCCTCGCTGTGCAGGGGATTATAGACCCCACGAAGATCAACTCTGTCGCCCAAGCTTATATTGCCGCCGGCCTGGTTCCATCGTCGTCCACCGGTTTGCTTACGCCCAATGGCCCTGGCACGGATAACCGCGACGAGTACACAGGCAAATTCGATTTCAACGCTACGCAGAATGATCGGATCAGCCTCACTCTGACCAAATTCCATAATCCTCAGGAGTATCCGTTTCTTCTGACCCAGGCACCCAATGTCTCCGGGTTTCCCGCAACGAATCAGTTTGACAACTATTTTGGAAATCTTGCCTATACCAAGACCATCTCGCAGACGATGCTGAATGACTTTCGAATGACGGCGCAAAGAGCGGGGAACTCGTTGAACAATCCCGCCAGGAGACTTCCAGGACCTGCGAATCTAGGCGTCAATGTCACGCCGGACCAAGTGACCGGCCCCCCGCAGATTCTCTTGAATGTCAGTGGGCCGCAACTCGGCTTCAATATCAATGGGCCGGCATTCTACGCCGACACTACCTACGTTTACGCCGACACATTCACTTGGGCAAAGGGGCGGCACACCTGGAAGTTCGGGGGCTCAATCGGCGTCGTTCAAAACAACGCGTTCTTTGATTTTGCCGTGGATGGTCAATTCGATTTTGACGGTCCCGCTGGTATCGGCTCTGGAAATGATCGTGCCGATTTCTTCATCGGCGCCCCGGACATCTATGAGCAATTCCCCAGGGGGTTGAGCTCAATTCGGAGTCACCAGTACGCTGTATTTGCGCAGGATGAATGGAAAGTCACGCCTCGCCTGGTTCTAACCCTGGGCGTGCGCTACGAGTACAACACTCCAAAGTCCGATCCCCAAAAGCGCCAGTACATGATCATCCCGGGCATGCAATCGCAAAGGTATCCCAATGCGCCGACCGGCTTGGTCTTTCCGGGTGATCCCGGAACTCCGAGTGGCATTCCAGCTCCCGACAAAAATAATTGGGCGCCGCGTATCGGCTTTGCCTGGGATCCGTCGGGCAATGGAAAAACCAGTGTTCGCGGCGGCTTTGGGATGTTCTACGACGTCCTTAAGGGCCTGGATAACCAGTTCCAGAACGGCACCCCTCCGTTCTTCGCGGCGGCGTTCTTCAATTTCCTAGCTCAAGAGGTTCCCCCGAACGGGCCGAGCCCCCTGATGTCACAGCCTTACGCGAATGCTTTTGTGTTTGCTTTCGACGCCAAGGGAAATCCATTGTTCGGTATACAGAATCCTTTTCCCTCCAGCTCATTACCTTCACCGCAGCAGCTCAATTTTGCCACTGTAGGGTTTTTGCCCTTCGGTCCATCCAGCGTCTTGAACAATCCATTTGTAAAGACTCCCTACATCTACCAATACAACCTCAGCGTGCAGCGGCAGCTGGGCACTGGCCTGGTTGGCGAAATCGGTTACGTTGGAAGTTCGTCTCACAGACTGACCACGACAATTGACCAAGACCCCATCGACTTGAAAACGGGTGTGCGGGTTCTGAATGAGCAGCCGAACCTTAATATTCCAGGCGCTTGGGGTGCTGCGGTAGGGACCGGCAACGGGGCCAACGCAAACTACAATGGCCTACTGGCGAGTCTGACAAAGAGGATGGGCGACTGGCATTCGATTGGGCAAACTTTCTTCACCCTCTCCTATACCTGGGCCCATGAACTTGACGATTCGAGTGGCCAGTTTCGAAACACCCAGCAAGTGCCTGCTTACGAACATCACCGATTCTACGCTTCCGGTGACTCCGACGTTCGCAACCGCGTGGTGCTCAGTGGAGGCTGGGAGTTGCCGTTTGCGCACCTGTTTTCGAATGCTCCCAAAGAACTGACAAGGGGCTGGACTCTGTATCCCATCGCGTTTGTACAGTCCGGCCTCCCCATGGATGTTACGTCTGGACTTTCGGCATTTGGTACAACCAATCCTTCCGGTGCCGGTGATGCGAATCTTGTCAAACCCGATTGGACGGGCGGCGGACCGCAAACGCTGGATCCTCATCAAGTTCAGACGATTTCGGTTCTCGGGATACCTGCTATGCTAAAAGGGCACTTCATCTTCAATCCGGACAATCTGTCTGTGCCCTCCTGCTATCTCAGCGCAGCTATTGCGTGCCCACCGCTCACTTACGGCGATTTGCAAAGAAACTTCTTCCGCGGACCTCGTCGCGTCAACTTTGATTTGTCGCTGGAAAAAAGAACAAAACTTTTCGGTGAACGCGTCGAAATGACTCTACGCGGCGAGTTCTTTAACATCCTAAATCACACGGAGTGGGCGAATCCGCCGGGCGGTGCAGCCTCCGTGTTTTCACCGCTGCTCGGTCAAGTCACTTCGACGTTCGACCCGAGAATCGGCCAGGTATCGCTGCGCTTTGCGTTTTAGAGCCATGACCAATAATGAATAAGTCAGCTCTACGGGCAATGTTTGTCAGCTCAGCTCTTCTGTCCTCGATCGCGGTTTTGCAAGCTGGCGGACCCAAAGCCACAACCGGTCTGGCCGCGATCTGGCCTACGATAGAATGGCCCAAGGGAACACCAGCAAGTGTCGGCCTCGACGAAAATGTCTTGGCGAGTTTTGACGCAGACTTGGCCAGCGGAAAATACATGCTGATTGACAGCTTCGACGTTTTCCGCTGCGGGAAGGAAGTCTTTGAGCGGAAATATGTTCACGATTACGCTCAAATCTATGGAAAAGAAGCCAAGATAAAAGGACCTCTGAACGCCCGCTTGACCGGCCCATATAACTATTTCGATCCTGACTGGCACCCCTACTATCACCGTACCGACATGCATACGATGCAATCCGTCAGCAAGACGGTCACGTCTGCGATTCTCGGGGTGGCCATCACGCGCGGCGACTTTAAAGCGAGCATCGGTACCCCTGTGTTGAAGTTCTTCGATGTGGCGAAAGTGAAAAACGTGGACGACCGCAAGCGGCGAGTGACGCTTAAGCACGTTTTGACCATGACCACAGGTCTGGATTGGAACGAGCAGGTTCCCTACGATGACCCGCGAAGTGATTCGAGCCTTATGGAGGCAACGGACGATTGGGTGCAGTACGTCATCGACAAACCAATGGCCGAAGAGCCGGGGAAAGTTTTCAACTACAGCAGCGGCGCGACCGAACTGCTGGCCTACATCTTCCAAAAGGAGACGGGACAGGATATTGATGCATACGGGGAAAAATACCTGTTCTCATCGTTGGGCATCAAACACCACTGGAAGCGCACCTACCTTGGGGTCGTCGATACGGAAGGTGGCCTTTATCTAAATGGAGAGGATCTCGCCAAAATCGGCTATCTCTATTTGCGCGGCGGATTGTGGGACGGCAAACAGATTGTTTCGAAGGAATGGGTCAAAGACTCTCTCACACCTCGCGTTGCGGCAGAGGAGAATTTCCAATACGGTTTCAAATGGTGGTTGTATCCCCTGGAAGGAAAATTTGTCTGGATGGCCAGAGGATTCGGCGGCCAACGGCTGATGGTTTTCCCGCAGGAAAATCTAATCGTGGCTTTCACCGGCTGGGAAATCCTCAAGGACCCAGCTCCAGCGAAGGACCTGGTTGACCGATTGCTGCCAGCCGTGAAGCAAACCGCGTGCCCCGGACAATAAGCGGGCTGACTGCATCGACTGTAGCTTCAGCTTCCATCGGGAGAATCCGACATGAAAGAAGTTCGAGAGTTATCGCGCCGTGAGTTCATCGCGCTTGCTTCGGCGTCGACAGCGGCAGCCGCGGCTGGTTGCAAAAATCAAAGTGCAATGACAAAACCCAAACAAACCTCGATGAACGAGTTGGCTCAACTCTCCGCGATCGACGCCGTTGCCAGAATCAGGAACGGTGAGGTGACGGCGGAGCGATACGCGACGGCGCTCCTGGAACGGTGCCGGCAAGGCAAGTCCGTAAACGCGTTTATCACGCTGCCGGAGGAACGCGTGCTGGAAGCGGCACGATCCGCCGATCGCGCTCGCAGTTCGGGCGCAAAGCTTGGACCGCTGCACGGATTGCCAATCCCAGTGAAGGACAGCGTAAACACGAAGGATATCCCGACGACCGGAGGAACTCCGGCACTGCGTAATTTCCGGCCAAAGGAAGATGCACCAATTGTGCGCGCGCTTGTAGAAGCCGGCGCTATTGTCCTGGGCAAAACAAACCTGCACGAACTGTCGTTTGGATGGACGAGCAACAATTTGGCGTTCGGTGCGGTGCACAACCCTTACGATATGCAACGGATTCCGGGTGGAAGTAGCGGAGGGACGGCTGCGGCGGTGGCTGCTCGAATGGCACCGCTGGGTATAGCCGAGGACACGGAGGGGTCGATACGCGTACCCGCGGCGATGTGCGGCATCGCGGGATTCCGGCCAACAACCGTACGGTATGTGTCCACGGGCGTAGTTCCGATTTCGCCGCTGTTTGATCAAGTGGGGCCGCACGCGCGTACGGTTGCCGATTTGGCTTTGTTTGATTCCGTGATTACGGGGGATTCGAGTTCTTTGCCTGCAACACAGCTAAAGGGAACGAAGCTCGGGGTGGCACGCAACTACTGGTTCACTGGTCTTGACAGCGAAGTGGAACGCGCCACGAATGAGGCTCTGCGCAAGCTCCAAACTGCGGGAGCGGAGTTGGTGGAAGCGGAAATGCCTGAATTGGCGCGACTCATCGAACTGACCACGATTCCGGTTCAGAATCACGATGTCCGCTATTCATTGAAGCAATATCTGAAGCAATACGACACCGGCGTTACGTTTGATCAGTTGATAGCTCAGGCGAGCGCGGATATTCAACGGGACTTTCACGATCTGATGCTCGGTGGCAAGTTTTTCGTGGGGGACGCCGCTTTTAAGATTGTGCGCGATGTGCACTTGCCCAAGCTGAAGGAGACTTTTCGCGAGTACTTTGCGCAGACGGGAGTGATGGCGATTGTGTTTCCAGCGACTATGATTCCCCCGCCGCTGATCGGCGAAGATGTTGAAGTGACTATCGGGGGAAAGAAAGTAGCGTTTGAAACAGCGGTGGCGCGCAATATCGCTCCGGGAAGTACGGCAGGGCTCCCCGGCTTGGTTATGCCTGCGGGGATGGCAACGGGAGGACTACCCATTGCGCTGGAGTTCGACGGTCCGGCGGGCAGCGACCGTTCGCTTTTAGCATTGGGTTTGGCCGCGGAACGCGTGCTGGGTCCAGTTCCTGCACCTGAATTGTAACGATGATGCCGCTTCCTTCGAGGCGAAGTGTTTCGCGTTGGCTGCGGGTTCAGTGTTCCCTACCGGAACTAATTCGACGCGACGCTCCATATTGGGAAGTGCCCTAACGTCGCCATTCATCCCCTAGATTTCGGAAATTGCCAGCCAATTCAGGAAGTTAGCCAACTCCAGCAGAAGAGATTACTGCCTGGAATTCCGGCGATGCAGTCGCCTACTCGCGTCGTTTCACTGCCGACGGCACCTTCACGAACATCCGAGGGGAATTCTTCACCGGACGCCAACCGTTTATCGAAAAGCATGACGACCTCTTCAAGGGACCTTTCCATGGAAGTACGTTCAAGCAGGACATTGTTTCTCTGAAGTTCGTCCGGCCTGATGTTGCCGTGGTGGAAGTGCTCACGTCCGTAATGGGGATTCCAAAGCTATTTCCCGGAACGAATACCGATGAGAAGGGGCGCCTCCGCACACGCTTATTGCAGGTCCTGGCGAAGGACGGAGGCGAATGGAAGATCACCGCCTACCACAACACGGATGTGAAGTCGGGAGTGGCGGTACCCGATCCCCAGTAGTGTCACCAACGAAGCCAACTAATCAGGGACTCCCACGAACTAATGGACCCACTGCCTGATTAACGCGGTAACCGGAAAAGTGGAGTCCTGGGACTGGACTTTTCCGATTACCCGACTCACCAGGCACTTGCGTGGGAACTCTACAGCCCTCATCCCCCAAACGTGGCCTTGCGCTTTAGCAGTCTCGCTTCCAAGCGTTTAACCTTGTCGATTGCCTCGGCCATCGCAAGTGAGGCTCATGCAGGGTTCGCTTCGGGGCACGCACCAGAGCTCGGCCGCGCGAACAACGAAAACGCACATGGGTACACGGCACGCCAGAACAACCCACATGATCCCTGCAGCGCAAAGCACGAGCAAATGGATTTACGCCGCGGCTTCACGGTGGCCAAAGTGGGCTGGCCGCCCGGCTCACCAAGCTGGAAGCCTTGCGCGGCCCTGATGCCACTTCGATGATTAACGCACTTACCGGATTTATCGGGCACTGGGACAGGTTCAGCAATCTGGCCGGTCAAATGACGCTGGTGTTAGTGGTATCAATAATTCGCGGCAGAGAAGACCCGGGTTACTGCGCTGCGAGGTTGCGGCGACAGAAGGCCACCAGTCCCAGCATTCCTATTCCCACAGCCAGGAGACTGAGAGTGCCGGGCTCCGGAACAGTTTCAATAACGCCTACGGTCCCGTTGGAGAACGATGCAATTTGCAAGTCGAACGTGTCGCCGGCCCCCCAATCCAAGTTTTTCCACGTAATCGCTAGAAATCGTTCGACTCGATTTGATATCATTCACATCACTGAAGTCCCTGCCCACTCATTGTGACCCGCTTAGAGGCAGCTCGCATGTGGGAAGATAGCCGTTATTTTTGGGTGGTCCTTTGCAAGAACCGTTGGTTTCACCTTCGGCAGAATCTATTTTTCAGGCACAGGATCCCACTTGCCGAGACAGATGCCATCACCCCTCGCCCTGTCGTCGATTGCCGCTTCAGGGTACGATGCGATGAGTGTGGCAAAGAATATCTCTATAAACCCTCGGAAGTTTTCAGATTCGAACAAGAACCCCCCGAGTCATTCACTCCTCATCCGCTATTTCGTGATGAAGGTTCAGGCGCCCATCCGGTTGTCGCGGATAGGTCTCGAGACGACGCAGGGCACTAGGAGAAGAAGGCATTCTGTTACGAACGACTGAACCAACTGTGGTTTCTGATAAACGCGCTAGTCGTAAACTTCACCCACATGTCCGATAAGGGATGGACCAACAAGAAGATGGCCAGCACGCTGAATCCTTCCGAGCAGACGATCAAGAACTGTATCCGCTGCCCACATTTCAATAATGGACACCATCGGGAGTAAGCAATGCGAAATAGTTTTTCTCGTGTGCTATCGTGAGGTAAACCAGCCCTCAGACCATTGATTCGAAGCACCTAAATGGGGGTTTGGTGCACCTCTACTGGCCAACCTTGAGGCGTGTCTCTTCCCGAATTTATCCCATTTGCCCGTTGGCGATACCCCTTTGCATTTTATTCATATTGATGTTCCCCGCTTGCGATCCAGCGAAGGCACAAATCTCTCCCGGCCCGCTTTCGAAAGCTCATCAGTCCTTATCTGGGACTACCCAGTGCGCGAGTTGCCACCAATTCGGCGCCAGCACGCCCACCTTTAAGTGCCTCGATTGCCACAAAGAGGTCGCGCAGCGCTTGGCGTCGAAGCACGGATATCACGCCCAAATCCAGATGCGGAACCCGAATGGCAAAGAGTGCGTCCGCTGCCATCTCGAACATAACGGTGAGGACTTCAGCCTCATCCACTGGGAGCCGTCACTGAAACAGTTCGACCACCGGTTGACAGGCTATAACTTGGAAGGAAAGCACGCGGGCGTGGCCTGCGAGAAATGCCACACGCCATCGCACATGGTTCCAGCCGAAGGAACTCTTATTAAGATGAAAGAGCTTTCCAAATCATTTTTTGGGTTGTCGCAGACCTGCCTGACGTGCCACGCTGATCCGCATAAGGGCCAGCTGAGTAATGAGTGCCAGCGTTGCCACACCACAGATGGCTGGAAACCCGCACCGCTCTTCAATCATGCGACGTCAAAATATCCGCTGACCGGGGCACACGAAAGAGTTCCCTGCGCGAAGTGTCATCCTACCGTGGCGGACACGAAGCCCTTCGTCAAGTACACGGGACTCTCTTTCGCGAAGTGCACGGGATGTCACACCGATCCGCATAAGGGCAGCTTTACCCAGCCGTGCGAGTCCTGTCATAGCACCAGGAACTGGAAAGAAATCAAAGGGCTGCAGGGATTCGACCACTCGAAAACGAAATACCCACTGCTCGGCAAGCACAAAACGGTGGCTTGCGAAGATTGTCACAAGCACGGGGACTTCAAGGCGCAGATACCATTTGCAAAATGCATGGATTGTCATAAGGACTATCACGGCGGGCAGTTCCTCAAACGGGTTGGTGGCGCCGAGTGCGCCGTGTGCCATACCGTGGATGGCTTTAAACCTTCGACATTCACCGTTAAGGACCACGAGGCCACGAAATATCCGCTCGAAGGCCTCCATGTGAAGGTGGCTTGCGACAAATGCCATTTGCCGAAAGCGGAGAACACGCTTTTCAAGATTATCCAGACGCAGTGCAAGGACTGCCACGAGGACATTCATAAGGGCCAGTTCAAGGGCGCGCCGTACGAGGATCGTTGTGAGGAATGCCATGACGTGAAGGGATTCAAGCCCGGCCATTTCGGATTAGACAGGCACAAAAAGACGCGCTTTCCCCTTACCGGCGGGCACGCTGCTGTGCTCTGCGTGGATTGCCACAAGCCGGTTCCCGCCGGTTCGGCTACGCCCGTGAAATACCGATTTGAGGACCGCTCCTGCACGGCATGTCACCAGGACCCTCACAAAGGACAATTCCGCGAGCGGATGGAGGCGAAGCGCGCGGACGGCACAACAGCTGGATGCGAAGCCTGCCACACGACGGCAAGCTGGAAGGAACTCAACCGATTTGACCATTCGAAGACGAAGTTTCCTCTGTTAGGAGCGCACCGCGGCGTAGCCTGCGCGGACTGCCATCGTCCACCGGGGTTGGAGACCACGCTAAAAAACGTGGATTACCGCGAAGCGCCGAAGTCGTGCACTGGTTGCCACAAGGATGTCCACGTGGGTCAGTTTGCCACCCGCAAAGACGCCGCCGACTGCTCCGGATGCCACGACTCGGCGCGCTGGAAGCCTTCCAAATTCGATCACGACAAGCGCACCCCGTTTTCTCTCGAGGGTGCTCACAGAAACGTCGCTTGCGACGATTGTCACAAAGTTACTCGCCAAGTGGACGGAAAAGCCGTGCTTTTCTACAAGCCAACGCCTCGGGAGTGCAAGGCCTGTCACGGACAGCTGTAGCTCATACCAGGTTGCGTTTCAGATTGCCGGTTCTTGGCAGGTTTTGCTTTGGGCTAACACCAGTCAGCTAGCCCTCCAGTACTTAAAGGACGTATCTATGGATGTACTGAAACTGTACATCGGTACAGTTGTTGTGCGCGACCTTGGTCGCTAACCTGCACCTAACCCTGCCCCACCCTGATTTGACGGAATCGGGACACCGACGGAGGTCGTGCGGTGCTCGGTCGGAGGCTGCTACAGCTCACGCTTTTCTTGTTCGCGCTCCAAGCTTACGCTCAGGGGCCGCAGCGTCCTGCCCAAAAGCCGGTTACCCGGAATCCGCACGGCGCTCTGAATATTCCTTGCGAAAACTGCCACACTTCCCTGAGTTGGAAGCCCATCCGCAGCATTCCCGAATTCAACCACGATTCGACGCGATATCCCCTGCGCGGCATGCACGAAAAAGTGCAGTGCACGCAATGCCACGTGAAATTAGTTTTCACCAATGTAAGTCAAAAATGCTCGGACTGCCATGCGGACATTCACCGCGGCCAATTCGGTGCGAATTGCGAATCGTGCCATACCGTCAAGGGCTGGAAAGTGTCCGTGCAGGCGATTCGTGATCACCAGAATCGCTTCCCGCTGATTGGCGCTCATGCTGCCGTGGATTGTGAGTCTTGTCACAAAGGCGCAGCAACGGGACAGTTCCAGGGGCTGTCGACCCAGTGCTATTCCTGTCACGCAACGGAATACAAGGGCACCGCCAACCCGAACCACGTGACGGCGGGCTTTCCAACGAGTTGTGAGACTTGTCACAACACAAACAATTGGCTCGATGCCAAGTTCGATCATTCAACAACCGGATTCCCGCTGACCAATGCGCACGCTGATCCGCCACGGGTTTGCCTCGATTGTCATGTCAACAACAATTACAACCTGACGACTACGGCCTGCGCAAGTTGTCATTTGGCAAATTTCCAGGCCGCGAAGAACCCCAACCACATTGCTGGAGGCTTCTCGCAGACCTGCCAGCAATGCCACACTACGAGCGCTTGGCAGCCAGCAAGCTTCGACCACAGCTCAGTTGGATTCCCGCTGACGAATGCACACGCGGATCCGCCCAGGGTCTGCTTGGACTGCCACATCAACAATAATTACAACCTCACAACAACAGCCTGTGCGTCCTGCCACCTAAAGGATTACAACGCTGCAACCACGCCGGTAAATCACGTCCAATTGAGTTTCCCCACAGCGTGCGAAAGCTGCCACGACACTGTGCTGTGGACCGATGGCAAGTTCAATCATTCGTCCACAGGATTTCCGCTGACCAACTCGCACACTGTTCCACCACGGGTGTGTGCCGATTGCCACATCAACAACAATTACAATTTGACGAGCGCGAACACGACTTGCGTGTCGTGCCACCTGAGCGCCTATAACGCGGCGACGACTCCCATAAACCACATTCAGGTGGGCTTCCCGACGACCTGCCAGCTATGCCATGACATGATCGCGTGGACCGACGGTAAGTTCGATCACAACACGACGATATTTCCTCTCACTGGTTTTCACACCAAGGTGGCTTGCGCTAGTTGCCACGTAAACAACAACTACACCACTCTTCCGACGAACTGTTATGGCTGCCATGCGGCGGATTATGCTGCTACTACCAATCCGATCCATAGCGTCGCCCCGACCGTTTTCACAACTACTTGCATGACTTGTCACAACACGACTGCGTGGACCGGCGCAACGTTCAACCACACCTGGTTCAACGTTAATCACGGCAACGCTAACGGAGTTTGTGCCACCTGCCACACGAGTCCAACCAACTACGCGATTTTCCAGTGCACGGGTTGTCACGGGGGCGGGAACCCGAACAATTTCCATCACCCGAACGTCGGGGGTTATGTGTACAACAGCGTAAATTGTTACCAGTGCCATAAGAATTAAAACTCTTTTCGGCGACTGGCTGCGGGATAAGACAGAACGAATCGAGGGGAAATTCTTAGCGATACGGTTTTCCAAGCGATTGTCCGGATCGAAGTAGTCCTCGGCTTGAGGACAGGAATCAAGATCAGCTATTCCGTCCGGTGCACCCCTCAGCCATGCATCGCGGCCTGGAAAAAATGAGTTTAAGGAATGATACAAGCGAGACAATTGGCAGCTCTTCTCCTACTAGCACCGATTGCTGCCGCCCAAAACACAACGAGCGGCCCAGCCGAAGTCACGGGAATCAATATCTCCGAGCAGGAAACAGGAGTACGCATCGCGCTAGACACCACTGCGCCCGTACCCTCCGCTGAAGTCATCTCGACATATGGTGACTCGCTGACACTTGATTTGCCTGGCGCAGTCTACCGTGGGCTTCCGCGCCGCATCCCGGTCGATCGCGCCGGCGTTCGCGCCGTTCGCTTATGGATGCAAAGTGAAAACCCGCCGCTCACCCGCATTGTCGTAGAAATCGAAAAGACCGAACAATATCTCTTGTCTTCCGATGGAAACGCCGTAACGTTGCAAATAGGGCCCGCCTTGCAATCGGCTTCGGCAAGCACGACTCCTAATACCGCGGAAGTCAGGGGTATGCATAAGGCGCCCCGAGCGGGGCGGAGCTCTGCACTCGCCGGCATCTTTCGACGGGGCCCCGGAAAGCCCGCCGTTTCCAATAACTCCAAGATTCAGAATGGACAACCCGTGCCGCAGGCTGATTCTGCGGCGCAAGCGGCACAGTCACACGAGCCATCGCAGAATCCCGCGCAGAGTTCAACTGAGTCTGCGAGCGCTACTGTCAAATCCCCCGATCAACCTGCAACAGCAAGCATCCCTCCAGCCGATGTAGCGACGATACCATCGACCGCAGTGGCACAACTTGTAAAACCGGGAGATTCGGTTCAAACGCCACAGGTTGTGAATCGCACTTCATCTTCAGAAGCGCCTGCACCAACTCCCAGTCCGGCCACGGCAGTGGCCACTTCCTCGACCACTGCCGTGTCTGAGGCAGCTCCTATTCCTGCTCCGTCGGATGCCCCTTCGGCAAGTATGGCTCTATCTTCTGGAGAAAACTCCGGATCTGCTTCTTCAATCGTGCCAGCAACGCCTGCGGCAGCCCCGGTCGAAGCCACTGCCGACGCCACCCCGGAGCCTGCGCCAGCGCAGGTGGGCGGGGGTCCAATCTCCGCGCAAAATATGATAACGCTCGCGGCCGTAGCCAACCCAGGGATGCGCACCGAATTTCAAGTTAAGTATGTCGATCAGGGCATTGCCTATGTGGACGGTGGGCGCAGTTCCGGTTTGACAGAGGGCATGAAGCTAATCGTAAAAGATAAGAAGCCCGCAGCCGTTGGAGGTGGGAGTGCAAACCTCGATGGAGTTGTTGCAGAGTTGGTGGTTGTCGGCCTTGCGGAAACATCCGCAATAACCGAGATTCACACTCCCAAGCGTGACGTCGTTACCGGCGATCTTGCGTATCTCTCTTCGGCGGACTTGGAGTCCCTCGTTCAACAACATGCCTTGGGCGCGACTCGCAAATACCCGGCTGTAATCACCTTCAGCGAAGGCGGCGATGCGTTGGATGAAGAAGCGCGTGCATTTGTGCCGCGGCCGTCTTTGCCGTCTGTAAACCGGGCGAGCGCACGCATTGGATTCGATTACAGCGGCACCAAGAGCAACGATACTTCGCACATCACCTCTTCCAGTCTCGGAGGGGTACTTCGTGCGGACTTAACCCGAATCGGAGGTACCTACTGGAATTTTAGAGGCTATTGGCGAGGGAGGTTCACTTCGACGTCTGCCACCTCGCAACAGACGCTGCAGGATCTGATCAACCGCACTTATCATTTGGCCCTGACCTATGAAAATCCCAACTCGCGTTGGCTGCTCGGCGCCGGGCGTCTTTATCTGCCTTGGGCCGCCAGTCTCGATACGCTCGATGGAGGATATTTTGCGGCGAGGGTGCGGCACGGGGTTACGACAGGAATTTTTGGCGGCTCAACGCCCGACCCCACTTCGTGGAACTACAGTCCAAACCGGCATCTGGGCGGCGCCTTTCTTAATGCGGAAGCTGGCAGTTATGAAGCAGTCCGGTATTCCAGCACGGCCGGCTTCGGGAAGAGTTTTGAAACCGTTCAATACTCGACCAGCACATCTACAGGCACGACGACGGCAAGTTACCAAAATAACCGGCCATTTGCGTTTTTTGAGAATTCCATCTCTTTCAAGCGCACTTTTTCAATCTTTCATGCTTTGCAGGCGGATCAGCCCAGCGCAAATCCGGCCGCGGCTTCTCCCGGCGCCGGGATCAGCCGCAGCTTTCTAACCATGAGAGTACAGCCCTTTTCGCGGATCGAGTTCAGCGCAAACCACACCTATTTCCGCGATATTCCGACGTTTGATCCGCAGCTTGTGGGCACCGGGCTGCTGGACAAGTATCTTTTTCAGGGATTCAGTGGTGGAGTCCGGGTGGAAGTTGTGAAGAACGTTATCGCTCTGTATTCAGATCTCGGCCGTAGCAGCCGCACCAGCGACGCCAAGACCTCGCTCAATCAGATGTATGGCGTCACGTTTTTGAAAATCCCCAAAGCAGGGCTCCGTGCTGACGCGCATTATTCACGCTTCACCAGTTCCTTTGGTTCCGGCATCTACCGCTCTTTCTCGCTTTCTCGCAATTGGGGAGATGGCTTCCGTGCGGAATTGCTCGGAGGAGATCAAGCTTTCACGTCCTCGCTGGCGGGGAATCAAAATGCGAAGTTCTTAACCACCAATCTCGATACTTCTCTCGGCGCTCTCTTTTTCCTGCAGGGCGGCTTCACGGTATATCGGGGGCAATTGCAAAACTACAATCAGTGGAATCTTACTCTAGGCTACCGGTTTGATAACAAATGGAAGCGCAAATAATGAAGAAACAATCGAAAATCGTGAGCTTCGTCAGAACTCTTTGCTTGTCCATCTGCATCGCTGCTTTATGGGTTGTGTTTCCTACACGCGGCGCAGCGGACGATCCGCTTGATGCCGTGCTCGAACGAACGGGCAAGCAGGTATCTTCCTTTCTGGACTTGATTTCTGAAATGAATTGCACGGAGCACGTCCTGCAGGAGAAACTCGCAGACAATGGGAAAGTCGTCGAGAAAGAGGAGTCGAGCTTCGATTACCTGATTATCCTTTCCACCTCAGGTGGCGAGCTAAACCTGGTCGAATCCAGAATCGTCCCCGCGGATGCGAAGCAACAAAAGAAACCTCGCTCGCCGCTCCTCATTAGCAATGGATTCTCGACGCTATTCCTTGTTTTTCATCCATATTACGCAGCCAGCTTTCAATTTGCCCGGGAGGGGGAAGAATCTCTCAACGGGCGCATACTAACCAAGATTCATTTCCAGCACATCCCCGGCATGCGCTCTCCCGCTGCGCTCGCTGTCCGCGGCCGCGAGTATCCTCTGGACCTTGAGGGTACAGCATGGATCGACGCAGCAACCGGCATCATCACGAAACTGACCGCCAACGTCGATACAGGCATGGAAGACGTCGGGCTGCGCACACTGCATTCCGAGGTCCGGTTCGCTCTGGTTACTTTCCATGATTCTCCAGAATCCTTCTGGCTTCCCTCCCAGACGACCGTAGAGGTTGAATCGCGCCACCAGCACTGGCGGAACACGCACCGCTTTTCCGGCTACAAGCGATTCTCTGTAAGTACAAAGGAGCAAATAGCTAAACAATGAGCGCATCCGCAAACGTACGCACCGCAGTCCTGGCTCGCGACGACCCCGAAAAGGGCCACCGCACACGTGTGCTTCTCGCCTGGCTGCTTGCCGCCTCCGTCGTCCTGGTCATCGCCGGCTATGGCTTCAACTATTACACCTTGAGCGCCGCTCAGCGCCCGTTCTCGCCCAAGCATGAGCTTCTCCGGCCCAGCGGCCCCATCGGCATAAAGCTTGGCATGTTCGGCGTGTTTCTCTTCTTCCTCATCTATCTCTACCCGCTGCGGAAGTACTGGGGATGGCTGGGCAGGCAGGGAAACTCCCGCCACTGGCTCGATTTTCACGTTGTTCTCGGCACGACCGCGCCGTTCATTATCGCGTTCCATTCCACCTTCAAATTCGGAAACATCGCCGGCATGGCGTTCTGGAGCATGCTGCTGGTCACGCTCAGCGGTTTTGTCGGCCGCTACCTCTATTCACAGATTCCCCGCGGCCTCAACGCAGCGGAACTCTCCAGTAAAGAGTTGCAGGAAAAGGAAGAGAACTTCCGGAAAGAGTTGGAGGAGCAAAAGAAGAACTTTGGCTTTTGCATAGAGGCGCTCTACCACCTGCCTTCCCCAGAGCACGTTGCCAGCTCACCCATGGTCGAGGCTCTCTTTTCCATGATTCTGATTGACTTCAAACGCCCCTTTCAGGCTTCTCTGGCGAGGCTGCAAGCCGTGGGATTCGGCGCTTGGCTGTTCTCATTGTGCGGCCTCCGCCAAACGCAAGACCGGAAGCTTGAGCGAGCCATTAAGGTCGCTCAAACTCAGGCGGCGCTCTCCAAGCGCGTACTTTTCCTCAAGCGCACGCTGCAGGTGTTTCAGCTTTGGCACGTCATCCACCGGCCCTTTAGTTATGCCTTTGCGATTCTCGCCATCCTTCACATTGGCATCGCCCTGTTCATGGGCTATAGACTGTGAGGCACCCCGATGAAAACCCTTTCTCATTTCCGAAGGCTGGGAGGGAATCCCCGAGGCACCGGTGCGGAAATCGGCGAAAAAAAGATCTCGATGGATCTGCAAAGGACCTTCGCATGAAACGCGTCACCCTTACCCTGGGGCTCTCCGCTGCGCTCCTCGTCGCGGGCGGATGCAAGAACCAGCAGAACGACAACGATGCTATTCGGGCTGGCATCATGCAGCACCTCACCGGCGTCGGAACGCTCAATATGGGCGCCATGGACATGGATATTAGGACTGTTTCCATCCATGGCAATCAGGCCCGCGCCGAGGTCGAATTCCGCCCGAAGAATGGCGCGGCCCAAGGAGCGGGCATGCAGGTTGCCTATAACCTGGAAAAGCGCGATGGTGCGTGGGTCGTTCTTAAAACGCAGGCGAATGGCGGCATGATTCAGCATCCGGATCCGAATCAAAATCCGCACCAGAATCAAGACGTTCATTCCGGTGGTCTGCCGAACTTCAATGACATCCTAAATCCTGCCGGCGCGCCGGCGCCGGGCGTCCTGCCGCCCGGCCACCCGCCGGTCAATTTGCAGCAAGCAAATTCGCCGAGCGGGCAGGATCAAGCCTCAACAAAAAAACGGCGCTAACACTATGGACAACACTCTTGCTTTCGTCATTTCTGCGCTCCTTATCCTTCTTTTCCTGCTTCATTACCTCAAGAAGCAAAAGAAAATTGAGGAGAAGGCACGCGAAGCTGTGGAAAAGGGGAAGTTGCGTTCCGACGGCCCCCAAGCCCAGCATCCGCACATCGACGCCGCGCAATGCATCGGGTGTGCGGCTTGTACCATGGTTTGTCCGGAGGGTGACGTTCTAGCCATGCTGGGGGGCAAGGCGGTCATAGTCAACGGATACAAGTGTATCGGGCACAGCCTCTGCGCCGAGGTTTGTCCTGTCGGCGCCATTACGATGGTGATGGCTAGCCCGAGTATGGGCGCTGAGATGCCGAGGCTTACGCCTGAGTATGAGACCAGTATAAAGAACCTGTTCATTGTGGGAGAACTCGGCGGGTTGGCTCTAATCAAGAATGCCGTCAACCAGGGACGCGATTGCATCGATAACGTTGCGAGCAGGCTCTCAGCGATGGGGGCGCGCAGATCAGTCCCAGACGGCTACGATGTCCTGATCATCGGAGCTGGTCCCGCGGGAATCAGTGCTTCGCTGCGCGCCATTGAGAAAAAACTCAATTACGTCACCGTGGACGAAGGCGAAATGGGCGGCACCGTCGCGAAGTACCCTCGCCAGAAGCTGGTGATGACGAGTCCCGTTGAATTTCCAACGTACGGGAAGTTTAAGAAGACAGAGCTCTCCAAGGAGGAGCTCCTTGCTTTCTGGAACAAGGTTCTGCAGCGAGCCGATTTCAAATTTCGTCGGGGTGAAAAGGTGGAGGACATCAAGAAGGGAGAGGATGGCGTCTTCACCGTCGTTACCACCAAGAACCAATACCGTTCGCGCGCGGTAATCCTTGGGATCGGCAAGAGTGGCAGCCCGCGCAAACTCGGGGTCAAAGGCGAAGAACTTCCAAAGGTAATGTACCGCCTGATCGAGGCGGATCACTACATAAACAAGAAAATCCTCGTTGTGGGCGGAGGCGACAGCGCCATTGAGGCCGCCATGGGTCTTGCGCACCAAGTAGGCAATCAGGTCACGCTTTCCTATCGAAGGGAAGCTTTCAGCCGCATCAAGGAACGCAACGCGCAACGCATTCAAGAGTGCATGCGCAAGGGGAAGGTTAAGGTGGTCTTCAACTCAAACCCCGCGGAATTCAAACAGGGCTCCGTCATCCTCGATGTCAGCGGCAAGCCGCAGGAGATTCCCAATGATTTTGTTTGGATTTTTGCAGGGGGCGAGCCTCCTACTGCCTTCCTCAAGAAGATCGGCGTTGGGTTTGGAATGCAAGACATGACATCGGCGGGAAGCAAGGAAGCGAAAGAGGTAAGAGAGGCTTCGCTTTGTACGAATTAACTGGCCTACATGCGTGCAAGCCCGTGCTCCTCCTACTATGAGTAGCTTGAGAAATGAAGAATTTCTGAGGGGCATTAAGGGGGCGCTAAGAATTCCCTCTGTTTCCTTTAAAATACCTTATAAAGCCAGGTCGTACCGTAAAACTCCTTTATTTCCATACAGTTGGTGGATTCGAACCCCATCGGCTCCACCAACTTACTTTCTTCTTTTCAATCCGATAGCAAAATTTTCAAGGGGCATTAAAGGGCGCTAAGGCACTGCTAGCCGTACCTGCATGTCCACGATTGTAATGGGATGGCCCAGAAGTCCCGTTCTAACGGCGGGGACTCCAGACGCCCGACGGGCTATTCAGCAGGTCGCCCATCATCGTCAGCGATGCTTTGTATAAGCAGGGGTTGTGGTTTTCGGGCCGTCAATAATGGCGGTTGCCAAGGAAAATCGTTACTAGCAATGACGCCGGTGCCTGCGCTCAGCACTCCTCGCCGCGTGGCCTCAAGAAGATGGGCAAGGGTCTGGCGCGAAACGCGCCGAATGAGAGGGTTGACGAACCAAGCGAAGATCGCGGGCACATCTCGGCTTAGCGCAACAGAGTCCACCTGCATGTAGACTCCGCCGTCCTTTTCTTCCAGCCGCCAATAGTTGCTCAGACGCCAAAGATAGCCATGCCCCTGGCCAACAGGCAACTCCGGGCTATCAGGTTGCTCGGGATGCTCCAGCTCGGCGATTCGGGCAGAGACTGCGCGGCTGATCGCATGTGTAGCATCGATCCTGGTGTAATGAACTTCGAATTCGGTGTTGAAGGAAACGCGGCGTGGGGAGTCTCTGTAAAACTGCAGATAGATTTTGAAGGTGTTGTCGGTGTGTTCCAGAAGCTTCGAGCGGCGCACGTCGGGTTTATAGGTGCGCCAGTGGTTGTCGTAATCCTGCAACAGCGACTGGGCGAGTTCCAGGGAAACGCCGGGCACGAACGCGACGCCGGTCCAATGATGGATCAGACCATCGGGAACTTCAATGGATTTGGCTTCCTCTTCTGTCTTCTCCTGGCGTATTTCGAGCTGTCCACGCTGGAGTAGGTCATAAAGGCGTTGTCGGTGAGGTTGGGGCAAAGAGTCCACCCAAAGGAAAGGACTGCCAGGACGCAGCTCGGCACCCATACGAGCATCGGTGGCATGCACGTAGTGGTCGAAGGCATCGACGGTTTTTTGTTTCAGCTCCGCGGCGATACAACAGATCGCAAGGAAGGGCAGAAGGAGGAAGAATGCGCTCGTGGGAATGGAACAGCGGACCCAGAGACCTCTTGTCACGTCCCGGAAAATGACGCCATGGGTTTTGCTCGCTTTCATCGCCGTATAGTCTCTCAAAGAATCTGCTCAAATCATGCCCGGCTAGTGCCCAGCCAAAAGTGTGGCTCACTTCGCCACTGGCTTATAGTTGCGGCATTTGCAGTTGGGGAAGTTGCAAGGGTTACGGAACTGGTCTGAGTGCTTGATTCGGACAGCCCGATGGATAGATTTTCCGTGGCCGCACTTGCACGGCTGCATCCGATATGTGCTGGTCATAAGCGGAATATTCCGCTGGAATTCTGCTCTACTGTATGCTGCACGGGTGGAGCCGACCAGACGAATCTGTGCTACACCTCGCCAAATCGCCTCAGTGCTTGATTAACGCGGCGGTCTCAATGGGTCGATGCAACACTATGCCGAAACCCACTCGCAGGGACTCAATAGCTAAGGGTCGTTCGCGAGCGTTGATTCAGAGCGGAACACCATCCTGGCTAGGGTCTGATTGAGTACAGCTGGACAAAGCGATTCTCCATGAGGAAGTGCTGTCGGATCAACTGACTAGACGGTGTTGCGTCGACCGTCTGACCCGGCAGCGCTTACCGGAAAAGTGGGTCCCAGTACCCAAGTTACCGGTAATCCGACTTACCAGGAGTTAGGGCCCACTCCGCCTACAGCGGAGGATCTCATACGACCTCAGTCTTGTTCCCGCCGCGAGTGTCATTTCTTCAGCTCCGTGGCCCAGTTGAAGACCAGATTGAGCGGCGCAGACGTTTCATCCGTGATCACCGAATCTGCGACAAACTGGCTGCCGTCCCGCGTAACGTCATACTGGTTCACTCCTGCTGCCGTCAGATACATCGTCTGAAACATCTCAAACAACGGCCGGGTCGTGGCCACCTGTGGCGAGCCGCCGGTTTCTTTCAACTCCACGGCCATTAACATTTTGTCCGGAGCAAGATAGTAGAGTTCTTTCCCGTCGTGCCTCCATCGCGGGCTTACGCCACCGGCAATCGATACCTGCAATTTCCCTGTCGGCTTCGGAAACGACGTGATGTAGATCTCACTCCTCCCAGTCTCGTCCGAGCGATAGGCAATCCATCGCCCGCCCGGGGAAACCTGACCCTGGTCCACGTTCGCGCCCGGCACCTCGAGTAACGGCACAGCGCCATCTTTACCTGCAACCTGAAGCAACGCGATCCGCTGTTCCCCAGTGCGGACTGGCCGTTCCGTGAGAACCAGGAACTTGCCGTCCGGCGTCCAATTGTCCGCACCGACGTACCCATCTTCCTTTGTTTCCCATCGCTCTTCCTCCTGCGCAATTTGGTTCACTGCCTTGATGTAAATCGCGCGATTGCCGGTCTTCAGAGAAAAGTATGCGAGGCGTGTTCCGTCGGGGGACCACACCATCGAATGGGACGCGATGTTCAAGGGATCGCTCGCCAGGTGTATTCGGTTTCCCGAGCCGATATCTAACAACCAGAGGTCTATCTTTCCGGAGTTTGTCGAAATCAAGTCATAGGCTAAGTTCTTCTCATCGGGCGAAAATCTGGGTCCTGAATTAGGCGCCGATTCTCCCAGGCTTCTCAACTGTTTCCCTGTCCGGTCGAACAACAATAGGGAGTGCGCGCTAGACCCTTTTCCTCGCTGATACAGCAACGCGCCATTCTCCGATACCGAAAAAATTCCATAGCTAAATAGGGGGTCAAACTCGACGCCTTCCGCGATCGGAACGGCCTCCCCCGTGAAATCCAGCTTCACGGGATCGAAGGGTCTTGCCATCAATACGTTGTCGGCAAGGTAAAGGACGTGTCCCATGGCATAGGCAATGGACGAGCTGCCGTGGAACAGGATTCTGCTTTTTTTGCCGTCAAGCGATCCCAAATAAAAGACATTCTCTGGACTGACGGGGCCTAGGAGCGCCGCCATAAATAAGAAATGATTTCCATCGGGCAGGAAATAAGGCCAGCGGTGGGTTCCTTCGTGCCGGGTTACGTCGAGAGTCGTGACTTGTTGAGGTGTTCCGCCCGAAGCAGGGATTTGCAAGATTTCGCCACTGACTCTCGCGAAGATGATTACGTCCGCGCGGCCCCAACTCGCGCCCCGGTTTGAGTCTGCGTCACAAAGCGATTGCGGCGGCCCCCCTGCCATTGCGATACGTTTCAGTTTTCCTTGGGCAAAGAAGCCCAAATTGCGGCTATCCGGAGACCAAAACGCAAAGTCGGTCTCCTCGGTGCCGGGCAACGCGCGAGCCGCATAGGAATTCAGAGGCCGCACCCAGAGCTGCGTCACTTTTCCAACCCGCGCAATGAAGGCGATGCTACTCCCGTCGGGAGAGAGAATGGATCCTCCGATAGGACCGTTGAAAATGAATGTTCCGCCCTCCGGCGGGAGAATCATGGAACGTACGACTTGCGCTTGGGGGGTCGGCTTGTTGAAATAAACGAAGGCAAGAACGGCAGCGATCAACGCCGCGACCAGCGTGAAGATCCAAGGGAGACGCTCGCGTGTCTTGCGAGTCGCCCCTGCGGCAGACACGCCCGCTTGCGACTTGTTTTCTGCAACCCACTCCAACTCCCTCGCCAGATCTCCAGCGCTCTGCCAACGGCGCTCGGCCTCTTTCGCCAAGCAGCGGCAAATCGTGTGGTCCAGCGCTGGCGGCGTCATCGGCTTCACGGAACTGATTAGCGCCGGCTCTTTTTCGAGAATGGCCGACGCCACGCTGAGCTGGCTCTTGCCCTCGAAGGCGCGCTGGCCGGTCAGCATTTCGTACAGCACGGCGCCGAGCGAAAAGATGTCGCTGCGGCCGTCGAGTTCTTTGCCTTCTACTTGCTCGGGCGACATGTATTGGAACGTGCCGACGATAGTGCCTTGCTCGGTCACGGGAGAATCCTGCGTCACCGCTGTGAGCATCACGGCACTCGTCAGGGGCGCGGCGGGCTTGGCCAAACCAAAATCCAGCAACTTCGCCCCCGCCGCCGTCAGCATGATGTTGCCGGGCTTCAGGTCGCGATGTGCGATGCCGCTGCGATGCGCTTTGTCTAGCGCATCGGCAATCTGCATGCCGTATTTGAGGACTTGCTCAAGCGGCAGCGGGCCTTTTTCGAGTCTCTTCGCCAGCGTCTCGCCTTCCACGCACTCCATGACGAGATAATCCATCCCGTCCTGATGGCCTACGTCATAGAGCACACAAATATGGGGGTGATTCAGGCTGGAGATGGTCTTGGCTTCGCGCTCAAAGCGCTGCTTGCGAACGGGATCGGAGGAGAACTGCGCGGGAAGAATCTTGACGGCAACTGTGCGTTCCAGCCGCATGTCGCGAGCACGGTAGACTTCGCCCATCCCGCCTGCGCCAAGCGGTGCCGTAATTTCATAAGGGCCTAGATGTGTACCCGGAGCAAGCGCCATAATTGTCCGCGATTATAACCCCGAGAAGCCTTCGTCGCGTGCCACCAGCTCTCAAGTGCCTGGTTAACGCCGTAACCGGAGAAGTGGGTCTGCCACACCGATTGCAGGCCAGATACCTTTGGGCATGGCGTCAGTCCATATTATCTAAGAACTAAGGGGGTCGGGGGAGGGCAACAGCGCGTTGATCGCCTCCGCCAGCTTCGCGAGGCCCTCATGCTTAGAGAGGATCATGTCGAACCCAGCTGCGGCGATCTGCGTCTTACGAAACTCTCCATCGAACATGCTTAAGCCGATGATTTTGGTGCCGGGGAGCATGCGGCGCAGGGCGGACGCAGTCTCGACGCCGTCCAGCATCGGGAGACTCAGTTCCAAGATGACCAAAGCAGGTGGGTGTTCCCTAGCTGTCTCGATGGCGGGGATTCCTTGGCCAGCCTCGTAGCAGTTTTTGAAAGGAGTATCCCTTGTGACGAAGTGGCAAATGGCGTCGCGAACCGCGGCGCTGTCATCGACCACGAGGATTCAGTGCGTCAGCATGGTGGGGGAGACTACTAGGATTCACCATTTGAGGCAATACGAATTTTCGGTGTTTTCCGTTGTACAAGGTGACTCGGACCTCCCAAACCGTATTGTCTTGTCCGATTCTCGGCTCAACTCCTGATTAACGCGCTTACCGGACAAGTGGAGTCCCGGTACGGCAGATGTCCGGTAATCCGACTTACCAGGCACTTGAAAGGCATCGAGTGCAGGGAACATTCAAACTCAGCTTATACTCATCATTGAACCACGGCCTGGGTACTGGATCGGAGATGTCCGTCTTGCCAAGACTTGGCGTAAAATCATGCGTCGAAGGTTCGCAACGGTCTTGACAAAGCGTATGCCAAGTTCCACGTCGAGGCCGTGGTTTCCGCGAAGGACTTCCACCAGCGTCATGAGCAGTTGGTTGCAAAGTTTTTCTCGGTATATAAGACAGGGCCAGTCTTGGAAAGTAACTCTTAGGAGGATTCCATGAAACGGATGATCGCAGTGGGGCTCTGGATTCTTTTGGCTGCAAGTCGCGCATTTGGGTACGAGCATAAACTGCAGTTCACGCCATATATCCCGTACAATTTTGTTGTGCCAAACAGCCTTGTCGTCATCGGTGAGCAATTCACCATGGACGCGAACGGCCAGATTAATGGTGTGACTGGGTTAATACACTTCGTTACCGGCCCGAACGGATGCCGCTATAACTGCCCGAGGACAAGCCATGACTGGACCGGAACTTGGGACCTTGACGGCAATTTGCTTTCAGTTGTGCAGGTTGCTTGGGCGCCGCAGCAGCCCATCGGTAAAGGGTCTTCAACTACGCCGCTGGCCGAAACGAATAACGAAGCGATTTATGCTCAGAGTGTTCTGCCGAACGGCAACACGATCTCGACTGGTCAAGACACCCTTTTCCGCTACGGATACGTGGACACAGTTCAGAGTCACTTAACTTGGACAAACTGCGGAGGATACTCCGTTAGCTGCACGAATCCTCCAGAGTATACTCCAGGGCATTTCGTGATCCCGCGCACTCCGCCTTTTGTGTTTTCCGTTTCGCTCACGAGCGATGGCGACCTCCCACTAAATATAACAAGCACTGTTATACAGGTGACGGTTAGCGGCAGCTACACGAACGGCACAGGCACAGCAGCCTATGTGGCTCAACCAGGCGATTGCCTAGCTGCCCCGGTAACTCCTGGGACGACTTGCTCAATAACAGTCAGCTTTGACCCTTCTACGATCATCAGCACAGCTAGCCCTTACGGGTATGCCTACAATAACTTCTTCCTATCGCTTGCAAGCGACGCAGGCAATACACCGGACTGGTCGGTATCCTTTACGATCACTGGATTCCCCACACCAGACGAGTAGCTCAATCCACGCCTTCCTTGGAGGGTGTGAGTGGAGACGCTGAGGGTGAAGAATGTCAAACATTATCTATACCGAGACTCTATTGGCAGGTACACCGGCCCCAATTTTGGCTCCGCGGGAAACAGCGGCAAAATCCACTCCGCTGCCAATAGGGTCGCGGTGTAAATTGCGTCTAGGCCGATTGTAAACCTAATAATTCGGGTCAGTTTCTCCCCGTCCGACAGCAGACGCGGACTTAGCTGGACTGAAACGCTCATACGCCTTTGCCAACCTGACTCCGGTTGAAACGGGCGCTGAGAGCTACGCACCGTTCAATTATAAATCCACATGCCTGGTAAACGCCGTTACCGGACAAGTGGAGTAATGGTACGGCAGATGTCCGGTTATCCGACTTACCAGGAGGTAGCCGTTTTGCCGGTCAGTCTAGCGTCTGAACTTTCGGCCGGAGGAAATCCTGCCGTGTGCATTGGGCAATGCGTTCAGCGCTGGAAGCGGTGGGTTCTCAGCGGTGTGCGAGATATGGTAGAGAGCGATGCGTTCAACTGGCCTGATGGAGGAGGCCTTGACCGTGACGCTTCCGCATCCCTAACATCAGGCCTACTAACCCTACTCCGGACAGCATGAGGGCGAGGGTGCCGGGCTCCGGCACCGGTGCGAGTGCGTATGTCGTTCCGATGTCATACGCAGTGTTGGCTGTTAGGTTAAAGAGATTACCAAAACCAGTTCCGCCAGCATAACCAACTAGCGTCCCTCCGTCGGGGAATGAGAAATTGAAGTCTATCGTGTTTGATGCGTTTCTAATTCCACCACCGTACTGACCCGCGATATAGAAATCTTGTCCTTGGGAGACGACGTTTGTCTGGGTTGTGCTTGCAGGAGGGCCGAATATCACGTCTGCTGCAGTGATAACGGCCAGGGTCGTGTCAATCGTGATCGTGCCCGTGATGATTGATCCATCTGGCGCGCTTCCGTTCACCGCGAAGTTGACGGAATCAGCATAGACGACAGGCGCCCCGATGGCCACAACTAATACTGCTAGGAGAATCCACAAAGATTTTCGCATATATTAAATTCCCCCTTTGCGCCCGTCATGTGATGTAGACAGGTAGACACGTACAGTTGTCCCTTCACTGGCACGTTCGATGCCAATCCCACCATGCTGAAACCAAACGACTTGCCGCACCGTTTCTTGCACACACTGCAAAAAACTTCAGAGTTTGCGCAAAGTCATTCCCGATTTAGTGCGGATCTGCGGCGCGGAACTAAAGCAACCGTACCCCCCGACTCGGTGGGGACGCGCTGGTTACGACCAACGCGCTCGCAGAGGGTCTCTGGCAGGAAACCGGCCTCTTTCCGTATGATGGACGACAACAGAATTTTCTATCAACGAATGGTCCCAAGTCCCGATTAACGCCGTTACCGGAGAAGTGGGTTCCGGTACCCAAGTTACCGGTAATCCGACTAACCAGGAGTTGACCAGAGACATCAGCGGTACTTAGGAGCCGGAGTTCGAGGAACGACCAAGCGTACATCGGGATTTGGACCTGTTGTGCGGCCCGCCGTCGCGGTAGGCAACGCAAAGCTATCAACCCGGAAAAGCCGCATTCATTGCTGGGTTACCGTCTCTAAAATCGCCGAGGAAGTAATGCGTGAGGTAGATGCGGATGAGTTGTAGGCTCGGATCGATCCAAATGATGCCACCGCTGGCGCCGTTTGCTCCATAGCTCTCGTTCGTCACCGCATAGCTCATTTCTGCCTCCTTCGCAGTATGGATTGCGAAGCCCAAACCTGATTGAAACTTCGGAACGCTGGTGTGGATGTCTGCTGGGCGGTGCATTTCATCCACCAATTTGGAAGATATGAGTGTGTGTCCGTTCCACGTGCCGCGATTCAACATCATCTGGCCGAAGTGCCGCAAATCCTCCGCTGTCGAGAAAAGCCCAAACTCCGGCCCCGGATATTTCTGACCTGGTCGCGTTACGTCCATTACGTCTTTCACAAGCTTGCCGCCCTCAAGGTTGTACATCGTTGGAATGCGATCCACTTTGCTGCGATTGGTGAAGAAGGAGCTGTCTCGCATCACTAACGGTTCAAAAATCCGCTTCTCCATGAATGACTCGAAGGGCTGACCAGATATCACTTCGATTACCCGACCGAGGACGGCGATGCCGGAACTGCTGTAGGTCCATTTGCTGCCGGGTGTGAAATCTAGAGGCTGCTGAGCAACGAGGGCCACATCCTGCGCTAGGCTGTGGTCGAAAGTCCGGGTGATATTTTCTAACTCCGGGGGCCTGTCCTCTGCAATGCCAGAACTGTGATTCATCAGCTGGCGAATCGTGATTGGCACATTCGTAGGCTGAGACTGCCCTTTTACCGTAAGGCGTGAAAACTCGGGTAGGAACTTGGCGAGTGGGTCCTCCAGCGCCAGCTTCCCATCGTCAACGAGAAGCAACGCTCCAAAGACCGTTATCGGTTTGCTTATAGAACGAATGTCGAAGATCGCATCCGTCCTCATTGGCCTTTTTGCAGCGAGGTCAGCGTAACCGGCAGCTTCGAGCGCGAGCACATTATCCCGCTGTACAACCATCATTACTGCCCCCACGGTAAGGCCGTCGCTCACGCTGAGGTCCAACTGTGCTCGTACACGCTCCTGCAAAGGGGACATCGGGGCGAGGTAGGCTGCGGCGTTTTTCGTCAACGCCAAACAGCCTACTGAAGACAATCCTGCCAAAAAGGTGCGCCGTTCCAATGAATCCTCCGGCGTAATTTAGCTGTCGACCGAGTAAAACGGTATCAACCTTTCAGTTCACAATCCAACTCCAAAAAACAATTGCCTAAGCGGCCGAGAAAACTCCAGGTCCTGGTAAACGCCGTAATCGGAAACTGACCCATTCACCGACAACCTGTTCGCATGCACGCCGGTGCACGAGACCGCCCTCCCGCAGGGTGGGGCTTTTTCAAGGTACTTTGTTCGACGGCGGGTTGGCCGAGGCCGCGGCACAAGACAGGGCGTAGGCCTGGATCGCTCGGACCTGCTCGCGGGTGAGCAGATCACTGAAGGACGGCATCCCGCGCGACTCGCGAGCCCCGCCAAGCACGATCGCCGCGAACTGCTGGTGCACTTGTGCCGTTGCATAGCGGAGATCAGGAACGCCGCTGCCGGCGACAGCGTCAACCCCATGGCAGGCGCGGCAGAACGTCGCGTATAGGAATTTGCCTTCGCGCACAGTGGCGCGAGACGCGTTCACCCTTATCGCCGGTATAGGTGGCTGTTTGTGGCCGAAAGGCGGAACGTCCAGCCGCGCGGTCCCGCCGATCGCGAACGTGAGGATTCGGCCGAAGCCTGCCTTGGTGGGACCCAATCCGGGCAGGTTGATGAGGCCTACTCCGCCCCACCCAGCCATGACGGTAATGTGCTGGACTCCGCCTACGAGGTATGTGACGGGTGGGGCCATGATGCCGGTCCCGGCGTCGAACTCCCAAAGCTTGGCGCCGTCGGTCGCCCTATAAGCGAGGAAGTTCCCGTCGGATCTGCCTTGGAACACCAGGTTGCCCGCCGTCGCGAGCACGCCGCCGCTCTCCAATACGGGATGGGCGACGCGCCAGACCTCACGCTGTTCGACCGGATTCCAAGCGATGAGCCTGCCAGTAGGCGGTGGAGACGACTGCAATTTAGCCAACAGCGGCCCCTCGTAGCGTCGGTCAATACCCCGGTTCTCCCGTCGCGGATCGAACTTCCAGCCAGCATCGGGGACGTGCAGGGACGTGGTTCCTTCCTTCGCAGGCAGGTACACGAGGCCCGTCCCCGGGTCGAACGCCATCGGGTACCAGTTGTGCGCTCCATTGGGCTCGGGTGAAACAAGTACCGGACGCGTACCGTCATATGCCGTCGCCGACTCGATCGGACGCCCGGTCTTGGGATCGACGCCGGTGGCCCACGTGATCCCATTCACAAACGGCTTCGCCGAAATGAACTCGCCTGTCTTCCGATCCAGCATGTAGAAGAACCCATTCTTCGATGCCTGCATGATGACTTTGCGCATCCGGCCGCCGATGTCCAGGTCCGCGAGCATGAGCGGCTGGGTGGCGTCGTAATCCCAGTTCTCTCCGGGCGTCGTCTGAAAGTGCCACACCAACTCACCGTCGCTTACACGAAGGGCCAGAATGGACGCGAGGTACAGGTTGTCGCCCTCACCTGAGCTACGGAGAGCGCGGTACCACGCGGTGCCGTTTGCGGTACCGGTATAGACGAGATCGAGCTGGGGGTCGTAGACGATGGTGTCCCATGGCGTGCCTCCACCGCCTGCGACCCACCAGTTGCCCCTCCATGTCTTCGCGGCGAGCTCCATTGCCTTGGACTCAAACCCCTGCGAGGGATCTCCTGGCACGGTATAAGTGCGCCACACCATTTTCCCGGTCTCTGCGTCGTAGGCGGAGAGATAACCGCGCACGCCGTATTCTGCACCTGCGTTTCCGATGAGAACCATTCCTCTGGCGATGCGTGGAGCGCCGGTAATTGCATAGGGCTTGGATTGGTCAACGGTGTTTACATCCCAGACAGGATTCCCCGTCTTGGCATCCAACGCGATGAGCCGGCCGTCAAGCGTGCCGAGGTATACCTTGCCGTGGTAGAGGGCAACTCCTCGGTTCACAACGTCGCAGCAGATATTGCGGGCGCGGGTACGAGGTACCTTGGGATCAAAAGTCCACAGGATTTCGCCAGTCCTTGCGTCCAGCGCATACGCCACGCTCCACTCACCCGTCGTGTAGATCACGCCGTTCGTGACGAGTGGCGTAGCTTCCAAGCCTCGGGTCGTGCCGAGCTCTCGACTCCAGACCAGGCCCAGCTTTTCGACGTTCTGCTCGCTGATCTGGTTTAAGGGGCTGAACCGTTGCTCGTCGTTGGTCCTTCCGTACATGGTCCAGTCGGCCGCGACGCCGATCGCTGTTGAAGGACTGGACTTCTTGCAAGCTGCCATGGAGAGGACAAGAGACCCCACGAATAGAAGCGAGATGTTGAGGCGCATGTTCACGACGATCTCCCAAAATGCTAGGTTGTTTTTCTCTCTTTTGTGGGCCTAGCCGAAATGCGCACGTTGGCGACGGTGAATGTTGGTGATTAAAGCCCGATATGAGTTGGGTGTCAAGCAGCAGAGCGGTCACGTACCGACTCAGGGCCCATTTCAACAATCGGACGTAGTGCCCGATTAACGCGCTTACCGGAGAAGTGGGTACTAGGAGCAACATGTCCGGTTATCCGACTTATCGGGACTTAACCGCCCGGTCCGAGGGTAACTTCCGAGTAGCCGACAACCCGGGAGCTACTTCGCGTCGTAGCTGGAATCGAGACGCCGAGTGCGGCGACTACTACGGATAGTGCGTTTGTCAGGCAGTTGCGCAGGTTGCAGGCTGGTTTCGCATTAGAAATCGTGCAGGTTCGTTGACTTACCGTCAATTCGAAACTTAAGATGGGGTCACTGTGGCGGAGCCCGACGCACTCATCGGCCAGACCGTCTCCCACTACCGCATCCTCGAGAAGCTCGGCGGGGGCGGTATGGGCGTGGTCTACAAAGCGGAAGACACGCGTCTCGACCGCTTTGTTGCTCTGAAATTCCTACCCGAAAACGTCGGCCAAGACCACCAGGCTTTGGAGCGCTTCCGACGGGAGGCCAAAGCCGCTTCGGCACTGAACCACCCGAATATTTGCACGATTTATGACATCGGCGAAGAGAATGACAGAACTTTCATAGCCATGGAGTTCCTGGATGGCCAGACGCTGAAGCATCGCATCGCGGGCAAGCCCATGAGTGTAGAGCAACTGCTTGACTTGGGGACTCAGATTGCCGATGCACTGGACGCATCCCACTCGCAAGGAATCATCCACCGCGACATCAAGCCGATGAATATCTTTATCACAAAGCGTGGGCAGGCCAAGGTTCTCGACTTTGGGCTGGCGAAGCTCGTTCCGGAGCGGCGCCGCATCGCAGAAGCTGTCGGTGTTTCCACAGCGCCAACGATCACAGCGGAAGAATTGCTGACCAGTCCAGGCTCGACTATCGGCACGGTTGCGTACATGTCCCCGGAGCAGGTGCGCGGCGAAGAACTGGACCCCCGCACCGACCTGTTTTCCTTCGGCGTCGTGTTATACGAAATGGCCACAGGCCAACAGGCATTTTCCGGAAACACCCCAGGCGTAATTTTCAACGCCATATTGGAACGCACACCCACTCCTCCAAGTAGCTTGACCGCAGGTCTGCCTGCGAAGCTGGAAGAGATCATCGACAACGCCCTGGAAAAGGACCGCGAACTGCGTTGCCAGGCTGCCGCAGAACTCCGGGCAGAACTGAAACGGCTGAAGCGCGATACGGATTCAGCGCGCTCCAAAACCCGCATTGCAGTTCCCTCTCGGCTGGTTGAGGCCGAGCGCGAGCCCACTGCTGTAAACGCCCCAGGAGCGCCAACACGGCGAAAGAGACCTATCCTGCAGGCGTTGATCCCCGTGGGATTTCTCGCCGCTCTGGCCGCGGGATTTCTCTTAAGCAAATATCTCAGATGGACAGCGCCATTGCCGGCCTATCATCAGATCACCTTCCGCCGCGGCATGGTTCGGTTGGCGCGCTTCGCTCCCGACGGGCAGACGATCATTTACAGCGCTACCTGGGAGGCCAATCCAAGCGAGGTTTTCTCGACGCGTTTGGGAAGCGTCGCGTCACGTTCGCTTGGCCTCGCCGGGGCTGACATCTTGGCCATCTCTCCGTCCGGAGAGATGGCCGTTTTGCTTGGGAGCCGACAGGTCCGATCCTGGGTATACAGTGGCACGCTGGCCCGCGTGGCGCTCGCCGGTGGTGTCCCCCGCGAGATTCTTGACGATGTGCAATGGGCGGATTGGGGCCCGGATGGCGGGAGTCTTGCCGTGGTGCGCGACGTGGGCGGACGGAATCGTCTGGAATTCCCAATCGGAAGGGTGCTCTATGAGACCGTCGGCTGGATCAGCCATCCCCGCGTCTCGCCCAAAGGCGACCAGGTTGCCTTTTTTGATCATCCCCTGCCAGGGGACGATGCGGGGTCGCTCACGGTCGTCGATCTAGCCGGCAACAAGCGAACGCTATCCAACAGGGGCACCAGCGCCCAGGGCCTCGCTTGGTCTCCCAACGGGCAGGAAATTTGGTTCACCGGGGCGGAAGTGAGCAATGCTCGCGACCTGTATACGGTAACCCTCTCAGGACGACAACGCGAGGTGGCGCGGGTTCCAGGAATTCTGACACTTCAGGACGTTTCTCGCGACGGACGCGTCCTGCTCGGGCGCGAGACCTGGCGGCGCGAAGTGGCCGTGCTGGCCCCTAACGAGAGCAAAGAGCGCGATTTGACTTGGCTGGACTGGTCGTTTCCCGTGGATCTCTCGGCTGATGGCAAGACTCTCCTCATAGATGAGCAAGGGCAAGGAGGCGGATCAACCTACTCGACCTACCTGCGGAGGACGGACGGATCCCCGGCAGTTCGCCTCGGTGACGGTAGCGCCCAGACCTTGTCGCCAGACCAGAAATGGGTCGTTTCCATTCCTCTCAGGTCGCCTGGGGAACTCGTCCTTCTCCCGACCAAAGCGGGAGAGCCGAAAATGCTGACTCAGGACAATATCAACCATTTTCAGGCGCGCTGGCTTCCCGACGGAAAGCGAATCGTTTTCTCAGGAAACGAGCCAGGGCATGGCATAAGGCTGTACGTCCAGGGTCTCGAGGGGGGAAAGCCACAGCCGATTTCGCCGGAAGTTGTGGGCACCACCGCGACATCTTGGCCTGTGCCCTCGCCTGACGGCACATTGGTCGCCGCGATCGGCCCCGACCAGCTTGGCTATCTTTATCCGCTTGCGGGAGGAGAACCACGCCCGATTCTCGGCTTTGTGGCCGGAGACACGCCGACCGCTTGGAGCGCGGATGGACGCTCGCTCTACGTATATCGGTACGGAGAACTCCCGGTAAAGGTCTTTCGGCTGGAAATCGCGACCGGCCAAAAAAAGCTTTGGAAACAGCTGATGCCTGTGGATCCCGCTGGAGTGAATTTTATTTCCCCAATTCTAATCGCGCCCGACGGGAAGTCCTATGTGTATGGCCATCGCCGCCTTCTTTCCGACCTGTACCTGGTGGAAGGATTGAAATGACTTTCACGGCGCGCCGTTCGACCTGCTGCGCCGCAACGGCCTGCTGCAGGGAGGACAGGCGACGGGGATTGCCCGTCAGGTCCCATCCTGCAGTAGTGGACATAGCGTCAGCTGAGAAGTGGCCCCTTCTCAGCCGATTGGCGACGCCTCTCCTGTAGGTGCCCGAGTCACGGGCTATGCGGAAGTTATTCCGGTAAAGACGATCCGGGCCATTACTTCCGGCTTGCCGACCACCCGTCCAGAATCGCCGCACACTACGCGTTGCGGACGGGCCGCCGTTGGTCAGCACCTACTGTGCAGATTTTAACTTGGCCAAATCCCAGCCTATTGATCGGGTCGAACGCGAGCCAGGCCCTGCTTACCGAGAATGAAGTCCACAGCCATTTGCGAGTGTAGACGCGGGGTGTCGAATAGCGGCAGGTCGAAGTCATGCTGTTTGATGATGAGAGGAAATTCGGTGCAGCCCAAAACGATGCCCTGCGCTCCGCGTTGTCGCAGCTCTTCCATCTGCTGGAGCACATATTTCTTGCTCTCGGCCTTGAAGATGCCTCTGCTCAACTCCTGCTCAATAATTCGATTGAGTTCTTGCCGAGCAGGCGCTGAACTAGGCACAAGGGACTCGATCCCGTAATGTTCCTTCAACCAGTCCACCATAAATCCATCTTCCATCGTGTATCGAGTTCCGATTAGCCCGACCTTCTTCAGACCGCTAGTTCGGATTGCAACTCCTGTAGCATCGCCAATATGGAGGATCGGCAGGTCTGTCTTTTGCGAGACTTGAGCGTAGACCTTGTGAGGTGTATTGGCGCAGAACAAGATCGCTTGTGCTCCGCCAGCGCGAAGCCGAACCGTGGCCTGTGTGAGCAGGGCGGATATTTCATCCCACTGCCCCTTCGTCTGGAGCTCGTGAATTCTCTCTTGGTTCATGTTGTAGAGAATCAGGGGCGGGTTCGTGCGGTTGCCGTACGCATCGTTTATGGCCTCGTTGATGTACCGGTAGTAGTCAACCGTTGAATACCAGGAAGTGCCTCCGATCAGACCAATCGTCTTCATGTCGGAGGCAGGTGGAAGTTGAGCAGCCGGGCCACTGCGATTAACCTGTAGGGTCAAGGCGATAAAAACCAATGCTATAACGCTTGTCTTCATCCACCCTCCTCGTCCTTGGCGCACTCGATTGTATAACGGTTGCCGAATTTGGTTGTTGAGTCGCCTAACCAGAGACATGGTCCGTGGTCACTTGGCGATTGTGCCCGGATCACGGGCTAGACGGAAGTTATTCAAGTAAACCCGCCAGCACCGTTACTTCCGGCTTGCCGACTAATCGGGCGTTGACGGTGAACTCTCTGTGCAAAGCTCCTGATTTACTCTGGAAGTGGTATCATGTTCGACCGCTGCAGCAGGTGCAAACCAAAAACACTCCATCGGAGGAAGAGAGATATGCAGACCAAACCAAGCATCGTATTCTGTCACGGGATCTGGGCCGACGGCTCGTGCTTCAACAAGGTGATCCCCACGCTTCAGGCGGAGGGGCACGAGGTGATCGCCGCCCAGTACGGCCTCGACACACTCGCAGGCGACGTCGCCGCAGTAAAGCGCACGCTGGGGCGGGTCAGCAGCCCCGCCATCCTCGTCGGCCATTCCTACGGCGGAGCCGTCATTACAGCCGCGGGAACCGATGACCGCGTCGCCGGGCTGGTCTACATCGCCGCAGTCGCTCCGGACGCCGGCGAGACGGTGGATAGCCAGCTAAACAAGTTCCCCACAGAAATCTTCTCTCACATCGAAGTCGCGGACGGGCGCGTCTGGTTGCGTCCGGAAGGTGTCGCGAGTTTCGCGGGAGACCTTTCGGAGCAAGAGCAGAAGGTCGTCTGGGCCACTCACTACGCGCCTGCCGCGGACCTGTTCACACAGAAGCTCGATGGCGTCGCCTGGAGGTCGAAGCCGAGCTCGTACATCTTGGCCACGAAGGACGGTGCCGTCCACCCCGACCTGCAGCGCTTCCTGGCAAAGCGCATGGGTGCCACGACCTATGAGGTCGCAAGCAGCCATGTCCCCATGCTCTCCAATCCCAACTTAGTTATCGACGTGATCCGTACCGCCGCAAACGCGGTTCGAGCACGATCCACAACAGCAGGGCGGTGAGGTTCGGGCGGGTCACTGGTCCCGATAGCTGTTCAGTCGGGGTTTATGATGATTTGACGTCACTTCCACCTACGGCCACCTTCAAACGGGCAAACCGTCCGTTGTGGCTTTTAGGGAAGAGTTGCCGACCATTCGCCCAGATAAAGAAGGAGCGTGAGGACCATTGCCTATTAGCATTTCTTGAAGCCGTCGAAAAAAGCTTTGTGCTGCGCGAGAATCTCCTGCTTTTTCTCCAAATTAGGATCGAGCGACCACACACCCATTTCGTGTGTGCCACCCAACAGAATTCCGTCTGTCCGGGGGAACATATACAATTCGCCAGGGCGCGTGGCATATTGCACTTCAGGTTGCGGTAGTAGGATCGTGAGTTGTCCTTTTAGCGGAGTTAGCTCGTCGTCGGCAAACAGCGCTTTCGCGCCCAGCCCTGTGCAATTGAAGACCAGCTTCTCGGGTAATTTCTGAATCTCGCCCCTGTCCCGAAGCTCCATTACTTTGAAGCTCGCCCCCGCAAGCCGGATTTCGTCCATCAACGCCGCCATATAAATTGGCGGCTCGATGATCATCGTGTCGAACTGACGCACGAATTGGTAGCCGGGAAATGGGTGCTCGTGCGGCGACAGATCGCGGAACTCCGGCAGCATCGAGCGCACAACGCTTTCCTTCCCGAAATAGGTCTGCTCTTTCCAGGGCTGGTTGTCGAGGAAATAGTTACGCATCCAGCGGACACCGTACTGCGGCCCAACCATAATCTGGTAACGCTGGTACGCAAACTCCACCGCCGCCTGGAATTGTTGATTGAAGAGAGCCGTCCGCTTTTCAGGTTGCGAAACGAAAGCCGGAAACCATTGACCTCCGGCAATATTCGACGTGGTGTTCGGCGGCAAATCTTTCGCATAAATCGTGACCGCCGCTCCGGCCTCTTGGAGCAACCGGGCGGTCGCCAATCCCACAGCTCCGCAACCCAGCACCGCCACGGGCCCAGTGTGGCCCGGGAGACCCAGATCCAAGGCAAGTTTCGCAGTTCCCCAGGAAAGGGTAATTCCTCCTCCGCCGTGGCCGTAGTTGTGGATAACAAGTGTGTCGTCTACTTTCTCCGCACGCACAACAAAGCCTGAGGGCCGGTAGGGGCGCAGGCCAACAACGGTCCGTATTTCGCGGTCGGCGGACACATGCACGGGAGGCAATCCACATGCTCCACCAATAAAAGAAATATCGGGAACGGCATAGGCACGATTTGCAGCGGAGGCTGCGCTGCGTCTCGCGGCACATCCTAAGAGCAGAGAAAACGGAGCGGCTGCCGCAAGCGATGCGCCCGCAATCCCTGTCTGCTGGAGGAATTGACGGCGATTCATGACGTTACGATAGCAGTCCAGAAACTCCGGAGCCACTCGATTTTGCCGTGAACCTAACATTTCTGGTGACTATGCCCGAATCACGGGTTACTCGGAAGTAACGGTCTAAGTCCTGGTAAACGCCGTAACCGGAAAAGTGCGTCCCGGTACCCAAGTTACCGGTAATGCGACTTATCGTCCACTTGAAGCCGCGGGCCTCCGGACAGGCGTTGTGCAATTACTGTGGCAGGCCGACGCGGCGGAGCAAGTCCCTATACCGCGGATCCGAGTGCAGGCTGTCGAACTGAGGATCAGCCTTTAAGAACGTCAAGTACATGGAGCGATCCTCATAGGCCTTTTCGAGCGACGCAAGGGCTTGCTCCTTCTCGCCCAGACCAATATAAACTTCGGCGAAGTTGTAAGCGGGCACATAACTCTGTTTGGACCAGTCTTTGAGTTCCTTCAGGGCGTGTTCGGCCTCCCTTTTCTTGCCCGATACTGCGTAGGCATGGCCGAGCAGGGATAAGGCCAGAGGAATGGAGGTTTCTATTTTCCTGCCTTTCTCACACTCCGCGACGGCACGAGGAAGGTCGCCCTTGGCCTCGTAGCTAGACCCCAGAAGCGTGCGTGCAATCCAATAATTCGGTTCCATATCGAGGGTCTTCCGAAATGTGTCGATCGCCAGGTCATATTGATGTGCAAAAAAGAAGTTCTGGCCCGCCATGGCATTAGTCTCGAGGGAAAGGGCATCCAGCTCCCGGGCCCGTTTACTCTCTTCGATGCCTTCTCCAAATCGTCCCGCCGACACTAAATACCAGCCATAGTACTCGTGAGCATGGGCGTAGTTGGGTTTAAGCTCGATCGCACGCCGGAATTCCCTCTCGGCAGCGCTCCAGTCAAATTCATACATGAAATCAATCATTCCCATCTCGGTATGAGCTTCGGCGAGCGTATCGTCCAATTCCAGGGCCTTCCTTGCTGCTTCTTTCGCCTTGGGCATGGCTTCGCGGGGCGGTAAGAAAAAATCGTTGCTCGTGGCATACGCATAAGCCAATCCATCGTAGGCCAAAGCAAAGTTGGGATCCAGGTCAATGGCCCGATGGAAGTAGTCGATTCCTTTTTCTAGCCCCTCTTTGCTGAGTTTTTCCGCAAGGTACCGGCCCTTGAGATAGAACTGGTACGCCTCAGGATTCGTTGTAGAGCGCTTGGCCAGCCGCTTCTCGTCTTCCCCGGTCAGCTTCCGGCGCAGCTTGTCTGAAATATCCCTGGTGATCTCTCCTTGCATCGGCAGAATCTCGGCGAGCTTGCGGCTGTAGTCCTCGCCCCAGATATGGCTGTTATTTTTTACGTCCACCAGTTCAACGCTGATGGATAGTCCCTCGCCGCGCTGAACCACCCGGCCGGTCAGCACGGCCTGAACCTTGAGCTCTCGCCCAGCCGTCTGGGGGTCTATATCTCGTCCTGCATACCGGAGGACGGAACTGCGCGACATGACGGTCAGATGGGGCAATTCCGAGAGAGAGTTGATGAGACTTTCGGTGACGCCGTCGCTCAGGTACTCCGCGTTCGGATCAGCGCTCACGTTCACGAAAGGCAGGACTGCGATCGAGTCAATACCCGCGCCACTCCGCCTGGACAGCAAATAAACCCCGGCAACCGTTAGGAGGGCCAGCGAAACGAGTGCGCCGGCTGCCAGCGCCGCGCGCCTTGCAAGCCTCGTGGAGGCCGGAGTCGAACCTGGGGCTGCCGATCGCCCGGAATCTGTGTCACGCTTCACGCGCAAGACGTCCGTCTTTAGCTCCGAGGCGTGCTGGTAGCGCAGTTGAGAATCCTTTTCGAGGGCCTTGTTGATGATCCCTTCGAGTTCCGCCGGCAGGCTGGGATTCAGCCGCACTGGTGCCACTGGTGCCTTGTGAAGGATGCCATCGAAAATGGCGGCGGAACTATTGCCCCGAAACGGGAGCGAGCCTGTCGCCATCTCGTACAGCACCACACCGAAGGAAAACAAATCCGTTCGGGCGTCCAGTTCCTTGGCCAGGGCTTGCTCCGGCGACATGTAGGCCACTGTTCCGATGGCGGCGCCGGGGCTGGTTAGATGCTCTTGGGTGACACCCGCCGTGGCATCCGTGGGAAGGGTGGCCTCTTCCGGTGCCACCGCCCGCTTGGGCGCAAGTTTGGCTAGGCCGAAGTCGAGAATTTTAGCGTGGCCGCGTTTGGTGACAAAAATGTTCGCCGGCTTGATGTCGCGATGGACGATGGCTTTTGCGTGCGCCGCGTCCAGAGCATCGGCGATCTCGATGGCGAGAGACAGCAGGGTGTCCAGTTCCATGGGGCGTCCGGCGATGTGATGCTTCAGCGTCGCGCCCTCCAGAAATTCCATAGCGATGAAAGCTTTTCCGTCCTGTTCGCCGATGTCGTGGATGGTGCAGATGTTGGGATGATTCAGCGCTGAGGCGGCCTGGGCCTCACGCTGGAAGCGGGCGAGCACTTGTGGGTCGCGAGCGACGTCTTCGGGGAGGAACTTCAGCGCGACGAAACGACGGAGGCGAGTATCCTCGGCCTTGTAGACGACGCCCATACCGCCACCACCGAGCTTTTCGAGAATGCGGTAGTGCGAAATTGTCTGGCCAATGAGCGGGTCGGTGCCTGACATGTGACGCACATGTTAGGTTGCGCCAGAAGGCAAGTCAACGAAGAGGGACAGCTTGCGGGGTAAGTCCTGAATAACACGGTAACCGGAGAAGTGGGTGCTAGGAGCAACATGTCCGGTAATCCGACTTACCAGGCACTAGGAAGGGTTAGTTCGAGCAATCCAAGCCAATCAAAACCGCCCCTTACAACCAAAGGTCAATGTAACTTCGCGTACTCGGCTTTGGCTTGTTTGAGGATAGGGATGTCGGGGTCGGCATCTTTCCACAGGGTGAGGAAGTCTTTGTAGGCGTTAAGGGCGCGGGTGCGGGCTGCATCTGCGTCGGGGCCTTGTAGGGATTTTGCTTCCAGCGCATTGGCACCGGCCACGCCAAGGTGAGCGAGCGCGCCCGTCCAGCAGTTCCACACGATCCCGTTGTGGTCGATGATCTTCTGAAACTCCGCAACCGCCTCCGCTCCTTGCCCCGCTGCCAGATACGCCTCGCCTCGAATGTAGGTGTCATACAGGCAGGAGACATTATTAACGAAGGGGATTTGGCCGAACTCAATTGGAAGCGCTGTCTTCAGACTCTCGATCGCTGCCGAAGAATTTTTCCGGTCTAACGCAACTTGCGCCCGAATTGCAGGTAGCCACAGCATCTGAACCTGTGTATCCACGGGGAAGCGCTTGCTCAGGTCTTGCGTCATCGATTCCGCCCTCGCGATATCTCCCGCCATCGCGTATGCAAGTCCCGCTTCCACGTCGACTGCTTGGCTGGTCGAAGCGAGTTTTAGTCCCTCGGAGGCAAGACGCTTCGCATCCTCCGCATTGCCGAACGCAGCCTCAACAAGAGCCGCCTGTTCCTGGTATATGGCCCCGATTTCTTTGCTATCGGTGCGGACGGCGGAGTCGACTGCTCTGCTGGTTGATTCCCGCGCCTTCCTGCGACGTCCCTCGTACGCTTCTGTATCGGACATCAGCGACAGCCCAATATTCTCCAATTCGGGCTCCCTCTCAAACCACTTCAGCTGTTCTTCCATCGCTGAATGATCCGAACGAAAAAACGCTATGGCGTATGGCACATTGTGAAACATGAAATTATCCAGTTTTCGTGCCTGGGCTCGCTCAATCACCTGACGAGCCTCCTCAAACTGCTGGAGTGCCATTAGTACCTGAGGGAGATTCGCATTTGGGGCAATATCTCCCGGGTCGATGCCAATCGCCTTGCGATAGGCATCGGCAGCCTGCTCGTACTTGCCAAGGTTTGCATATGCAGCGCCCAACGAGTTGAAAGCTGTCGCGCGTCGCGGATAATTCCTTGCGTATTCCTGCCGGAATTGCAGCGCTTTCTCCTGCTCGCCAGTGACGAAAGCGTAGTAGTCTCCTGTGATTTCCAGCTTTTCCCGCTCGTTCGAGTGGTCTCGCAACTCGAAAGCTCTGGTCAAATAAAATCGGGCTTCCTCAACCTCACCATAGCTGATATACACATTGCCGATCCCGAGATAAGCCATGGCGAAATTCGGATCCAACTCAGTCGCCTTCTGATATTGAGCCAGTGCTGCAGTCCTTTCTGAATACGCCTTTGCGCCTAGGCTATAGGCTTTCAGCGCTTCCAGCGACGACGTCGTCGCATCCTCAAGCGGCACATCATATTTCTGCACCGAGGTCAAAGACTCACCCAGTTCTCCGCGCAGCTTTGCCGCCGCCTGACCGAGGGCGTCCAATACCTTTTCTTTGGATACCGCCGTCACCTGCTCTTCGGCCAGCGTGTCTCCGCTCTGACAATTCACCGCCTTCAACCCCAGCACATATGCGCTGCCCAAACTGGCAATTGATCCGGCAAGGTAAGCTTTGCTGCCCGCCCGCTCGCAAAGTTCACGCGCAACGTCGGGCGCGAGCTTGGTATCGCGAGGGCGCGTCATCAGTTCCAACGTTGCCGCGACCTTGTTATCGGAAAGCACATTCAGAAACGGCGACTGCTGAAGTGATATGCCGAGCGCAGTTTTCAGGGCGTCGTCGAACACCGGATCGCCCGTCTTGTTGTCGAAATCGGCGAGAACGATGGTGTCCTTATCCGTGAGCTTGGGCGTGCGATGAAGATAGAGATAGCCGCCCCCTGTGAGCACCACGGTTGTTAGCGCGACTGGAATTATCACGCGCCAGATTCCAAGGCGACTGGGGGCTTCAGTATTTGCTGCTGGCATCCGCGCCGACTCCGTATCCCGCTTCAACCGTTGCAGGTCGGTGCGGATGTCGGAAGCGTGCTGGTAGCGGAGGTTGCGATCCTTTTCCAGGCACTTGTTGATGATTTCTTCCAGCTTGGGCGGTAAATCAGGATTCAGCCGCACCGGAGGAACAGGGGCTCGTTCCAGAATGGCATTAAAGATTACTCCTGTGCTTTCCCCGCGAAACGGCATTGCCCCTGTTGCCATCTCGTAAAGAACTGCGCCAAAGGAAAACAAATCCGTGCGAGCGTCCAACTCCTTCGCCCGCACTTGTTCCGGTGACATGTAGGCTACTGTTCCTAGTGCCATGCCGGGACTGGTCAGATGTTCCTCACTTACACCAACCGTGGCTTCGGCCGTCACACCAGCCGTTTCCGCGACTCTACTGCGGACTGGCGTAAGTTTCGCCAACCCAAAGTCCAAGATCTTGGCGTGGCCCCGCTTGGTCAGAAAGATGTTGGCAGGCTTGATGTCCCGGTGGACGATGCCTTCGGAGTGCGCCGCGTCCAGTGCGTCAGCAATCTCCGTGGCCAGTGAGAGCACGGTTTCCAGTTCTAGCGGTCTCCCCGCAATACGGTGCTTTAGGGTCACGCCATCCAGAAACTCCATGGCGATGAAGTGCTGGCCGTCCTGCTCGCCGATGTCGTGAATGGTGCAGATGTTGGGGTGGTTCAATGCCGAAGCGGCTTCTGCCTCGCGCTGAAACCGTTGGAGTGAGGCGGAGTCACGTGCCATCTCGTGAGGAAGAAATTTAAGGGCCACAGCGCGATGCAGTCGGGTGTCCTCAGCCTTGTACACCACCCCCATGCCGCCGCCGCCAAGCTTCTCGATGACGCGGTAGTGGGAGACGGTCTGCCCGAGAAGTAATTGGGAGTCCGCCATTTGGCGCACATCTTAGGTTGGGACAGAAGGCAAGTCAACGAAGACAGACTGCTCTAGCCAGCGTCGCCACAATATGGGAAATTCAGAAACGCGGCGTATCTGAGATGGTCTCAGTGCCTGATTAACGCGGTAACCGGAAAAGTGGAGTCCTGGGACTGGACTTTTCCGATTACCCGACTCACCAGGCACTTGCGTGGGAACTCTACAGCCCTCATCCCCCAAACGTGGCCTTGCGCTTTAGCTGCCTCGCTTCCAAGCGGTTAACCTTGTCGATTGCCTCGGCCCACGCAAGTTCGTAGTAAGGGTTTGGATACCGACGCCACTCGGCCAGTGCGTTTTGTGCCTCCTTCTGCGCGTCGGCCAGTTGCTTTTGTAGATCGTCGGTTTCATTCGTTGCGGGGGTGCGCGAACTTGAGGAAGCCCTATTCTTGTTAATTGCGGCTAGGAGGTCCCCGAAACTAAACTCGGAAAGACGTTTCATCTCGGATGCTCGGTCTCTGCCAGGAATATTATGTCCTATTTTTCCAGGCCAACGGTCGTTTGGGCGTTGAAAAGGTAACCCGCCTCATATGAGAAAGCCAATTTGTTGCCATAGGTCCTGGTTAACGCGGTAACCTCCCAAGTTCGTACTGGAACGAACCTTTCCGGTTTGAAGACTTACTTAGCACTAAAGGTCGTCTCGCATGGGCCTGCAGCCCACCTATGGGAATGAAAAACGCAACCGACACTCTTTCATTGATTCTAAACAGGTTACGGAGTGTTTTTCGACGGAGTAGCCCGTTTGTCGGGAGTTGGTGCGGAAGAGCGAATTTGGGATTGGCCCGACCGTGACAGTCGGCCTGTACTTGCGGACAGATAATTCTTGAGCAATTTGCCCTTCGCCACCCGATTCTCTGTCGAGCCCCTCTTATAAAATGGATCTAACCCGCCCCAAGGTTTGACTAGGAAGGAGTGAATCCATGACGAACATATCGGAAGTCGAGGAGCGGATTCACGAAAATGAGCTGGCCGACGGGCCGTCCAACCCAGTGGCACAACACGTTTACGACGGTTCTGCCAAGAGGCAAAGCACGTCAGGGCCGTCGTTGGTTCTTGGAGCGGCCGCGATAGGGCTTGTCCTGGTTCTTGCTTCCATTTTCGGTCTGTGGCTTGTGAGGTCGGTCAGGCGATTGAACCGAGAAGTGGCGCACCTCAATCGTCAGACAGAGCAGCTCAACCAGCGCGTGCAGGGCGCCGAGCAGCACATCAAGAGTCTTGATCAGAGAGCTTCCCAAGCCGCCGCTGCCCAAGCAGCTACGATTCGCCCCGATCAAGTGCCCGATCAGGTGAAACAGCCGGAAGCGACATCGGCGGCGCAAGCGCAGTCGCCCCTTGAGTCGGAGGCAGCCGCGCAACCGCCCACTCAGGCCGCGCACAAAACAGAAGAAAATCGCACGCAGAACGCCGACGAGCTTCAGAAGTTGAAACAGTCCCTCGGGCAAATAGCCGAAACGCGCCGCACCGCAGATGGAGTGGTGATGACGCTCGCAGAGAAGTCGCTTCGGTTCGACTCCGGCAAGTCGACCATTGCGCCTCAATATCGAGCCATCTTGAACCGCGTTGCAGGTGTCCTCACGCCGCTCAAGGGATATTCCATTTACGTATATGGATATACGGATGACAGCGGGACAAAGGAGCACAACCTGGAACTCTCCGCCAGTCGCGCCCGAGCTGTTCGGGCTGCGCTGGTTAAGGCGGGAGTCGATCAGAGCCTTATCAGTACAAAGGGTTTTGGCAAATCCAAGCTGCTTGTTCGCGATAGCAATGCCAAAGCGCGAGCAGCCAATCGCCGAGTGGAGATCGGCATTGTCTACGCGACCCTGGTATCCAGCAAGCAGCCGACCTCGAAACGCACTCGCTAGTGCCTGGTAAACGCCGTAACCGGAGAAGTAGAGGCTAGCACCCAAGTTACCGGTAATCCGACTTACCAGGAGTTGTCCGCGTGGTCGCTCGAATCGATATTGCAATTGCGGCCACTTCTACCTGTTGTAGTGCATCAGGCGGGATTGAGAGTTGATCCGTTGAATGAGCTGCTTCACTTCTTCCCTGTCGGCACGCGCTGCTTCAGCTCTTCAAACCAGTTCAACACGACGTTGATTTGGGTTGGTGCTGCTTCGCTTGCCTCGGCGGGCTTGAGCATCAGGAAGTGCTGGCCGTCGGGCGACACATCGTAGTTGGGGAACGTTGCCGGGGTTGGCTCGTACCGTCCCTCAAAGAGCACTCGGGGCTTGCCCACGGAAAAGCCTGGCTGTGTGGCAATGTCCACGGCCATCAT
>Ga0307479_10000261_pt1 | contig 50293 bp, 43 predicted proteins | sample atmos_gasesECM4C_FD_203743 | JGI IMG/M metagenome (GOLD analysis project Ga0307479, IMG submission 203743) | Hardwood forest soil microbial communities from Morgan-Monroe State Forest, Indiana, United States - atmos_gasesECM4C_515 | ecosystem: Environmental > Terrestrial > Soil > Temperate...
CCGCCCTGATCGAGGACGGCTACCTGAGCCTTGCCGATCTCCTCGGGCGGGTTCCGGAAGGCGCCTGGGACGCCGACTCGCTGTGCGAGGGCTGGCGGGTGCGGGAGGTGGTGGCCCACATGACCGTGCCCGTGCGCTACGACCAAGCAGCCTTCATGGCCGAACTCGAGGAGTGCGGGTTCGACTTCACCACCCTCTCCAACAAGGTGGCGGCTCGAGACGGCGCGCTGCCGACCGAACAGCTGGTGGCCGAGCTGCGCGACAAGACCATGCACAACTGGGAACCACCGGGGGGAGGGCCCGAGGGCGCGCTCACCCACCTGGTGATCCACTCCCTCGACGTCACGGTGCCGCTCGGTGAGCCCCCGGCGTCGTCCGACCAGGCCCGGCGGACCGTGCTCGACCTGCTCACCAAAGGCGGGGCCCACACCCACTTCGGCATCGAGCGCATCGACGATTCGCTCGAGGCCACGGACATGGACTGGCGGTTCGGATCGGGCACACCCCGGCGCGCTTCGAGCACCGACATCCTCCTCGGCTTGACCGGGCGCACGACACCCGCCGCCCGCTGATCACCGGCCTCCCGACGGTCGGTATTGCTGCGGCCCCTTTTGCTGCGACCCTCTAGGGCAGCGCGCAGGTGTTGTTCCAGCCTCCGGAGAAGTAGGGCGGCCCGGCCAGGGTCGACGTGGCCGTGATGGGTCGGCCGTTGTAGTTGGCGAGGAACCCAGTGAGCATCTGGACGGGGTCGGTGACCAGGCCCCCGGCGCTGCCGTACACGGCACCGTCCACGTCGAAGTACGTGCCCTTCATGTCCTGCGCCGCGCACGTCCGCCGGGGCGCCTCGTGGGGATCGAGGTTGGCCGAAGTGTCCGGGGGTGGCACGTCCGACGGCGGCGGAGGGTCGGTGGCGAAGGCGGTGCCGTCTCCGTCGGGACCGGCGTCGAAGATGGCGATGGCCGAGCCGTTGTAGGGATAGCTCGAGATGGGGGTGATGCCCCACAACGGCGAGCCGGGCTGGTAGCAGTACTCGTTCGGCGTGCTCGAGTTGTACTGGCTGTCGGTCGGATCGTTGGGGGTGGCCTTGCCGCCGGCGTCGGTGTTGCACAGCCGGCTGGCCATGAGCGCTTCACCGCCTCCCAAAGTGTTCGAGCCGGTGGTACCGCCGGAGTTGCCCACCGACTCGGCCCCGATGGTGCGGGCTTCGTCGAAGGCGGTGAAGTTGGCCACCTGGTGGTCGCCCCAGGCGATCTGCATCAGCACGTGGTGGTCGGGCCCGGGGGTGACCCCGACGGGGTCACAGCCTGCGGGAGTCTGCGCCACCACCGCCTTCACGCCGTCGCCGGTGCAGTCCGGCAGCAGGTTCTGGGCTTCCCCGAAGGAGCTCATGTGGCTGGCGTAGCCGTTGGGGTCGGCCCGGTCCCACAGGCTCTGGATGAGGTCCAAGGTGAGCTGGCGTTGCCCCTGGTTCGGATAGAAGAGGTCGAAGGCGTTGGAATAGCCCACCCCCGTCAGGTTCGCCGGGTTGTACCCGCTCGGGTTGGCGGCGAACTGCTCGACCTGCTGCTCGAGGAACTGGGGCAGCGTGGAGCTGGCCACGTAGTCGACAGAGCGTGGGAGCAGCGTGGAGTAGTCCATGCCGTTCACGCCGAGCCCGCAGCGAGGAGCGTCGATGGAGACGGCGCACACCGTGCCACCGAAGATGCCGCCTTGGCTGTTTCCGTCGTAGTACACCCCGTCGTTCAGGTTGATGATAGGGACGCCGGGCGAGTACTGGAAGGCCGCGTTGGAGGCGAAGCCCCCGGGGTTGATTAGCAGGCGCTGCAGGTACAGGAAGTCGAGCTCACCCTGCTGGCCCCGGTCGGCCAGGATCTTGAAGTTGGACAGGTCCGCCAGAGCCAACACGGCGTTCGGGATGTCGGAATTGGCCCAGCCGAACCAGTCGGTAGCGCAGTAGATCATGCCCTCCCGGTTGGTCATCTCCTCCTGGGGAGAGGCGGTGACCTCGGTATAGCTACCGAACAGCCCGTGCCCGTAGTCGACGGGGATGAGCGGCTTCCCGGCGTCGAAGCCGCTGCGGCCGGCGATGCAGATGTAGTCGGCCTGGTAGGTCTGACCGAGCACCTGGCTGGGATCGGCGTCGGGGTTGGTGGGATCGGCGTAGTAGAAGCTGCCCGGCGACGGACAGTCGTTGAAGGGGCTCGAACTGGACAGGTTCTGGCACTTGATCGGTGGGGAGCAGGTGGGGGCGATGTAGCAGGGCACGGTGAAGCTGCCCTGGACCTCCCTGGCGACGTTCACGTTGTAGTTGGCACCGCTCGGGTTGTGGTCTTGGAAGTCGGTCACCGAACTGACGGTGAACTGCGGGGCCGACCCGGCGTCCTGCCCGGCATCGACCTGCGCCTTGGCCTCGCCCAGCTGCTTGAAGGCGTCGTCCCGGATGGAAAGGAGCCGGCCGGTGACGTTCTGGGTGGACGCGGTGGTGAAATCCCAGGCCAGATACAGCTGGGACGGGTCAGAGGACACGTTCCAGCTCGGCTGCTGGGCCAGGTCCTCGAAGATGCGGTTCATGTGGGCGGTGCGGGCGTCGGCGGGTGGTACGGACCCCAGGCCGAGCGGTCCGCTGCTCGGTGCTTGCGGGTGGAGGTAGGTGTTGACGTAGGACTCGAAGGTCGAGTCGGGCTTGGCCACGCCGCCGCCGTCGGTGGTCAGGTTGCGCAGGGCCACGACGTAGCGGTGCCCGTCGAGCAGGTTCTGGGCCGGGTGGATCATGAGGTCCTGCTGGACCGCACCGGTGGCGCCAGCCGGGAGAACCCCCGCCTCCGAGGTGTACTGGTCGATCTCCACCCACACCGGCCACACCTTGCCCGTGGTGGCGTCGAAGAGGATCACGCCGAGGTGGGCGGGGTTGCTCGTGTAGCTGTCGTTGAGGCCCATGTTCACGTCAGTGGGAAGGCCCGAGGCGGCCAAGTCGCGGTTCTTGGTCATGCCCGGCACCACGGTGAGGATGGTGCTGCCGGCGCTGAAGCCGTCGCTGCGGTTGTAGTCGGCGGGGTTGATGGGGACCCCGGCCACGTTGCGGGGCGTGGCCAGGATGTTCAGGTCGAGGCGGCGCCCCGTGGCGCTCGAGGGATCGGCCCGGGTGAACCAGTCGTCGGGATAGGGCAGCATGCACTGGGCCGGGTCGATGGGGTCGCAGCCGGCCGGGTTGGTGAGAAAGCCGGCATTGGCCGGGTCCGACCACCCGCCCCAGCTGTCGTTGTCGTAGTTGGTCCAAGTCGTCCGGGCCGTGGGCTGGTGCCCCGCCGACGTGAGCCACACCGCCGACAGGGCCAGCACCATGGGCACCACGGCCAGCCGCAGGATCACCGCCGCCCGTCGCCGGGCTCCGCCACTTCCGCCTCGAGACATCCGCATCCGCCTTGCGCTCTTCGTGCCCTCCCGCCAGGGGGGCCGCCCACCTCGCCGAATCGCCGGCGATCGCCTCCGAATCGCCGCCGGAAGAGATGTAGCGGCGGGGCCGACGGCCGTCAAGCCGGGCTCGACTCGTCCGCCTCTTTGGTAACCCCTTCGCCCCGTCAGTCCGTGCGCACGTAGAAGGTGCCGGCGCCCGGATATCCACCCCCGCCGAAGCGCTCGTCGAGCGCCTCGTAGTCCACCGCCCAGCCCTTCTTGGGGAGCTCGTCCACGAACTCCACCGACTTGGGCTTCTTGTAGGAGGCGATGCGCCCCCGGCAGTGCTCGATGAGCTCCTCCTCGGTGGCGGACTGGTCGGCTCGGAGCACCACGATCGCCTTGACGTTCTGGGTCCAGGTGGGATCGGGCACCCCGATCACCGCCGCCTCTGACACGGCGGGATGGGCCTTCAAGGCGTTCTCCACCTCGATGGGGTAGATGTTCTCCGCCGCCGACTTGATGAGCCGCGTCCTCGGGCCGATGAAGCTCAACGACCCGTCCGTCTCGAGACGGCCGAGGTCGTTGGTGTGGTGCCACCCGCCAGCCTGGCGCTCGGCGTTGAGCTCGGGTCGGTTCCAGTACCGGTTCATGACGGTGGCGCCGCGCACCACGATCTCGCCCGTCTCCCCGGGACCGAGCAGTTGCCCCTCGGGATCCATGATCCCGATGCGCAGGAAGGGCGGTGGACGGCCGTGGCTCCCGAGCGCCGGAACGAGGGCGTTGAAGGTGGCCATGCCCATGACCTCGGTCTGGCCGTAGCCGGCCGGCTTGCGGCCCCAGGGGCTGTCGTCGACGGTGACCATGGCCGTCCACGCCGGCTTCCCCCCGAAGGTGCGCAGGCTCTTCAGGTCGAACCGACCGTCGGCGTTCAGCTCGAGGATCTGGTCGATGGTGGGGGGCATGAGGAAGGCCCCGGTGCAGTGCTCGGCATCGATGATGCGGCAGAGCGCTTCGGCGTCGACGCGTGGAGTGAAGATGTTGGCGCCCCCGCTCACGAGCGTGGCCAGCGTGGTCATGAAGGTGGCGACGTGAAAGAGCGGGCCGCAGTTCAGATAGACGTAGTCGGCTTCGATGCCCATGATCCGGGCCACGTACGAACCCTGGGTCACGAGCGCCCGGTGGGAGAGCAGCGCCCCGTTGGGGGAGCCGGTGAAGGCAGCCGTGTACATCATGAGCACCGCATCGGTCTCGTCGACCGCCACGGCTGGTTCGTGGGGCGGGGCATCGGCGAGAAACGCCTCGTAGCTGCCCTCGCCGCTACCGTCGTGCTGCAGCCACAGCGCCTTCGACTCGGTCTCGGCCTGGACGGCGCGCAGCACGTCGCCGATCTCCGCCTCCTGCCAGAACACCACGGCCGGCTCGGCGTCGGACAGCACGAAGGAGAACTCCGCTGCGCTCTGGCGCCAGTTGGCCGGGCAGAAGACGGCGCCGATCTTGGCCGCCGCAAGCAGCCCCTCGAGCAGGCGGTGGCAGTTCTGGCCCAGCCACAGCAAGCGGTCGCCGTGACCGACACCGGAAGCGAGCAGCGCGTTGGCCAGGCGATTGACCCGATCGTCGAGCGCCCCGTAGCTCAGGCGAGTGTCGCCGCACAGGGCGCCGAGGCTGTCGGGGCGGCTGGTGGCATGGGACCGCAGCACATCGGCGAGAGAATGCTGGTGGATGCGGTCGTGGGCGGCGGTGTCGCTCATTCGTCCACCACCCGGGAAGCCTTGTACCCCGAGCGGGGGATGGTCTCGCGATCGAGCACGGTCACCGCGGCGTCGATGCCGAGGGCATCTTTGATGGAGGCTGCGGCCTTGAAGGCGATCTCGGTGTCGTCCCCTGCGGCTCCGCCGCCGCGTTCCACTCGCACCGCCAGGGGCCGGTCGTCGTCGGTGGGCCGCACCATCTGCCACTCCAGGCTCGGCTCGTTGACCTCGCCCACCTTGCGCAGAGCCGACTCCACCTCGTTGGCCTGGAAACGCTTCCCCTGGACGGAGATCAGGTCCTTGAAGCGCCCCCCCCACAAGCCGCGGATGCTCGTCTCCCCGCACGGGCACGGCTCGCGCAGGATGGCGCACGCCTCTTCGAGGTCGTAGCGGAGCAGCCCGTTGTCGCGGTCCAAGGTGGTGACCACCAGGTCGCCCCATTCACCGTCGGGCACCTCCTCGCCGGTGGCGGGGTCGACGGCTTGGACCACGGCCCAGTCCATGGCGATGTGGGCTCCGGGGGCCTGTCCGCACGCCCCGCCCACGTAGGCGTAGCACTCGGCACCCGCCGTCATGAGCGGCATGCCCTTGCCCAAGCCGAACCCGGGGAGGCCCTTGAACTCGAGCCCGGCGTCTTTGGGGTTGATGCCGACCTTGGCCGCCACCTCGAAGAAGCGGCCGGTCGAGAAGCCCATGAAGGGGATGTCGGGGGTGACCCGGGTCCAGAAGCGCAGCCCTTGCTCGGCGGCCTCGTCGGTGTCAGGAGGCGGTACCCAGATGTTCAGGAACCCGAAGTACTCGTACGAACCCGACAGCATGGCTCCGCCTCCGTACAGGTAGGCGGGATGGGCGTGGGTGGCGATCATTCCGGGACGATGTCCGTAACGCCACCAGGTGCGCGCCGAGGACTCGTACTCAATCCACAAGTCGCGCCGGGTCCAGATCGAGATGGTCGGCGTGCCGGTGGTCCCCGTCGAGGTGCCGATGCGCACGGCGGCGCGGGGATCGGTGAAGCGGTAGTCACCCCAAGGCGGGTTCTCTCCCTCGGAGTCGCGCAGGTCCTGCTTCATGGTGAGCGGGACGTGGCGAAGGTCGTCGAGCGTCTTCACGTCTTCTGGGGCCTTGATGCCGGCGCCCTCGAGCTTTCGGCGAAAGAGCGGCACCGGTGTGTCGAAGATCTTTCGGAGCAGCACCTGCAGTCGCTCCTCCTGCAGGGCACGCAGCCTCTCCGGGTCCATGGTCTGGATCTCCGGGTCCCAGAACTGCTGGGCCGGGTCCCGCGGCGGCGGGCCGAGGACTTCGGGCCCGTAGGTCGGCATGGTGCGTTTCCCCTCCTGTGTTCGATGTCTGCGTGGCAGGTGATTCGCTGCCGTGTCCCGTCAGCGCCGGGGCAGGCCGAGCACCCGTTCGGCGATGATGTTGCGCTGGATCTCCGACGTCCCGCCGGCGATAGTCCCCGAGAAGGACTGGAGCCACTGCATGAGCCAGGCCTGGTCGTCGCGTCGTCCGATGGCCGGGGCGTCGTCTCGGTCGGTGTCGATGCCGGCCGGGCCCATGGCCTCGCCGACGTCGAGGGCGAGGTTGCGGCGGAGCTCGCTTCCCAAGAGCTTGAGCACGGAGTGCTCGGGTGACTTCTGGCCCTTGGCGAACTTGGCGAAGCCGCGGTAGCCGAGGAGCTTGAGCGCCTGCGCCTGCACGTAGGCGCGGGCCACGGTGTCACGCAACAAGACGTCGTCGGCCAGGCGCCTCCCGCCGGGAAGCGGGTCCCGAGCGGTGTCGACCACCCGCTGGATGATGCGTTCGAGCCCCGTCGATTCGGCGATCCAAAGCATGCCTCGCTCGTGCGCCAGGGAGCCTCCGGCGATGGCCCAGCCGTGGTGCAGCTCACCCACCAGGTTTTCGACCGGCACCTCCACGTCGCTGAAGAACACCTCGTTGAAGTCGGCGTGCTCGGGGTCGGTGAGATCGGCGAGCGGCCGGGTCTCCACGCCGGCGGTGCCCATGTCGATGATGAGGACGCTGATCCCGGCGTGCTTGGCCGCCTGCGGATCGGTCCGTACGAAGCAGAAGCAGAAGTCGGCGTCGTGCGCCCCCGACGTCCACACCTTCTGGCCGTTCACCACGAAGCGATCTCCGTGCAGCTCGGCACGGGTGCGCAGGCCGGCCAGATCGCTGCCGGCGTTGGGCTCGCTCATCCCCAGGCACCAGCTGATCTCGGCCCGAAGGGTGGGAAGGACGTAGCGCTCTTTCTGCTCCTCGGTCCCGAAGTCGAGGATGGACGGGGTGATGATGGACAGCCCCTGCGGGTTGCACGAGCGCGGCACCCCGAGCCGGACCAGTTCCTCGAAGTAGACCATCTGCTGCACCGGCGTAGCGCTGCGACCGCCAAGCTCGGGGGGCCATCCCGGCACCAACCACCCGGAGTCGAACAAGAGCCGCTGCCAGCGCCGGGCCCACTCGGGGATGTGGGCCGAGGATCGCACTCGCTCGGTGCGCTCCTCGGGGGAGGGGAGGTTGGCCTCGAAGAAGGCCCGCAGCTCGGCCCGGAAGCGCTCAGTCTCCTCGTCGTAGTGCAGCCGCACGCCCGGGGATCGTAGTCCCTGACACCGGTGTCAGAGATTGGGGCCGGGCCCCAGAGCTTCGCCGCGCCTTTCTATATAGAGGTCAGCCGGCTCTATATAGAGGCCGGCTCTAGAGGTCAGCCGGCGCCTCGGGTGAGGAGCATGGAGCCGGCGATCGGCCCGCCTCCGTTGGCCACGACCGCCACCTCGGGCTGGCGGGGGATCTGGCGCTCCCCACCCTGGCCGCGCAGCTGCACACACGCCTCGTGCAGGAGCCCGAAGCCGTGAAGGCGTCCGGCCGAGAGCTGCCCACCGCTCGTGTTGAGCGGCAGCGGACCGTCGAGGGCGATGGCGCGCCCTCCTTCCACGAAAGCCCCGCTCTCCCCTTTGGCGCAGAAGCCGAGCTCTTCCAGCCACACCATGGTGATGATGCTGAAGCCGTCGTAGAGCTGGGCGGTGTCGACGTCGGAGGGGCGCAGGTCGGCGCGCTTCCACATGCTCGCCGCCGCGTCCCGCGCCGCCATCGTCGTCATGTCGTCGAACTGGTCCCAGCTGGGGCGTCCTTGTAAGGCCGTGCCGATGGCGTTCACGTGGCAGGCGGGATTGGGGGCGTCGGGGGCGTAGTCGGCGTGGGACACGACCACCGCCGTCGAGCCGTCGCAGGGGGCGTCGCAGTCGTACAGGCACAGGGGCGTGGTCACCATGCGCACCGCCAAGTAGTCGTCGAGCGTCATGGGGTCGCGGTAGACGGCGATGGGGTTGCGCGCCGCGTTGGCCCGCCCGTTGAGGGCGATCCAGGCCAGCTGGTCGCGGCGCAGCCCGAACTCGTGCATGCGCCGGGTGGCCACCAGCGCCAGCCAGTTGGCGGCCGACACCGCCCCGAAAGGCAGCATCCACTGGAACGAACCGCTGAAGCGGGGGACCCGTCCTCCGCCGCTCACCGCGCCCCCGATGCCCTGCCGGCCGCCGCTGCCCTGGGCGGTGGACTCGGTCACCGTGCGGTACACGAGCACGTGGCGCGCCAGCCCTGCCGCCACCGCCAGACAGGCGGCGAACACGGCGCGGATCTGTCCCGGGCCCTCGCCGCCCCCGTCGTGCCAGTTGAGCTTGAGGCGCATGGCGTCCTGGACCTCGGGGCTGGTGGGTCCGGCGAACGCCTCGCCTCCCATGCCGCCACCCGGATAGGTGGCCAGCCCGTCGATGTCGTGGCGGGTGAGGCCGGCGTCGGCGATGGCGGCCAGCCCCGCCTCGACAGTGAGGTCGACGGCGCTGCGTCCCAGCCTCCGCCCGATCTTCGACTGGCCGATGCCGGAGATGACGGCCCGGCGCTCGAGGAAGTCGGTCACCGGGAACCGCCTGGGGGGCGGAAGCGGGAACCGCCTGCGGGGCGGAAGAGCGGGAGCCACACGTCTTCCTGCGCCTCGAAGGTGACTTCGACCGGCATGTCGGCTGTGAGCTCCGACTCCGCGCAGTCGACGATGTTGGTCATGAGACGGACGTCGTCCTGTTCGTCGATGGTGACGAGCCCGACCACGTACGGTCCGTCGTCCGGGATCCACTGCTGGTAGTTCACCGTGAAGGAATGCAGCCTTCCTCGTCCGCTCACCGCTTCGGGCTCGAGGTGCCCCTGGCCGTCCTCGCAGTACGGGCAGAGGGGGGCTGGAGGGTGCACGTAGCGACGGCACCGCTCGCAGCGGAGGAAACGCAGCACGCCTTCTGCGCCCGAGGTCCAGAAGAAGCGATTGGCGTCGTCGAGCCGGGGGAGCACCCGGATGGCGGGGCCCCGCCCGAGAGGCGTACCCGTCGTGGTCTCTGGCTCGGACCCCGAGGCCGCTTCTGACATGGGGGCGCACTGTACTGCGGGCCCGTAACTCCTGACATGGCCGTCAGCTTCGGTACGCTGCCGCGCCGTGACGTCGTCGCTGGTCCCACGGGAGCGCTGGCCGGCCCTGGGTGACCGGCGCATGCTCGTCGTGGGTGCGTCGTCGGGCATCGGGCGGGCGCTGGCGCTGCTGGCGGCCGGGGCCGGCGCTGCGGTGACGGTGGCTGCTCGCCGGCTGGAAGCGCTCGAGGCCACGGTGTCGGAAGCGAAGGCGGCGGGCGGAGCGGCGCAGCGACTGTGGTGTGACGTGACCGAGCCAGAGGCGGCGCGCTCGGTTGCCGCCGAGGCCGCCCAGCTGCTCGGCGGGCTCGACACGGTCGTCTTCTCGTCGGGAGTGGCGCCGCTCGGACGGCTCTCGGACACCTCTGCCGAGGAGTGGGAGGTGGTGCTCGCCACCAACCTCGTGGGCGGCGCCCTGGTGCTGGCCGGCGCGCTCGATCCGCTGCGCGGCGCGGCAGGCGGGAGCGGAACCCGGCCGTCGGTGGTGGTGCTGTCCACGCACATCGTGGAGCGACCGTGGCCCGGACTTGTTCCCTACGCCGCCTCCAAGGCCGCCCTCGCCACCGTGGCCCGGGGGCTGCGGGGTGAGGAGCCGTGGCTGCGGGTGCTCGACGTCACCGTGCCCAACACGACCACCCCCTTCGCCGACGGGTGGGAGAAGACCGCGGCGTCAGCGGCGGTGACGGCCTGGGCGACCGACGGTTACCTGGAGGGCCCGGTGTGGAGCGCCGAGCAGACCGCGGCCGCCGTGCTCGACGCCCTGGTCGACGAGGACGGTCCAAACGACGTGGACCTCACCGCTCCGCCGACGGGCTGACGCGTGCGTCGGCGGTCCCGGCCACGATCTCGGCCAGGGCCCGGCGGTCCACCTTCTCCATCGCCGTGCGGGGCAGCTCGCCCACCACGACCAGGGCTTCGGGAAGCTTGTGGGCGGCCAGCCGGGGCCGGGCGAAGTGGCGCAGCGCTTCGAGCGAGGGAACGTCCCCCCCGGGGCTGACCACCACCACGGCCACGCCGATCTCCCCCATGACGGGGTCGGGTCGCGGGGCCACCGCCACGTGCGCCACCTGGGGGTGGTCCTCGAGCACCGCCTCCACCTCGAGGGGAAAGACGTTGTAGCCGCCGCGGACGTACATCTCTTTGGCCCGCCCCGACAGGTGCAGCCGTCCCCGCTCGTCGAGGTACCCGAGGTCACCGGTGCGCACGGCGCCGTCGGCGGTGAACACCGCCGCGCTGGCTTCGGGGTCCCGCCAGTACCCGGTCATGGAGGCCGCCGACTTGAGGCACACCTCGCCGACCTCTCCGACCGGGAGCGTGCCGCCCGTCTCGTCGCGCACCGTGAGCTCAACCCCGGGGCGGGCCCTGCCCACGGTTTCCTCGGCGTCTTCGTCGGGATCGTCGGGCATCGTGCCCAGGCCCACACCCGCTTCGGTGCACGTGTAGCGCACCACCACGGGCGCCCCGAAGCCGGCGCGGGCCTCGCGCACCAGGCTCGCCGTGGACGGTCCTCCCCCCAGCGCCACGAGCCCCACGCTCGAGACGTCGGTGGCCGGGAAGCGTTCGTGGCGCAGCATGAGTGCCACCTGGGTGGGGATGCCGCCGATGGTGGTGATGCGATGGCGTTCCACCAGCTCGAGGGCCGCCGCCGCCGACCACTTGGCCATCACGTAGCTGGTGCCACCGGACCTGAGCACCTGGGGGAGCTTGGTCATGGTGCCCAGATGGGCGAAGGACGTCGACGAGATGCCCCTGCCGCCGCCACCCCAGCGCTTGGCGCCGTCGACCTCCGAGATGGCGTCCAGCTGCCGTCCGCCGAACACGGCCCCCTTGGGCATCCCCGTGGTGCCGGACGTGAACACGATGGCAACGGGCCGGTCGGGGTCAGAGTCGGGAGTGGGCACGTCGCGGGCGGACGCGCCGGGCGCGGCCAACGGCGCCAGGCTCCCGAGGGCGTCGTCTGGGCGGACGGGCGACGACAGCTCGACGGCCACGACCTCAGCGGCGCCGGGAAGCGATGTGGCGTCGATGCCGTCCAGCAGCGCCGGCGTGCCGATCACCAGGCGGGGATGTGCTACCGACACACAGGCGCGGCGCTCCGGCGGGGACAGGCGCTCGTTCACGCCGGCGGTGATGGCCCCCAGTTTGGCCAGCGCCGTGTAGCACAGCGCGTAGTGCGGGCCCGAGGGAAGGAGGAGGGCGACCACGTCGCCCACGCCTACGCCTACGCCTACGCCCGCGCCGCCGCCGCCGCCGCCGGCGCCGCCGCCGCGGTGCGCCAGCCCGGCGGCCAGCTGGTCGGAGCCGGTGTCGAGCTGCTGGTAGGTGAGGACGCTGCCGTCCTCCGTGACGTACAGCGGGCGCGTCCCGTACCGGCGCCCCGCTTCTCTCACCACCTCGGCCAGGCCGCTCGCGTCGACGACCGCGCTCACCTCGTCGCTCTCACCCCGGAGCGGACGGGGGCGGGAGGCGGTACAGCGCGGCGGCGTTGGCGCCGAGCACGAGCGCCTGTTCGTCTTCGGCCATGGGCTCGATGGTGCGGCGCAAGGCGTCGACCGCCCCTGGGAAGGTGGCGTCGTGATGCGGGTAGTCCGACCCCCACACGACTCGTTCGGCGCCGAGCACCGGAGCCAAGAGCGGAAGGGTTCGCTCCTCCACCTCGAAGCTGATCCAGCACTGGCGGGCGAAGTATTCACTGGGCTTGAGCTTCATGTCGGGGCAGAAGGCGCCGAAGCTCTCGGCTTGCTCGTCGAGGCGCTCCGTCCAGAACGGCGCCCATCCCCCGCCCGACTCGAGGAAGACGACGCGCAGGTCCGGGTGACGCTCGAGGACGCCGAAGGCGATGAGCTGGGCACAAGCGAGCATCTCCTCGAAGCTGTGCGACACGGCGTGCAGCACGAGCGGGTTGAAGGGACGGTCGGCGCCCAAGGTGGGGAGGATCACCGAACTGCCCTCGTGCACGCCGATGGTGGTTCGCGTCTCCTCGGCCGCCTCCCACACCGGCTCGTAGGCGGCGTCGGACAGGCTCCGCCCGCAGCACGGGTTGGGACGCACGAAGGCGGCCGGGAAGCCGAGCTCGTCATGGGCGCGGCGCAGCTCGGCCGCCGCCGCCGCCGGGTCCTGCATGGGCAGCATGGCCGCCCCGAACAGCCGCCTGGAATCGGCGGCGCAGTAGGAGGCCAGCCAGTCGTTGTAGGCGCGGGCGATGGTGACGGCGGGCGCAGGGTCGTCGAGCGCCCAGAAGTACAGCCCCACCGACGGGAAGAGCACGGCCTGGTCGATGCCCTCGGTGTCCATGTCTTCGAGGCGCGCCTTGGGGTCGCTGCCGCCGGGCAGGGCCTCCTCCAGGCTGCGGAAGCTGTCGGTGTCGGAGAACCGCCCTCCCGGGGTGGCCAGGGTCCCGATCGGCACGGCCAGGATCTCGGTCCCGTCCACAACCACGTGCTCGTACCCGTGCCGGTCGCGGTGGATGGTGGGACGGTGCGCGTCCGGCACCGGTTCCCACGCCGTCATGGGCTCGACGACGTGGCCGTCGGCGTCGACGACGAGCGGTCCCTCGGTCATGGTGTGCTCATCCGTCGAGGGGTGCGCCAATGGTGGGCGGCATCTGTGGTCACGGTGTCACCTCGGACGGGAGCGGCCGCCAGTCGTCCTTGTCGGGCAGGGGGTGGCGGAACAGGGCGGCGGCGTTGCCGTAGGCCATGAGGCGCAGTTCCGCCTCGGGCAACGACCCCAGGGTCTTCTCGAGCACGGCTTGGGTGTCGGGCCACGTCGAGTCGGCGTGCGGGTAGTCGCTCTCCACCATGATGTGGTCGACGCCGATGACATGGCGCAGCTCCACCAGCGACGGGTCGTCGATGGAGCAGAACCAGAAATTGCGGCGCAGCACATCGCTGGGGAGCAGGTCGGAGTGCCAGGCTCCGCTCTCGTTTCCCGACGCCGAGTGGGCGAGCACGTAGTCGACGCGGTCGAGGAGCATGGGCACCCAGCCGATGCCCCCTTCCGACAGCGCCACCGCCAGGTCGGGCACCCGCACCGGCAATCCCGACCACAGCCACTCGGCGGCGGCGATGAGGGCGTTCACCGGGAACAGGGTGGGTAACAGCTCGAAGGGAGGTCCCGGTGAGGGCAACGGCGCCCACGCCGACGCGCCGGTGTGAAGGCAGACCACGGTGCCCGTCTCGGCGCAGGCGGCGAAGAAGGGGTCCCACTCAGTGCTGAAGATGGACGGCAGTCCCAGCTGGGCGGGGAATTCGGGGAAGCTCACTGCCTTGAAGCCACGTGCCGCGTTGGCGCGGATCTCCTCGACGCCGGTCTCCAGGTCGGCCAGCCAGGGAAGCTGCAAAGGGATGATGCGCTCGGGATAGGTCCCCGCCCACACCTCGATGTGCCAGTCGTTCCACGCCCGCAGGCAGGCCAGGCCCAGCTCCTTGTCGTCGGAGCGGATGAAGACCGAGCCGCAGAACCCGGCGACGAGCGATGGGAAGCACAACGATGCCCATACGCCGTTCACGTCCATGTCGACGACACGAGCATGGATGTCGTAGCAGCCGGGACGCATCTCGTCGAAGCGTGACGGGTCCATGCTCCAGCTGTCCCGAGCCCGCCCCGCCACGGCGTTGAGGCCCACGTTGGGATAGGTGCGTCCCTCGTACAGCCAGTACTGCGTCCCGTCCGAGTTCTCGACGACGCGCGGGGCGCGATCGGCCATCGACCGGGGCAGCCGACCTTCGAACATGTCGGGCGGCTCGATCAGGTGATCGTCGACCGAGATGACCGGCACCCGTATGGGCCGTGGAGCGGGGTCGGGGAGAAGCAGCGGCGAGGTCATGTCGCCACCGCCACCGCCTCAGGCCCGCCCACCGCCGGCGAGAGCGCCGCAGAGCAGAAAGCCCACAGCCGCTCCGACACCATGGCCGGGTCGTCGTCGATCTGGTGCCACACGAGGGCGTGCAGATGCGAGAGCACGAGATGGAACACCGTGCGGGCGTCGGCGGCGGGGTCCTCGGAGCGGATCTCGCCGCGCTGTGCTGCTCCCTCGAGTTCGGTTTGGATGAGCTGCACGAGCGGGGCCAGCACGGCGGTGAGGTCAGCGGGCCGGCGCTGGGCCAGACGGAGGTGTTCGGCGACGAGGGCGGCGGCATAGGGCCGGCGCCCGTCCACCTGCAAGAGGCTGAACAGCCCGACGACGGCGGTGCGCAGGCGGTCGCCGGTGGGCCGGGCGTCCACCATGGCGGACAGGACCTCGGCGCCGCGCCGGGCGTCGTCGGCGAACAGGGCCACGAGCAGCTCGTCCTTGGAGCTGAAGCAGCGGTAGAAGCTCTTGAGCGAGCTGCCCGCCGCCGACACCACCTGGCTCACCGTGAAGGTGGGACCGCCCGCTTCCCACATGAGGGCGCGTGCCGCCTCGACCAGTCGTTCGCCGGTCTCTGTCCCGGCACGCTCGGCCTGGAGCGTCATGACGCCGCAAACTATCATCCCGGAGAACGTCGTTCTCCGCCGAGGCGACGCATCCGGGCGGCCGTGTTCGCCACGCCGGCCGGGCCAAGGAGCGGACCGGAGGGGGATCTACATGGGTGAAGCCATCGGGCTGGTCGTCGACGGAGCCGTGGTGGCCGGGGACGAAGCGACCTACCCCGTGCACAACCCCGCTCGCCCGGCCGAAGAGGTGCTACAGGCGCCTTCGGCGTCGGTTGCGCAACTCGACGCCGCCGTGTCCGCCGCCCGGCGAGCCCAGCCGGGTTGGGCGGCCCTCGATGGCGAGGAGCGTTTCGATCTCGTCCGCAAGGCGGCGGCTGCTGCCGGCGCGGCGGTGACCGCCCACGATCTGGCGCAGTTGCTCACCCGGGAGCACGGGAAGGTGTTGTGGGAGGCGCAGTTCGACGCCGGCACCATCGGCGGCATGGCCGATGCCTTCGCGCCCTTGGCGGCAGCGGCACTCGAGCCGCGGGTCCTGCCGGGTCGCGGCCGCACCACCCGGGTGGTTCCCGAGCCGTACGGCGTTGTCGCTGCCATCCTCCCGTTCAACTGGCCGGTGTCGGTGCTCGGCAACAAGATCCTGCCCGCGCTGTTCATGGGCAACACCGTGGTGGTGAAGGTCCCGCCCTCGTGCCCCGGCACCGTGCTGGCCGTGGCGGCCGCCATGGCCGAGAACTTGCCGCCCGGGGTGGTGAACGCCGTGAACGGCCCCGGTGTCGAGCTCGGACGTGCGCTCGTCGCCCACCCCGGTGTCGACATGGTCTCGTTCACAGGTGGCGTGCCCGCCGGCCGGTCGGTCATGGAAGGCGCTGCCGGCGGGCTGCGCCCGGTTGTGCTCGAACTGGGCGGCAACGACCCGGCCATCATCGCTCCCGACGTCGACATCGACGACGCCCTGGCCGAGAAGCTGTTCGGCGCCACCTTCATCACCACCGGCCAGGTGTGCATGGCCATCAAGCGCGTCTACGTCGAGCGTTCCAAGGTGCCGGCCATGGTCGAGGCCCTCGTCGACCGGGTGGGCCGCGAAGTGGTGGGCGACGGGCTCCAGCCCGAGGTGACCATGGGCCCGGTGCACCGCCAGGCCGACCAGCGCCGGGTGGAAGGCATGCTCGACCAGGCGACCTCTCTCGGGGCGAAGGTGCACCGACCGGCACCGGTGCGCGACGAGGACGCCGGCAGCGGGGGCTACTTCGTGCCGCCGGCGGTGGTGGCGGGAGCGCCCGATTCTGCGGCGATCGTGGCCGAAGAGCAGTTCGGCCCGGCCCTGCCGGTGCTCGGATACGACAACGTGGACGAGGCGGTGGAACGGGCCAACGACACCACCTACGGACTGTGCGCGTCGGTGTGGACGGGCGACCAGGCGCTGGCGGCTCAGCTGTCGCGCCGTCTCGAGGCGGGGACGGTGTTCGTGAACAACCACGGCACCTCGGCCATGGACCATCGCGCCCCCTTCGGAGGCTGGAAACAGTCCGGGATGGGGGTCGAGCTCGGCCCCGAGGGCATGCTGGCCTTCACCCGCACCCGTACCATCCTCGAGTTCGAAGCGGAGGTGCAGTGATGCTCGATTTGGTCATCCGCGGCGGCACCGTGGTGGACGGCACCGGGGCACCGGCCCGTCGAGAGGACGTGGGCGTGCGAGACGGACGGGTCGTGGCGCTCGGCAAGGTGGAGGAGTCGGCCGCCCGCCAGGTCGACGCCAACGGCGCCATCGTCTCCCCGGGGTTCGTCGATCTGCACACGCACTACGACGCCCAGTTGTTCTGGGACCCGACGGCCAGTCCCTCACCCCTGCACGGAGTGACCACGGTGATCGGCGGCAACTGCGGGTTCTCCTTGGCGCCGGCCGGGCCGGAGCACTCCGACTACATCGCCCGGATGATGGCCCGGGTCGAGGGCATGCCGCTGCAGTCGCTCGAGTTCCTCGACTGGAAATGGACGAGCTTCGGCGACTGGCTCGGTCGTCTGGACGGAGGCGTCGCCGTGAACGCCGGTTTCTTGGCGGGCCACTCCGCGCTGCGGCGTTCGGTGATGGGTGAGCACGCCGTCGGGAAGGAGGCATCCGACGACCAGGTGGCGGCCATGGTGGCGCTGTTGCGCACATGCACCCGGGAAGGCGCCCTGGGCCTCTCGACGTCACAGGCCCACACCCACAACGACGGCGACGGCCAGCCCGTGCCGTCGCGCTCGGCGGGTCGCGGTGAGCTCGAGGCGTTGTGCGCGGCGCTGTCGGGCTGTCCAGGCACCACCTTGGAGCTGATCGTCCCCGGTTGCCTGAACGGCTTCAGCGAGGAGGAGGTGGAGCTGCTCGCCACCTTGTCGCTCCTCGCCAACCGGCCGGCCAACTGGAACGTGCTCGGGGTGTCGGCCATGAACCCGGCCGGGTGCGAGCGCCAGCTGGCGGCGTCGACGGCTGCCGCCGAGCGGGGCGCCAAAGTGGTGGCGCTCACGCTGCCCCACACCATGAAGATCCGGCTGTCCTTCGAGCACGGCGCCATCCTCGACGGCCTGCCCGGCTGGAGGGAGCTGTTCGCCGTGCCGGCCGAGGAGCGCATGGCCCGTCTGCGCGACGACGCCGAGCGCCGCCGTCTCGACCAGGGGGCGCGTTCCAAGGAGGCGGGCATCCTCGGCGCCCTGGCCAACTGGAAGAACCTCATCATCGAGGAGACCTTCAGTCCCGAGAACGCCGCCTACGAGGGCAGAACGGTGGGCGACGTGGCAGCCGAAACTGGCCAGGATCCCTTCGACGCGCTGCTGGACGTGGTGCTGGCCGACGAACTGCGCACCGGCCTGCGCCCGCCCATCCCCGAGTCGGAGGCGGACTGGGAGCTGCGGGCCAAGGTGTGGCGCGACCCCCGGACCATCGTGGGCGGGTCCGACGCCGGTGCCCATCTGGACGTGATGTGCGGGGCCATCTACTCGACCTCGCTGCTCGGCGACGGAGTGCGCAAGCGGAACCTGCTCAGCTGGGAGGAGGCGGTGCAGCAGCTCACCGACGTCCCAGCGCGCTTGTACGGGATCAAGGAGCGGGGCCGCATCGCCGAAGGATGGTGGGCCGACCTGGTGGTGTTCGACCCCAGCCGGGTTGGACACGGCACCGAGCGCACCCGCAACGACCTGCCCGGCGGCGCCAGCCGGCTGTATGCAGAAGCCGACGGCATCGAGCACGTCATCGTGAACGGCACCGAGATCGTCTCCGCCGGTGCCTTCACCGGCGCCACACCCGGGCACGTGCTGCGTTCCGGCACCGACACCGACACCGTCACCGTCCCCGGCGGCAAGGCGGCGTGACCACGACCCGCACCACCCGAGCGGCAGTGGCCCACGAAGTGGGCACGGCGCTCGTCGTCGAGGAGATCGAGCTGGCCGAACCAGGCCCGGGTGACGTGGTGGTGCGCATGGCCGCCAGCGGCGTGTGCCATTCGGACCTCTCGGTGCACAACGGGTCGATCCCCTTCATGTTCCCGACTGTGCTCGGCCACGAGGGCGCCGGGGTGGTGGAGGCCGTGGGCGATGCCGTGACGCGCGTGAAGCCCGGCGACCACGTGGTGCTCACCTGGATGCCCCCGTGCCGGCGGTGCTTCTGGTGCCTCGCCGGTCAGCCCATGCTGTGCGAGAACGGCCTGGCCCAGGCGCTGGGCGGCGACTACGCCACGGTGTCGGGCACGAAGCTCGTACGGGGACTGGGAACGGCCACCTTCGCCGAGCGCACGCTGGTCCCCGAGGGCGAGGTCGTCGCCATCGATCCTTCCGTGCCCCTCGAGCTGGCGGCGTTGATCGGCTGTGCGCTGTCCACCGGTCTGGGTGCGGTGTGGAACACCGCCGAGGTCCATCCCGGCACGTCGGTGGCGGTCGTGGGCTGCGGGGGCGTGGGGTTGTCGGTGGTGCAGGGCGCCAAGCTGGCCGGTGCCGCCACGATCGTGGCCGTAGATCCCGTGCCGGCAAAGTTGGAGATGGCCAAGGCCTTCGGTGCCAACGACACGGTCGGAGCCGACGCCGACCCGGTGGCAGCGGTCCGCGAGGCCACGGCCGGACGGGGCGCCGACACGGTGTTCGAAGTGGTGGGCAAGGCCGCCACCATCCGCACCGCCTTCAGCTCGACGCGCCGGGGCGGCACGGTCGTCCTCGTGGGCGCCGGGTCGCCGAGCGAGGAGGTGACGTTCAACGCCATGGAGCTCTTCGTGGACTCGAAGACCATCAAGGGTTGTGTGTACGGGTCGACCGACCCCGACCGCGACTTTCCGATGCTCGTGGACCTGGTGCGCAGTGGAGCGGTGGACGCCTCGGGCCTCGTCACCCGGCGCATCTCTCTCGACCAGGTCAACGAAGCCTTTGACGACATGGAGGCGGGCACAGTGGCGCGCAGTGTGATCGTCTTCGGCCAGTAGCCACGATGTACCGAATAGCGAGCGTGAACGTAGAGGGAAGCGCAGAGGGAGCGAGAGCATGACGAAGGACGTGGAGGTCGTCGACGCCGACGGCCACGTGGCGGAGTCGGTGGAGTTCTTCGCTGAGCTGTTCCAGCGATTCCCCGACCAGGTGTCGGTGCGCACCGACACCAAGCTGGGCGTGCTGGTCGAGGGAAGGCCCTACCCCGACTACGAGGGGCCCGGGGCGGGATGCCCGCCCGAGCACGGTCTCACCACCGCCGCCGGTGTCGACCCCACCAGCGCGGACGGGGTGCTCGCCAACGCCGACACCGACGGTATCGACCAGATGGTGCTCTATCCGAGCTTCGGGTTGTGCGTGCCCACCCTCGAGGACCCGGCCCTGGGGGAGGGCGTGGCTCGCCAGTACAACCGCTGGGTGTCCGAGTTCTGCGCCAAGGGCCAGGGCCGACTGCACGCCGCTGCCGTGGCGCCCGTCGAGCAGGTCCCGACCGCCATCTCGGTCATGACCGAGGCCAAGGAACTGGGCCTGGTGTGCACGGTGCTGCCGCCGGCGTTGCGTCAGCGCAACCTCGACCACCCCGACCTCGATCCGCTCTACGCGGCCGCCGAGGATCTCGACATGTCCCTCGGCATCCACGGTGCGCCCGGCATCCACCTGCCCAAGATCGGAGTGGACCGCTTCACCAACTACATCCAGGTGCACTGCATCAGCTTCCCCTTCGACCAGATGACGGCCATGACCGCCCTCGTGAGCGGCGGCGTGTTCGACCGTCATCCCCGGCTACGAGTGGCGTTCCTGGAAGCGGGCGCAGGTTGGCTCCCGTGGTTCGTCGAGCGCCTAGGTGAGCACTACGAGTCACGAGGCGACTGGATCGAAGGTGGCTGGCGCCGTCCGCCCGACGAGTACGTGGCCGCCGGCAACGTGTGGATCACGTGCGAGCCCGACGAGGGCACCCTTCCCACCATCGTCGAGACGCTGGGCGACGGTTGCGTCATGTTCGCCAGCGACTATCCGCACTGGGACGGGGCCTGGCCCAACGCCACCACCGAGCTCCTCGAGCATGCCGAAGGCCGGTTGTCGCCGCAGTCGCTGGCCCGGATCGCGGGCGTCAACGCCCGCACGTTCTACGGCCTGCCCTGACGGGGGCGCGACACCTGCCCGGCGGGCCGGGGACCTGGGCTCGGTGGGCGACAGCCCGTGAACGCTGAGCCATGATGAGCCCGTGGACGACCACGATCGACCTCTGTCCTTCGGGCCGGCGCAGCTGTTCGGATGGGGGCGCGCCCTGCTGCGCGAGGTCGTCTACGCACCTGCCACCATCGCCGGTGCCCGTCGCCTCCTGGTCGGGACCGCGCAGCTGCCTGACCAACTCGAGCGTGTCGTCGCCGCCGTTGAGCAGACGACCGAGCCTCTGTCGGGCTCGCTCGAGGACGTGGCGGAAGCGCTGGCCGAGATCCGGGACCGTCTCGAACATCTCGACACGGTGATCTGGCATCTGCGCGACACCCTCGTGAGCGTGATCGCCGCGGTGCCCGGAGCCCGGCGGGCTCTCGATCGCCTCCCTCCCCCTCCGCCTCCGGCAGCAGCGGCGCGCCAGACCGCCGGACTGCCCCGACCGGCCTCGGCTGCTCCGGGATCGGCCCGAGAGGACCAGGGCTACGATGCCCCATGACCCGAGGTGACCTTGACCGCCTTTTTGCCGACGTCCTGTGCGACCGCCGCTTGCTCACCCATCCCTTCTACAGAAGGTGGGAAGCCGGCGAACTGACCTCGGAGGAGCTGGGCGCCTACGCGGCGCAGTACCGGTACTTCGAGCGCGCCCTTCCCGGCGTGCTCGAGGAGTTGGCACAGCAGGTGCCGCCCGGCCCGGCGCGCCGTGCCGTGCTCGCCAACCTCGAGGACGAGACGCGTGTGCCGGCTCCGCACGTCGAGCTGTTCGAGGCGTTCGCCTCCGCTGTGGGAGCCGGCGATGACCCGGCCGGTCCGGCCACCGAGCGCCTCGTGCAGGAGTACCGGCGGCAGTTGGACAACGGACCGGCCCAGACGCTGGCCGCGCTGGCGGCGTACGAGGTGCAGGCTCCGGAGATCGCCACCTCGAAGTCGGCCGGGCTGCGCAGCCGGTACGGCTTGTCCGCCGCCCAGACTCGTTTCTGGGACGTCCACGGCACGATGGACGCCGATCATGCTGCGTGGGTGCTCGACGCCCTGGCGATCGTGGGAGCGGCGGACGAGGTGGTCCGAGAAGCGGCCCGCCGAACGGCGCATGCCTGGTGGGCCTTCCTGGACGAACGCCAGGAGGCGGCCGCCGGCCTTGCCTGCAGCTGACCTGGAGCCGGCCCCTGGTCGGGTGCCGGTGCGCGACGGGCTGTTCATCGACGCCGAGACGCCTCTTCTCGTGACGGGACGTTGCCGCGCTTGCGCACATCTGCACTTCCCCCGTCAGCGCATCTGCCCCTACTGCTCGTCGGAACTGGTCGACGAGAGCCGGATATCGGGGCGGGGTCGGCTCTGGGCTCACACGGCCGTGACCGCAGCTCCGCCTGGATATCGGGGCGACGTCCCCTATGGCTTCGGCGTGGTCGAGCTGGAAGAGGGACTGCGCGTGATCGGGCGGCTTACCGAAGTGGACCCGTCCGTTCAGCATCGGGGGCAGCCGATGACGCTCGTGGTGGTGCCGCTGCACACCGACGACGAGGACAGGACGGTGGTCACCTACGCCTTCGCCCCTTCGAGCGCCGAGCCTGATCAGACGGACGCCCGTCGATGAAGGCGGCGACGTGAGAGCCGTGGAGGTCGCCGGGGTGGGGATGCACCCCTTCGGCCGTCACGGCGAAAAGTCCACCACCGAGATGGGTGTCACCGCCGTGCGCGCCGCCCTCGCCGAAGCCGGGGTGGGCCGAGGCGGATTCCAGGCGGCGTTCTGCGCCACGGCGTACGGCGGGGTGGCGTCGGGCCACAAGGTATTGGGCGCGCTGGGCATGACCGGGATGCCCATCGTCGACGTGGAGGCGGGCTGTGCCAGCGGCGGCGCCGCCCTCATGGTGGCCGCCGGCGCCATCGCCGCCGGCCAGTACGACACCGTGCTCGTGTTCGGCGTGGAGAAGATGCCCAAGGGCATCATCCGCTCGTCGTTCTTCGAGCCCTGGCAGGAGGAGGCAGGGCTGGCGGCCACTCCTGCCTACTTCGCCTTGCGAGCCAGGCGCCTCATGGACAGCTCAGGGGTCACGAAGGACCACTTGGCCGCCGTGGTGGTGAAGAACCGGCGTCACGGCGTGCACAACGAGGACGCCATGTTCCACTCCGAGGTGACCGCCGCCGACGTGCTCGCCTCGAGGGTGGTGTGCGAGCCGCTCCATCTGTGGATGCTGTGCACCCCGAACGAAGGGGCTGCCGCCGTGGTGTTGCGTGCCAATGGCGGTGGACCGACAGGCGCAGTCCGTCTCGCCGCTGCCGTACTGCGCTCGCACGTACCCGGGGCGGTGCTGAGCGAGTCCACACCGCTGTCAGGCCTCGTCGAAGACGACGTCATCCCGCCCACCACCCTGGCGGCCCGGGACGCCTACGAGCAGGCCGGGGTCGGACCCGAGGATCTCGATGTGGTTGAGTGCCAGGACACCGACGCGGCACGCGAGCTGCTCAGCTACGAGGAGCTGGCCCTGTGCGGGCCAGGGTCCTCGGCCGAGCTGCTCGAATCGGGGGCGACCCAACTCGGCGGCCGACTGCCGGTGAACCCCAGTGGTGGGCTGCTGTCGAAGGGCGAACCCTTGGGGGCCTCCGCGCTCGGTCAGGTGGTCGAGCTCGTGCACCAGCTGCGAGGCGAGTGCGGGGCCCGGCAGGTGCCCGGGGCCCGGATGGCGCTGTCGCACACCGTGGGGCGCGGCGCTAACGCCGGGGTCGTCATCCTCGCCCGCTGAACGGCGTCCTTTAGAGACGCCGGCCCGTGTAGGCGGCCAGTCGGTCGGCGGCGGTGGCGTCCGGGGGCGCTTCCTGCTTCGGCCCGAAGGCCGCCTTGCCCTCTTCGCCTCGGAACTCGTCGGGGATGTTCACCTCTGCCAGGAGCTCTTCGGCAAGGGCTGGATCGAGCTCCGTCGACTGGCCCGTCGCCCGGGCCAGGTCCCAGCCGTGGGTGAGCTGGTCGGTCGTCATGATGGACAAGAGGAGCGCGCCAGGAATCTGGCCGAAGGGAAGCGACACCATCGTCTCCAAGGCGCCGGGCGCCTCGAAGGCGGACAGCGCCGCCTTGCACGTCTCGTCGAAGGCAGCCACGAAGTCGCCGGCGGCGTAATCGGTGTCGTCTTGGTGTCCCTCGCCGGTCTCGAGGGCGAGGACGCCGAACCGCGGGGCGCCCACCACGTGGTTGATGAGCTGGTGCACCGTCCACAGCTGACACGGCGTGGGCTGATCGAGCTGGTCAGGCCCGACGTTGGTGAGCACGGAGCGGGTGCTGGCGAAGGCGCGGGCCAGGTTCTCTGTCGACATGACGTCACTCCTAATCTGGCTGGCCCCACTTTTGGGCCGGGACCGGCTCAGTCTACGAAGCGGTCTTGGGTCTCGTTCACGCGCCGCGGCGGCGACCCTCCGCTGCCGCCCGCTCGGCCAGTCGCTCGTCGCCCAGCAGTGCGCACACCTCACCGAAGGCGGGGGTGGGGCCGGTCCAGGCCAGCTGATCCACCTCCTCGAGCAGGTCCCGCTCGATGCGTAGGGTGGCCAGCTGGCGAAACAGCAAGGCCAGGTGTCGTTCTTGGGCCAGGCGACCGGCGAGCGACGCGGCGCCCCGCACCTGCTTGCGCAGGTCCGGGTCCCAGTCCGCCAGGGCGTCGGGCACGGCGTCGATGGTGTCGTAATGGTCGAGCACGATCGCCGCCGATCGCTTCCCCCACCCCGCCAGGCCCGGGAATCCGTCGGCACTGTCGCCCACCAACGCCAGCCAATCCGGGATGGACGGTGGCCTGACCCCGTACTTCTCCTGCACAGCGGCTTCGTCGAGCACGGTGCCCGCCCGTCGGTCGAGCTGCACGACCCGGCTGTCGCGCACGCACTGGGCCAGGTCCTTGTCAGGGGTGCAGATGCGCACCTGGGTGACGCGCTCGTCGTCCGCCGCCACGGCGGCAGCAGAGGCCAGGGCGTCGTCGGCTTCGAGCTCGACCATCGGCCACAGCACCACTCCCAGCGCCTCGAGAGCCAGCTCGATCATGGGGAACTGGGCGAGGAGCTCGGCCGGCACGCCGGCGCTCGTCTTGTAGCCGGGCCACAAGTCGTTGCGAAACGACTCGATGACGTGGTCGGTAGCAACCCCGATGTGGGTGACGCCACTCTCGAGCATCGACAGCACGGTCGAGAGCACGCCGCGCGTCGCCGCGATCTCCGTCCCGTCCCCCGCCAGACGAGAAGGCTGGCCGAAGTGATGACGGAACAGCTCGTACGTGCCGTCCACCAGGTGCACGTCCACGGCGGAAGCGTGGCACAGCGCCGGTCAGCTTGTCCTACCCGAGGAGGATGTCGAGGACGGCGGGGGTGTCGGACAGATCGTCGAGGAGATGGTCGGGCTCGAGGCCGCCCAGGTTCCCGATGCCCTCTCGTCCTGTGGCCACCAAGAGGCAGTGCGCGCCACCGGCCCGGGCGCAGCGCAGGTCGTTCACGGTGTCGCCGATGACCCAGGCTTCGTCGGCACGGAAATGGTCGCTCCGCAGTCGGGCCACTCGCTCCAGCGCGACGGGCACCAAGCAGTCCCGGTTCGGGTTGTCGCTCCCGTAGGCGCCGATGGCGAAGTCGACGAACCGTGCCAACCCGAAGACGTCGACCTTCACAAAGGCGTTGGGCTCCACGTTCCCCGTGAGCAGGGTCTGACGGACGCCGTCGGTGCCGGCCAACGCCTCGAGGACGTCGGCGACGCCCGGCTGCACGAACCCCTCGGCTTCGATGCGAGGTCGCCACTCGGCGAGGCGCCGCTCGGCCACGCCCAGGGCAGCCGGAAGCAGCCGGGCGGTTTCCTCAGGTGAGGCACCGGCGATGGCCAGGATCTCAGAGACGATCTGCGGGTCGGTCTTTCCGCTCATGGAGACGTGCGGGACCTCGAACAGTCCCGCCGCCTCAGCTGCTCCGGTCTCGAGGGCTTGGCGGCCGACCGGCCCCGTCGAGACGAGGGTGCCGTCGACATCCCACAGGACGAGGCGGTGCGTCAGGCGATCTCTCCCTGGTGTCGTCCTCCCTGGCACCATCATCCCGGCATCGTCATCCCGGGGCGCCGAAGCGATCGGTGAGGCTCGCCTCGTCCAACCAGGCGTCGATGACGCCGTCGCCCAGCTCGGCGGTGGGGGCGAGGGGATCCAACCAGCGCGGGGCACCGAGGTGCCAGTGGCCGGCACGGCGGCCGAGCTCGGTCACCAGCTCGACATATGGCGTGTCGGACGTGGACGCGGACACCGACGCCGACGTGCCGAAGCCGAACACTCGCTCCGGCCCGAGCGAGGCGTTCATCTCGGCGCGGCCGCGCACCAGTCGGCGGTAGTCGTTCCGGGCCATCTCGCCGGCGTGGGCCGACAAGGCGTCGAGGATCTCGGCCATCCGACCCTCGTCGAATCCCACCGCCAACGTCGGAAAGGGGAGGTCGGTCCAAAGACCCCACAGCCACAGTCGCTGGGGGGCACGAGCCGTGGCGCGGCCACCGTCGCCTTGGCCCGGGGCGTCGGCGCTGCACGCAGACACCACGGCGCGCCCCACCACCTCGTGGCCGCGGTGGCGGTCGTGCGGGCTCGGCGCCACGACCAGCCCGGGACGGTGACGCTCCAGGGCGTCGACGACCTCGGCAGTGAGCCGACGGCGCGCCTCGGCCAGGTCACCGGCGTCGAGGGGGTCGTCGAGGGGAGTGGCGATCACTTCGCACTCGAACCGGGCCCGCCGACAGGCGTCCTCCAACTCGTGCCGTCGGCGCCCGCGGTCAGCGGCGGCGCCCAAGCTGCAGGTGAGGTTCACCACCCGCCATCCGGCGTCGCGCATCGCCATGAGGGTGGCGGGTGCGCCGATGAGCTCGTCGTCGGGATGGGGGGCGACGTGGAGCACGACGGGCCCGGTGCCGGCGTCGTCCCCTGAGGCCGGGGCACTCATGGCCGACCTCATCGGCGGGCCTGGTGCGATCGCGCCGCGGCCACGAGCGGCCCCGCCCAATCCTCCTCTGCGACACCCGAGCGGTAGCAGGCGCCCACGTGCTCGAGCCAGGCGCAGGACTCGTCGAGCCCTCCGGGGCGGTTCCTAACCAGCCACTGCGTTCTATGCGCGGCGATGGCCTCGGTCATCCTCGTCTCCAGCCCGGCCCGCACCTCCGATGGCACCGAGGCGATGGTGCCGTCGCCTTCGAGGCGGGCGCGGGCATCAGCGCAGCACAGCGCCACCAGTCGGGCGGCCACCTGGAGCTCGTCGGCGGCGAGCCTGCCATGTTCGTTCTTCGGCCGAGCCCTCCCGAGGGCGGCGCCGGCGTCCTCGATCGCCGCCTGCACCCGCCCCATGTGGTCGGCAGACAGATCGGGATGCAGGGCCGGGCCAACGGGCAGCTGGGGGAAGTAGAGGTGCAGCACCAGGCCAGAGATGTTCGGCAACTGCACGGGCTGGAGCAGGTGGACGTCGCCCAACGATGTCACCGCCCCGCCCAACTCACCCGCCTCGTCCTCGTAGCAGTGCAGGTCGAGAAGGCGTGCCAAGCGCGCCGGAGAGACGTCCTCATTGGTGGCGGCGCACCAGGAGAACGCCGCGGCAGCCGCCAGCCCCGGGTCCGATACCGCCAGCGGCTGATGATGGCCGAAGTCGCCCCAATCGGTGACGAGCATGCCGCCGGCGCCGACTTGAGCGGCCGCGTGCAGCGCCCCACGGCAGTTCTCGATGGCGTTGGAGGTGCGCCCCAGCACCGACAGCCAACTGGACGTGCCCGGCGCCACCCAGCGGGCCACTCCGGCACGAGCGAGCGTCTCGAGGCGGGCCGAGAAGGGATGGTTGGCCTCGTACCCCCACTCGCACACCGTGATCCCGACGCCACCGCCGCCAGCGCCGCCGCCAATGTGCTCGAGGAGCTCGGGATGGGCGGCGGGCATGTCCCCCCACACGAGCAGCTCCCGTCCACCCAGCTCGGGGAGCGACCGGAGCTGCATCAGCCAGTCGGCCCACTCCGCCCGTCGAGAAGCGGGGAGGTCCCACGGCTCGTCCATGCCGACGTGGACCACCTCGCTCGGTACGGCGTCGACGATCCCGCTCACCAGCTCGCGCACGAGGCCTAGGGATGCCGGGTTGGACGGGTCGAGGGTGGAAGCGGCGAAGGTGAGGCCCATCGGGCCCGGACCCACCCCCCGGATGATTCCTAGCGGCGCGTAGCGGTCGTGGAGCAGCCAACGCTCCATGTGCCCCAGACAGTTGCGGTTGGCCGCCAGCGTCACGTGACGTTGTGCGCAAAAGGTGGACAGCCGGGCCAGGTCGTGGGCGTCGTAGGGATCCGCCCCGCGCCACACCTCGTCGTGGCCCGGGTAGGCGTAGGTGTGCTCGATGTACAGCTGGAGGTGGTTGAGCTTCCACGAGGCCATGCGGTCAACGAGGTCGAAGAGCGTGGCCATGGTGGGCACCTTGGTGCGCGACACGTCGAGCATGACGCCGCGCACCGCCAAGTCGGGCCAGTCCTCGATCTCGCCCACGGGGACGGTTCCCTCGGCGCCGGCGGGCGCGCCACGCAACAATTGCGCCAAGGTTGCCTCGGCGTAGAAGCGACCGGCGTCGCCGGCCGATTCGATGGTCACCGCGCCGTCGTGGCCGACGGTGAGCCGGTACCCCTCTGCGGGCAGTCCTGTCGTGTGCACGTACGCGCCGTCGCCGGGACGGGCCCTGGCCCTCCCCTCCAGTCGCACGCGGCGCGGCCGGGGCAGCAGGTCGACGGTGGGCTCCGACACCACCGCCCTCAGCGTCTCAGCGTCTCAGCGAACTCAGCGACCGAGCGAGACGGCCGCCTCAGCGCCGAGGCATCTTGATGGCGCGGTCGGCGATGATGTTCTTCTGCACCTCGGTGGTCCCGGCGCCAATCGAGGTGAAGCGCTGCCACACGTAGTTGTGGGCCCAGTGCCCCTTGTCGACCGTGTCGGGGCCGCCTTTGGCCAGGGGCCCGAGGGGCCCGAGCATGTCCACACCGAGTTCGGCGATGGTCTGCGACAGGTAGCTCCACTGCAGCTTGGCGAGCGGGACCTCGGGCCAGTTGGGCTGGCCCTTCAGGATCTTGGACAGGGCGCGGGCATTGAGCAGGCGGGTCAGCTCCAGCTGGGTCCACACCCGGGCCACGCGCTCGCGCAACCCGGGATCCTCCAAGGCGGCAGGGTTGTGACGCCGGGTGGTGGCGATCAGGTTGTCGAGCTCGATGCGCATCGACACCGACATCCCGGCCGTGCCCACCCGCTCGTGCCCGAGGGTTCCCATGGCCACCTGCCATCCCTGGTTCTCCTGGCCGAGGAGGTACTCGGCGGGGACGCGGGCGCCGTCGAATGTCACCTCGCAGAACAGCTCGCCGCCGGTGATGTCGCGGATCACCTGGACCTCGATGCCGGGAAGCTCCATGTCCACGATGAGGGCGCTGATGCCGTCGTGCTTGGCGCCGCGCTCCAGTGCGGTGGGATCGGTGCGCACCAGGAAGAGCCCCCACTTGGCCAGGTGGGCGGTAGAGATCCAGATCTTGCGCCCGGTGACCACGTACACGTCGCCGTCTCGCACCGCCATGGTGCGCAGGTTGCCCAGGTCCGACCCCGCCTCGGGTTCGGTGAAGCCCTGGCACCAGTGCTCACTGGCGTCGAGGATGCCGGGAAGCCAGCGCTGTTGCTGGTCCTCGGTGCCCCAGCGCAGGATCATGGGCCCGATCTGCCACAGGCCGTTGGTGTTGTAGATGCCCGGGGTCTTGGCCTTCGCCATCTCCTCGGCGTAGATGGCGTTCTGCGACACGGTGGCCTCCCGGCCACCCCACGACTTGGGCCAGTTGATGGCCGCCCACCTGCCTTCGTGCAGGCGACGCTGCCACGCCTGGCGGCGCAGCATGATGCGGCGGTCGGGGTTGTTCTCGTCGCCGATCTCCCCCGCCGCGTTGAACTCGGGCAAGTTCTCGTCCAACCACTCCCGCAGTTCGTCTCTGAAGGCCTCGTCCTCCTCGGTGAGTGCGAAGTCCACGTGTTCTCCTCGTTCTGGTCTTCTGGTCTTCTGGTCTTCTGGTCTTCTGGTCTTCTGGTCTTCTGGTCGTCCCGGTCCCGACTGTGCCACGCCGCCTCAACGGCGACGGTCGAGCACCTCGGGGTTGACGACGTTCTTGGGGGTGGCGCCGGCGAGAAGGCGGCACAGGTCGTCGGCGATCACTTGGGTGTGATTGGACTCGGTGTCGTAGGTGGCCCCGCCGATGTGCGGTGTGAGCACGACGTTGTCGAAGCTGATGAGGGGATGGTCGGGCGGGAGGTGCTCGCCCACGAAGTGATCGAGCCCGGCCGCGCCGACCTTGCCCGATTCCAGAGCGGCGACGAGGGCGTCCGTGTCGTGCAGTTGGGCCCGAGCGGTGTTCAAGAACACCACGCCGTCCTTCATGGCCCCGAACTGCTTGGCGCCGATCATGCCCTTGGTCTCCTCGGTGACCGGCGCATGCAACGACACCACGTCGGACACGGCCAATACGTCTTCGAGCGAGTGGGTGGCGTCGGGGGCATAGGGGTCGTAGGACACGACGCGCATGCCCAGCCCCTCGAGCCGCCAGCGAAGCGCTCGGCCCACCGCTCCCAGGCCCACCAGCCCGGCGGTCTGACCCGCCAGTTGCCAGGCCCGGTAGCGCTGGTAGGGGATCGTGCCGTTCTTGTAGATCTCGCCGGCCCGCACGTCGCCGTCGGCGCCCACCACGCCCCGGGTGGCGGCGAGTAACAGGGCCAGCGCCAGCTCGGCGACGGCGTCGGCATTGCGGCCCGGGGCGCGCAGCACCGGCACTCCCGCTTTGGTGGCGGCGGCCACGTCGACATTGTTGGGGTCGCCCCGGCAGCTGGCCACGGCCAGCAGGGGCTGCTCGAACAGGGCCCCGGCGCACTGGTCCGCCTCGACGACGAGGAGGGTGGCCCGCTCGGCTGCCACCCGTTCGGCCAGCGCATTGGCGTCGTAGATGCGCAGCGGATCGTGGTCGATCCATGGGTCGATCACCAGCTCAGCGAGCTGGCGCAACGTGTCGAGGCCTGGTCCGCGCACCGGGGCGGTGACCAGTGCCCGGCGCTCTGCCTGGGCCAATGTTCGATTCTCCTCGGGCCGGTCCGGTCGTTCATAATGACCCAACGATGACGAACGTGTCAGGTTCGGTGACGGTGGGGATCGACATCGGGACCACCGCCACCAAGGCCGTGGCCGCCGACCAAGACGGGCAGGTGGTGGCCCGATCCCGAGTGGTGCACCGCCTGCGCACCCCGGAGCCCGATCACTTGGAGCACGAGGCGGGGCGGGCTTGGCGCCAAGGCCCGTTGAAAGCCCTGGCCGAGCTGGCGGCCGCCGCGCCTGAGCCGGTGGCCGTGTGTGTGGCCAGCATGGTGCCCTCGCTCACCGCCGTCGACGCACGGGGGCGTCCCATCGCGCCGGGTCTGCTCTACGGCGACGCCCGGGGGAGAGACACCGGGCCTGACGGCGCAGGCGGACCGGTCGACGGCGCTTCCGACGAGGCCGTCTCGGGGCGGGCCGAGGTGACCACCGTCATGCCCGACGCCATCGGCTTCCTGCGTTGGGCGGCCAAGGAGTTTCCGACGGCAGCCGGGTACTGGCCGGCGCAAGCCGTGGCCAACTTCGCCTTGAGCGGGGTTCCCGCCATCGACACCGCCATGTCCATGTCGCTCGGTGAGCTCCGGGTGGGATTGGAGTGGAATCTCGACATGCTGCGCGACATCGGTGTGGATCCGGCGCAGTTGCCCACCGTCGTGCCCATGGCCGAGAAGGCCGCCACCGTGAAGGGCACGGGCGCAGTGTTGGCGCCGGGCACGGTGGACGCCCTGTGCGACCAGCTCGTGGCCGGGGCGGACCACAGCGGAGACGTGCTCGTCATCTGCGGTGCCACGTTGGTGGTGTGGGCGGTCGTCGACGAGTGGATCGAGTGCCCCGGGTTGTGGACCGTGCCCCACCTGGTCCAGGGGAAGACCATGGTGGGCGGTCCCAGCAACGCCGGCGCCCTGTTCGTCGACTGGGCTCGCTCGCTCTTACACGGCGGGTTCCGGCGCGCCACCGCTTCGAGCCGGCACCACGCCGACACCGTCCATCCGCACGCGCCACCGGGCGACCCGGCCGGCGTGGAACGCACCGGCGACCCGGCGCGGGTCCCGGTGTGGCTGCCGTACCTGCGCGGCGAGCGAGCTCCCTTCCACGACCCCACACTTCGCTCCAGCCTGCACGACCTCGACATCACCCACGACGCAACCGCGCTCGAACGGGCCGCCTACGAAGCGAGCGGCTTCGTGGTGCGCGCCATGCTCGAGCGGGCCGGGATCAAGGCCAAACGCATCGTCGCCTCCGGCGGAGGGACCCGGGTGGTGCCCTGGATGCAGGGACTGGCCGACGCTGCGGGGCTTCCCGTCGACGTGGTGGCCGTACACGAGGGGTCGGCGCTGGGCGCCGCCTTCATCGCTCGCATGGCGGCGGGACTCGAGAACTCGCTCAACGACGCCGCACGGTGGGCCCGGGTGGGCTGGCGCATCGAGCCAGACCCACGCTGGCAGGAGGCGGCGGCCCGGCGCTACTCGCGCTTTCGGGCCCTCAGCCCCGCCACTTGACGCTGTTTGGCATGCTGGGGCCGCGAGGCCGGGAGGTGCCGGAGTGAGCCCCAAGGAACGCCAGCGATCCGAGCAGGAGCTCGGGGCCGAGGAGTGGATCTTTCCGTTCGAGGCGGAGTTGCACGCCGTCTCGCCGCAGCTGCACGACGCCCAGAGCGCTTGGATGTCGCAGATCGATTCGCTCACGGCGCCCGACCGCAAGACGCACGAGCTCATCCGCATGGTGTGCACGGTCATCCGGCGCAACCCGCCGGGTGTGGCCCGTCACGCCATGCTGGCCGCCGAGGTCGGAGCGACGTGGGAGGAAGTGGCGGGCAGCATCGTGCTGACCGAGCCCGCCTTCGGCCTGCTCAACGTGGTGGAGGCCTTGCCGTGGGCCCGGCGAGGCTGGGAGCAGGGCCGGCGCGTCGCGCCACGTTCGTCAGACGGGCGCCACGACCGGGCAGCCTCGAGCGTCAAAGACGCACGGAAGGCGAAGAAAGCCGCCAAAGCCGCCAAGGCCAACAAAGCTGCCAAGGCCAACAACGCTGCCAAGGCTCACAACGCGGCCAAGGCCCACAACCCGGCCAAGGCCAACGAGGGAGGACCGGCAGACAGCGGCGGCTCCTAGACCGGCGCCGGCGACGACGACAGCTGGGTCAGCCGGGGGCGGACGAGAACAGGCCGCGGTGCACCAGAGTGGTGAGGGTGTCGAGGGCGACGTCGTCCACGGGTTCCCGTGCGAACTGCCGGAGTTGGTGGAAGCGGTCGACCATGGCCACGACTGCCTCGGCGGCGGCGTTGGGGTCGATGCCGGGAGGCGGGCCCGAAGCGGCCACCCGCGCCGCCAGCGTGTTCGCCACGCCGCCGGCCGCGGCGAGGGCTTGCGCGCTCAGTTCGGGATCGCTCATCACCAAGTCGGTCCACGCCCGAAGCACGGGGGCGTAGCGCTGCCAGGCTTCGGAGAACTGGCCCATCCACTGGCGCAGCTCCTTCCAGCCGTCGGCGTCGCCCGACACGGGCCCGAGACTCGAGTCCAACGCGGCGACCACCTCGCCCGCTTCTGCGACGAGCGCCCGCAGCAGATCCTCCTTGTTGGAGAAGTACAGGTAGAAGGTGCCGTGCGAAGTGCGAGCCACCTTCACGATGTCATCGACACGCGCCGCGTGGTAGCCGCGCCGGGCGAAGACGACCATGGCGGCGTCGAGCAGCTTGCGCATGGTCTTGCGGCCCTGTGATCGCAGGGCGCGCTTGCTGGCAGGTTCGCCGGTGACCGCGGCTTCCGCATCCGCCCCTCGACCCACCCGGGATGGCGGCGAGTGGGGTCCGGCATCCGGCCGGCTGCTGCGCCTCGCTCCGGTTCGCCCGGGTACGGACGCCGAGGAGGCTGGTCCCATGAGTCGCGGATCGTAGCCAGCGGGCGACGGGCCCACTCAGGATCGACCCCGGTTGGGCTCGAAAGCCACCTTCACGGCACCACTTGCGTCCTGACGAGACAGCGCCTTGAGCGCATCCCACCACTCGTCGAGGCCGAAGCGATGGGTCACCATCCCCGTCAGGTCGACGCGTCCGGCCGCCGCCAAGTCGAGGTAATGGGCGATGGCGTGTTGCCGCACCCCCTCGACTTCCTCCACGCCGAAGGCGTTGGATCCGGCCAGGGTGATTTCCTTGAAGTAGAGCGGGGTCGACTCCCAGCGCCCTGGTGTGGACACACCGGTCTGCACGAGTGTCCCCCGCTCGGCCAGCACGCGCACTCCCACCTCGAGGGTCTCGGGCCGGGCGACGGTGTCGTACACCACGTCGACCCCGCCGGGATGAGCGACCGGCAATCCGTCGAACGGCGTGTGGAGCACGCCACCCGACCACTGCACGATCTGCTCCACCACGGCGAGGCGCGGCTCGTGCTCCACCACCTTGGCGGCGCCGAGACGCGCCACCAACGCCGCTTGGGCTGGGAAGCGGGCGACGGCGGCCACCTCCACGTCGGGATAGAGCGCCCGCAGCGTCGCCACCGTCGTGCAGCCCAGCGCGCCGGCGCCGTACACGAGCACCCGGCCCCCAGAGGGCGGGGGATGGCGCACCACGGCGTGCATGGACACGGCGAAGGGGTCGGCGAGGACGGCGAGCTCGTCGGACAGTTCGTCGGGAACGGCAATAAGCATGGAGTCGTGAGCGGCGAGCAGCTCCGCCCAGGCCCCGGGCGCGTCGGTGGCCACGCCCACGTGCACACCGGGCCCGAAGGCGCCCTTGGTGAAGCTCCAGCACAAGCTCAGGTCCCCGGCTTGGCAGGCGGGACAGGGCGGGTCCACGCCACGCGGACCACACGTGAGCCATGGGTTGAGCACCACCCGCTGGCCCACCTCGACGCCAGACGCTTGGGGACCGAGCTCGACCACCTCGGCCACCACCTCGTGCCCCGGCACATGGGGGATCGACGAGAAGGCCGACATCGGGTTGTCGATGTCGCCCTCTCCGAAGTCGCCCAAGACGAGCTTGGCGTCCGAGCCGCACACCCCCGAGAGAATCGGGCGCACCACCACCCAGTCGGGACGCACCACCCGGGCGTCGTCGATGTCGTGCAGCCCGAAGGGCACGGTGGCGAGCTGCGTTTCCAGCTCGTCAGCCGGCTCGGGGCGCTTCTCGTCGGGCTCGGGCGGGGCCCCGAACACGAGGGCCTTCATGCTTGCTCCTTCCACTGACGCGCTGTCTCGACCATGGCGGCCAGGAACCCGTCGATGTCGGCCGTCTTCATCTCGACCACCGCTTTCATGTCGGGGAGGAAGTGCTCGAACCGCTCGCCGTCGATCGAATCGGCGATGCACTGCGCCACGTCCTCCGCCGGCGTGAGCTCGCCACGGTACAGCGGGGGATCGTTGCCGGGCTGGTCCCAGATCTCGGTGTCGATGGTCCCGGGCAGGACGAGGCGCACCGACACCCCGGTCCCGGCGAGGTCGGCGGCCATGGCTTCGCTCCATCCGGCCAGGGCGAACTTGGACGCCGAGTAGGCCGCTTCCGTGGTGACCCCGATGCGCCCTGCCAGGCTCGAGACGTTCACCACCACCCCCCGCCCCCGATCGAGCATGCGGGGGAGCACGGCCAGCGTCATGCGCACCGGCGACAGGAAGTTGATCCGCATGACCCGCTCCACTTCCTCGGGGCGCAGGTCCTTCACCGACCGACGCATGGGCACGCCGGCGTTGTTGACCAGGACGTCGAGCCCGCCCATGTCGTCCCACGTCCTGCCGGCGAGTTCTTCGGCGGCGTCGAGGTCGCCCAGGTCCGCCACCCAGAGCTGTGACTCGGGAGCCGATCGCCTGCAGTCCTCGAGCACCTGGGCCAGACGATCACGTCGCCGGGCGACCAGCCCCACCGTGAAGCCGCCATCTGCCAGCAGCCGGGCCGTGGCGGCACCGATGCCCGAGGACGCTCCGGTGACGAGTGCAGTGCGGGTCACACCACCCCCTTGGACACGAGCTCGTCGAGCTCTGCCTTGGACAGCCCCACTAGCCCACACCACACCGCCTCGTTGTCGGCGCCGAGCCTCGGCGCCCCGGCCGGCGCCGGTTGCTCTTCGCCCACCAGGCGCGGGTACGGGGCCTGCTGGCGGAGCGCCCCCACCACCGGGTCAGCCACCTCGACCAGGTCGCCGCGGAACACGAAGTGCGGATCGAGGGCGATCTCGGTGGCGCTGTAGGCGGTGGCCACCGGCACGTCGTGGGCGACGCACACCGCCTCGAGCTCCGAAGCGGTGTGTTGCGCCGCCCAGCGCGCCACTTCGCCGTTGATCTCCTCGCCGTGCCGAGCGCGATCGGCCAGCGTGCGGTAGCGGGGGTCGTCGACGAGCTCAGTCCTGCCCATGGCCCGGCACAAGCGGGAGAAGTTGGCGTCGGAGCCGGCCACGATGCACACGAACCTGCCGTCACCGCTGCGGTAGTTGTCGAGCGGTGCCGAATTGGAGAGGCGGTTGCCCTCTCGCTGGCGCACCGTCCCCAACTTGTCGTGGGCGGCCACCGTCCACTCCAGGATGCGCAGCACCGAGCCGTACAGCGACGCATCGACCACCGCACCTCTTGCCTCGCCCTTGGCGTCGCGTCGATACAGGGCGGCCAGCGCCGCCTCGGCGGCGAACACGCCCGTCAAGTAGTCGGCCACGGTCACCCCCGGCCGCACCGGCGGCCGGTCGGGCTCGCCGGTGAGGTGCAACAGGCCTCCGTAGGCCACGCCGAGACGGTCCAGCCCGGGCCGCTGCGCGTAGGGACCGTCCTGGCCGAAGGCGCTGATGCGCACCATGACGATGCGCGGGTCGAGGGCGGCGGGGCCGATCCCCCATTCCTCCATCGTCCCGGGACGAAAGTTCTCGCACACGACGTCGGCGTGCGCCGCCAATCGACGGAACAGCGCTTGGCCCTCCGACCGGCGCAGGTCGCAGGTGACGCTCCGCCGTCCCCGGCCCTCCACCGCCCAGAACAGCGAGTAGGCGCTGTCGTCGCCTTCGTCCACGCCCGGGCCGTCGCTCGCCCCGTCACTCCCGGCGTCCTGCGGGACGTTCACGAAAGGCCCGATGCCGCGCATGAAGTCGCCGGTCCTCGGCTGCTCGACCTTGACCACGTCGGCTCCCCACTCGCCGAGGAGGCCGGCGCAGAAGGGCGCGCCGATGCGGGTCCCCACGTCGATCACCCGCAACCCTTCGAGTGGGCCCCCCGCCATGGAACGCCCTCAGCTGCCGGCGTCGGGGGAGGCGTCGCCACGGTCCCGGGCGGCGAAGACCTCCTTCATGGACCCGAGCTGCTTGCGCTCCTCCAGCGCCGAACGCGCCGTTGCGGTGTTGTGGGTCCACTGGTGAGCCATGAAGTGGTACCTCCACGAGGCGCTCTGGCCTTGCAGCTCGGCCACGTTGTTGATCGAGGCCTTCACCACCTGGGCGGTGACGGGGGGCACCAGGGCGATGCGCTCGGCCAGCTCGTGCGCCCGGTCGGCCAGCTCGGCTCTGGGCACCACCCGGTTCACGAGGCCGAGGCGCAATGCCTCCCCAGCATCGAGCTCTTCGGCGGCGAGAAGGAACTCCTTGGCTTGGCGGATGCCGAGCTCCCACGGCTCGACCAGCAGCTCGACACCGGCGCCGGTCATGCGCAGCACCGGATTGGAGAACACGGCGTCATCTGCGGCCACGATGATGTCGCACATGCAGGCCAGCATCAGGCCGGCGGCGACGCACTTGCCTTGGACGGCGGCGATGGTGGGCTTGCGGAAGTCGTGGATCTTGCGGCACCGCTCCACGTACATGACCTGCTCGTGACGGAACTTCCCTTCGGGGGTCTCCCGCATGGCCACCCAATGGTCCGGCGCTTCCCCGCCCACCATGGCCTTCAGGTCGTGGCCGGAGCTGAAGTGCTTGCCCGCCCCGGCGAGCACCACCACCCGCACGTCCTCGTCGGAGTCGGCCCGATCGAAGGCGGCGTCGAGGGCGTCGATGAGGGCGGTGTCCTGAGCGTTGGCCACCTGCGGCCGGTTCATGGTCAGGGTGGCGACCGCTCCGTCCACGTCGTAGAGCACCACCGGCTCATCGGCTCCCACGGCCCACCTCCTCTGGTGCCGGCTCTCGCGGCAACCCGAGCACGCGTTCACCGATCACGTTGCGTTGGATCTCGTTGGTCCCGGCGAAGATCGACGACGCCTGATAGTAGAGCCAGGCCCGCTGCCACGATCCGTCCCCGGGATTGTCGGCCGCTCCGTGCCACAACGGTGCCGCCGTGCCGAGCACGTCGAGCGCCAAGGTGTGGAGGCGCTTGCTCATCTCACTCCAGTACAGCTTGAGGACGCTTCCCTCCGGTCCGGGCTCGAGCCCCCGCTCCAGTCGTGACAGCGAGCGCCAGTTGTGTAGCTGGAAGAGACGCACTTCCACGTAGGCCTGGGCCAGCCGGTGGCGCAGTCGCGAGTCGTCGAAGGCACCGATGCCGGCCGCGGTTCGCAGCAACTCGTCGAGATGCTGGAGGTGGATGACGAGCTGTCGGGGGTTCACCCCGCGTTCATGCGACAGCGTGGAACCGGCCACCGTCCAGCCTTGGCCTGGCGCGCCGACCAACTGGTCGTCGGCGACGAAGACCTCGTCCAAGTGGACCTCGTTGAACTCCGCCTCGCCGGTGATCTGCACCAGAGGCCGGACCTCCACGCCCGGCGCGCGCATGTCAACCACGAAGAACGAGAGTCCCCGATGGCGGGGTGCACCGGGGTCGCTTCGGGCCAGGCAGATCCCCCAGTCGGCGAACTGGGCGTACGAGGTCCACACCTTGGTGCCGGCCAGCACCCAGCCTTCATCGGTCTTGCGAGCGGTGGTGCGCACTGAGGCCAGGTCGCTCCCGGCGTCGGGTTCGCTGAACAGCTGGCACCACAGCTCCTGGGCGGAAAGGACGCGGGGAAGCCAGCGCTGCTTCTGCGCCTCAGTGCCCTGCGCCAGGAGGGTGGGGCCGGCCAGGTTTACGCCGATGCGGCCCACCAGTTCGGGCGCTCGGGCCCGGGCCAGTTCCTCCTGCACCACGAAGTTGGCGGCGGGTCCCAGTCCTCTTCCCCCGTAGGCGACGGGCCAGGTGACGCCCACCCATCCCGCCTCGGCCAACTGGCCCTGCCAGCGCCGGCCGAAAGCCACCTCCTCGGCCAGGTCGTCGAAACGGGGAGGCAACCCCACCCCGTACTCCCAGGGCAGGTTGGCCTCCAGCCAGGCGCGCACCTCCGCCCGGAGCCGGTCCATCTCGGGAGTGGGAGCGAGGTCCATCTGGTCCCCGAAGCGTACTGACACCGCCGTCAGGTCCGGACGAGGGCGCCTAGCATCGGCAGATGGATTTCGAGCTGTCCGAGGACCAGCTTGCCCTGCGCCAGGCGGCCGCCGACCTCCTCGACAGCGCCTGTGACCTCCCCCGGGTGCGCCAGGTGGCCGACGGCGACGAGCACCTCGATCGCAAGCTGTGGCAGGCCATGGCCGAGCAGGGCTGGGCGGCGGTCGAGCTCGCCGACGACCAGGGCGGCCTTGGCCTGGGTGCCGTCGAAGTCTCGATTTTGGCCGAACAGGTGGGACGCCATCTCGCCCCGGTTCCCTTCCTCGGGACGGTCTTGGCGGTGGGCGCCCTCAACGCCGCCGCCTCCACCCCCGACTCCGCTCATTCCTCGGCTCCTGGCGGCACTGCTGCGTCGGCGCCGGCCGAGGCGCCCGCCTCGACGTTGGCGGGGACGACCCTGGCGGAATGGGTGGCCCGGCTGTCCGGCGGGGAGGCGGTGGGAACCGTGGCGTGGTCACAGCGCGTCGCCGCCTTGTCGGCCACGCGCGCCACCAACAGCGGTGCCAAGGACCGTGCCGGGCAGTGGTACGTGTCGGGCCGGACCGACCCCGTCGTCTACGCGCCCGTTGCCGACGTCGTGGTGGCACCGGCGTTGTGCGAAGGCGAGGTTGCGCTCTTTGCTCTCGCTCCGTCAACGCCTCCCGTCGGCGAGCCGGCCATGGACCGCACCAGGAGCCTGGGCCGGCTGGTGCTCGAAGCTGAGCCCGCCGTCCGTCTCGGCGGCGAGGTGATGGTGGAGCGGTTGCTCGACCGGGCCGCCACCGGCCTGTGCGCCGAGATGCTCGGGGCAGCCGAACGGGTGCTGCACATGACCGTCGACTACGCCAAGGACCGGGTGCAATTCGGACGGGCGATCGGCAGCTTCCAGGCGGTGAAGCACCGCTGCGCCGACATGCTGGTGGACGTGGAGGGCATGCGGTCAGCGGCCTACTTCGCGGCGTGGGCGGTGGGCGCGGGAGATCCGGATGCCGCCGCGGCGTCCTCGACCGCCAAGGTGTGGTGCTCGGACGCCTCGCGCCGCGTCATGGCCTCAGCTCTGCAGGTGCACGGCGGTATCGGCTTCACGTGGGAGCACGACCTGCATCTCTTCGTGAAGCGGGCGCAGCTCGACCAGCTGAGCTTCGGCGACGCCCGGGCCCATCGCGACCGCTTGGCCGCCATCTTGCGGCCCAGGGCCGAGGCGGGTCTACCGGTGCTCTGATCGTTCGCTGGCCCGGCCGGTCCCCGGCCCGGCCGCTGGCCCGGCCACCGGCGCCGTCGCCTTCGCCAGTTGGGCGGCTCGCTCGCGCAGGGCGGCGCGATCGGGCTTGCCGGCGGCGAGCACCGGCACGGCGTCGACCCGCACCACGAACTCGGGCGTCTTGAAGCGCGTGACGCCGCGATCGGTGAACCACCGCCGGCACTGGTCGAGGTCGAAGGGGCCGTCCGATTCGACGAAGGCGGCCACCCGCTCGCCCACGTCGGGGTCGGGCACCGCCACGGCCACGGCGTGGCGGATGGAGGGATGGGCCTCGAGCACCGCCTCCACCTCCGACGCCGAGATGTTCTCGCCCGATCGGATGATGATGTCGGACATCCGTCCCACCACGGTGAGCCAGCCGTCTCCGTCCACGACGCCGAGATCGCCGCTTCGGTACCAACCCCCGGGCTGGTGCACCACCCGCTCGGTCTGCACGGGCTCCGAGTAACCGACGAACAGCTCGGGTCCCCGCAGCCACAGTTCTCCTGTCGAGCCGGTCGGCAGTGGCTTCCCGGTGTCGGGGTCGTGCACGGCGATTTTCGCCTCGCCGACCGCCCGACCGTCGGTGTCGCGGGCACGCTGCCGGCTGTCGTCGGGCCCCGAGGTGGTAATGGTGGGCGCCTCCGTCGATCCATAGGTGCGCTTGACCCGGCAGTCGAAGGCCGCCGCCGTGGCGTCGACGAAGGCCGGGCTCACCGACGCGCCACCCGTGGACACGAGGCGCAACGACGTCACTCGCTCGGGGGCGAAGTGCTTGTCGGCAGCCATCTGCGAGAAGAACACCGGCGGGGCGCCCATGAACGACACGCGCTCCGTCTGGATGCGCTCGAGGGCCACCCCGGGGTCCCACTTCGCCATGAGGACGGCCGGAATGCCTGCGACCGACGGGATGAGTACGCCGTTCAGCAGTCCCGAGACGTGCGCCAGCGGGGCGGGCATGAGCACGGCGTCTTCCTGCCTGAGGCCGTGCACCCCGATCATGGTGGTGGCCTTGTAGCCGAGGCCGCGATGGGTGTGGAGCACGGCCTTCGGCACACCGGTCGACCCTGAGGTGAAGAGGGCGACGGCGAGGTCGCTGCCGCGCACCGGCACCGACCCGCGCCGGACCGGGGGGCCGCTCGGGAGGGCGTCGAACAGGGCGGCCAACCCAGAGGTGCCGCCGCGCACCTCCCGGACCCGATCACCCGACCGGGACGGGTCGGCCACCTCGAGCGCGGGCATTCCGGTGGCGCCGAGGACGAGAACCGGGTCGACCTGCTCGACGGCAGCCACCACTTCGGCCGGCCCGAGACGGTGGTGCAACGGGGCGGCCACGGCGCCGATCCGCCAGCAGGCTCGGTACAGCACGACGCCGGCAGCCGAGTTGGGCAGCTGCCAGGACACCACCTGGCGATGACGGACCCCGGCGGCGCGGAGCGCACCCGACACCATCGCCACCGCCTCGTCGACTGCTGGCCCCTCGAGCCGGTCCACGTCGTCGACGAGGCTCGTGCGTTCGCTCACAGAGAAAGAGGTGTCGAGCGGTCCCCGGTCCCAGGGCCCGCCGGGACGCCGATACCGAGCGGCGCCGCTGTGCACGAAGGTGGCTCGCAGCACCGCCACGCCGGCTGAGGCTATCTCGCGGGTCATGGGTAACCTGACGGCGTGGTCAGAGAACGCCGCGGGGCGGGCGTGCACGTGGTGGCGCCGCCCGAGGTCATGGAGCGGGTGGCCAAGGCCCCGCAGCCTGGGGAAGCGCCGCTTCCCGCCCCCAACGTCGCCGCGCTGGTGCGCGCCAACGGCACCGACCCCGAGCGGGCGAGGCGCCCGGCGGTGCGATTCGGCGACCGGGTCTGGAGCCACGCCGAGCTCTACGCCGAGGCCTCCCGTCTGGCCGGGCTGTTCGAGGCCCGCCTCGACCCGAGCCGCCCCCCGCACGTGGCGGTGCTCCTCGACAACACGCCCGACTACATCTTCACGCTGGCGGCAGCAGGTCTGGTGGGGGCGTGCGTGGTCGGGCTCAACCACACCCGGCGGGACGAGCACCTGGCCCGCGACATCACCCACACCGACGTCCAGCTCCTCATCACCGAGCCCCGGCACCAGGAGCTGCTCGCACCCATCGTCGGCGACCTCGACCTGCCCGGCGGGTTGTACGTGGGCGCCCGGTTCGCCGAGGGCGCCGCCGGCGCCGCTGACGCCGAGGGCTCCGCTGACGCCGAGGGCTCCGCGGGCGCCGATCGGCGCGCCGAGCTGGGTGAGCCGCTCGAAGAAGCCCTCGACAAGGTCGAGGCCGCAGGCGGCGGCGACCCGGGACGCGACGCCGACGTGGAGTCGTTGTGGGCACTGGTGTTCACTTCGGGCACCTCGGCCGCCCCCAAGGCGGTGCGGTGCACGCAGCGGCGTCTGCTCACCACCGGCAATCGCATGTCGATGCTGCTCGACCTGCACGCCGACGACGTCGGGTACCTGTCCATGCCCCTGTTCCACTCCAACTCGCTCATGGTGGGGTTCGCCCCCGCGCTGGTGGTCGGCGCCTCTGTGGGGCTGGCGCGCCGCTTCAGCGCCTCGCGCTTTCTCGGCGACGTCCGCCGCTACGGCGCCACGTGGTTCAACTACACGGGAAAGCCGCTGTCGTACCTCCTCGCGACCGAGGAGTGTCCCGACGACGCCGACAACACCTTGCGCATCGCTTACGGCAACGAGGGGTCGCCGGCGGTCGTGGAGGAGGTGGCGCGCCGCTTCGGCGTGGCGGTGGTGGACGTGTTCGGCTCCACCGAAGGGGCCATCGCCCTGGACCGCTCGGGCGATCCGCCGCGCGGGTCACTGGGCCGGCTCCGCCCCGGCGTCGCCATCGTGGACCCGGACGGCAACGAAGTACCCAGAGCCCGTTTCGACGGAGAGGGCCGGCTGCTCAACGCCGAGGCGTGCGTGGGCGAGATGGTCAACACCCAGGGTCTCGGCCCCTTCGAGGGCTACTACCGCAACGACGAAGCCATGGCCCGTGCCACGCGCAACGGCTGGTACTGGAGCGGCGACCTGGGCTACATCGACGGGGAGGGCTGGGTGTACTTCGCCGGCCGGACCTCGGACTGGCTGCGGGTCGACGGGGAGAACTTCCCGTCCGCCCCCATCGAGTCCATCCTGGGACGCCATCCCGACGTGCAATTCGTCTCGGTGTACGGCGTTCCCGACGTGAATTCCGGCGACCAGGTCATGGCGGCGCTGGTGCTGCAACCCGGCGCCGGCTTCGACGCACTGGGCTGGGCGGCGTGGGTCGACGCCCAGCCCGACTTGAGCCCCAAGTGGCGGCCCCGGTACGTGCGGCTGTGCGAGGCGCTGCCCACCACCGCCACCAACAAGGTGCTCACCCGCACCCTCCAGCATCAGAAGTACCGCGCCGACCGCGTCGGAACCGACCACGTCTACGTGCGCGACCGCGGTGAGGACGCCTACCGCCTGTTCGACGCCGAGGCCGAGGCCGAATTGCATGGTGCCTTCGAGCGCGCCGGGCGGCTCGCTGCTTGGGACCTGTAGAAGAGCATCGGCCCCGCCATGGACCTATCGCTCAGCGAGGACGAACGGCGCTTCGCATCAGAGGTGCGCACCTGGCTCGAGGCGAACGTGCAGCCGCCTCCCGACACCGAGGACCTGGCCGAGCAGGTGGCGTGGGGCCGCACCTGGCAGCGTCGCCTCGCCGAGGCCGGGTGGGTGGGCATCGACTGGCCCGAACAGTACGGGGGCAGAGGCGCGTCTCCGCTGCAAGTGGCGATCTTCAACAGTGAGTACGCCCGCAGCGGCGCCGCCCAACTGGTCAACCGGGTCGGCATCAACCTCGCCGCCCCCACGCTCCTGGCCCATGGGACGCCGGAGCAGTGCACCCGCTGGCTGCCTGCCATCGCCTCCGCTCAGGACATCTGGTGCCAGCTCTTCAGTGAGCCGGGGGCGGGAAGCGACCTGGCCGGGCTTCGGACCCGGGCGGTGAAGGTGCACGACGGCTGGCACCTGCACGGGCAGAAGGTGTGGACCTCCTATGCCCAGTTCGCTCGGTACGGGCTCTGTCTGGCGAGAAGTGATCAGGGAACGACCGGCAGCAAGGGCCTGTCGCTGTTGGTGGTGCCCATGGACTCGCCGGGGATCGAGATCCGCCCGCTGGTACAGATCACCGGCGACGCCGAGTTCAACGAGGTGTTCCTGGACCGCGTGTTCGTCCCCAACGACCACCTGGTGGGCGCGGCCGGCCAGGGATGGGCGGTGGCGTCGACGACGCTGGCCCATGAGCGCGGCACCAACTTTCCGTTCAAGGAGGAGGTCGTCCACGAGGGGTACCTGGCGCGTCTGTTCGCCGAAGCGGCCCGCCGGGGTGCGCTGGACGAGCCTGAGCTGTCGGACGCCTTGGTGGACGCCTATGTGTCGCTGGTGGTGCTCCGCACCCACAACTGGCGCACCCTGTCGATCTTGGCCCGCGGCCGCGAACCCGGACCCGAGTCGAGCTGGGTCAAGCTCACCTGGTCGGACATGACGCAGCACCTTTCGCAGACGGCGCTCGACGTGCTCGGCGCCGAGTCGCCCCTGTGGGGGCGCTGGTCGCGTCAGTGGCTGTGGAGCAAGTCGGCGAGCATCGCCGGAGGAACCTCGGAGGTGCAACGCACGATCATCGGCGAGCGCATCCTCGGTCTCCCGCGCGAGCCGCGCCCGCAGTCGGGCGCGTGACCGAGCAGTAGCGAAAGCCACATCGAGACCAAGCCAGCCAAGCCAGCCAAACCAGCCAAGTCAGCCAAGCCAGCCAAGCCAGGCATATCCGAAGGAGGAAGCGTGCCCGTCCACTACGAGCTGGACGACGACCACGTCGTGTGGATCACCATCGACCGCCCCGAGGCCATGAACAGCCTCGACATGGACCACTTCGCCCAGCTGCGCCGTTCCTGGGACCGCTTCGGCGAGGACGACGAGGCCTGGGTGGCCATCGTCACCGGCGTGGGCAACGCCTTCTGCACGGGGGCCGACCTGAAGACCTATATCCCGGAGATCACCAAGTTGCAGAAAGAGATCTCGACCCGGGAAGTCGAGGAGATCGACGGCTACCGCATCGACGACGGGGTGCGGGCCGTGTTGCGGGGCGTGAAGCTGTACAAGCCCATCGTGGCCGCCGTGAACGGCGCCTGTGTGGCGGGCGGCATGGAGATGCTGGGCGGCACCGACATCCGTGTCGCCTGTCCGGAGGCCTACTTCGGGGTGATGGAGCCCAAGCGCGGACTGTTCGCTGGAGGGGGCACCACGGTGCGGCTGCCCCGCCAGATCCCGTTTCCCGCCGCCATGGAATTCCTCCTGTGCGCCGACCGGGTGCCGGCCGAGAAGGCGCTTTCGTTCGGCTTGCTGAACGAGGTCGTCGCCGCCGACGCGTTGCGGGACAAGGCGCTCGAGTACGCCCATCGCATCACCGCCAACGGGCCGCTCGCCGTTCGGAAGACCAAGGAGAGTGTGCTTCGGGGACTGGCCACCGACATGCGCGAGGCCTACAAGATCGAGTCGGCCCTCGCCACCGAGGTCTTCTCGTCCGAGGACGCCAAGGAAGGGCCCGCCGCCTTCGCCGAGAAGCGGCCGCCCCGCTGGACCGGCCGTTGACCGATCCTCGGGACCGGCTCGTCTCGCTGGCCGACGCCGTCGAGGAGCACGTCCGTCCCGGCGACGTCCTGTGCGTGCTGTGCGGGCACTGCCGGTGGACGGCGGCGGCGCGCCAGGTGGTGCGCCGCTTCTGGGGGACAGATCCCGGCTTCACGCTGGTCATGGTCAGCCTGGGATCGCTGGGGGCGCTCTTCTTCGAGGGCGGCCTGGTGCGCAAGGTGGTGACCACGTACTCGGGCGACTCGTTTCCCACCTACACGCCGAATCCTGTGTTCCAGCGGGGGTACCGCGCCGGCGTCGAGGTGGAGCACTGGTCGATCCTCACCTTCAGCCAGCGCCTGGAGGCGGCGGCGAGAGGGCTGCCGGCGGTCGTGACCGGCTCGGTGGCCGGATCCGATCTGGCCCGCAACGACGCCTTCACCACGGTCGACTCACCGTTCGGCCCGGTGGGTTTGCTCGCCCCCCTCGTGCCCGACGTCACGCTGGTGCACGGAGCGGTTGCGGATCGGCGCGGCCACGTGGCGCTGTCGGAGCCGCTCTTGGAAGGAGTGTGGGGCGCCTGGGCTGCCCGTCGGGGTGTGGTCGCCACCGCGGAGCGCGTGGTGGACGACCTCTCCTATCTGGGGCCCAGGGTCCGTATCCCCGCCCACCGTGTGCTCGCTGTGGTGGAGGCCCCCTTCGGTGCGCACCCGGGTGGGTTGTTCGCTCCCGGACTGCCGGTCGACTCCTACGGCGAGGACATCCCGTTCTGGATCGAGGCACGGCGCGCCACTCGACACGGTTTCGACGAGTGGGCCCGGCACTGGGTGCTCGAGCCCGCCACCCACGACGAGTACCTGGAGCGGTTGGGCGCGGATCGTCTGGCCTGGCTGCGGTCGAGGACCGATCCGGAGTCGTGGCGCGAGGACGTCGCCGCCCATCCCGTCGACGAAGAGGCACCCGTGACCGATTGGGAGCGTGCCGCCGTGGCGGCGGTGGCCGAGCTGCGCCGCGTCATCACCGACCGCAGTGCCGACGCGGTGTTGGCCGGGGCTGGTGTGGCCAACCTGGCGGCGTGGGTGGCGGTGGACGAAGCACGCGCCGCTGGGGGTGCCGTCGAACTCACCGCCGAGCTCGGCATGCTCGGGTACCGGCCCACTCCGGCCGACCCCTACATCTTCAACCACCGCACCTTTCCCGCCACGCCCATGTTGGCCGACGCCTCCACCGTGCTGGGGATGGTGGTGGGCGGTCCCGGAACGCGCACGGTGGCCTGCCTGGGAGCCGCCCAGGTGGATCGCCGGGGCAATCTGAACTCGACGGCGCTTGCCGACGGCACGGTGCTCGTGGGGTCGGGTGGCGCCAACGACGTAGCCAGCCGGGCCGAGGCGTGCGTCGTCGTCACCCTCGCTCGTCCCGGACGCCTCCTGGACACCGTCGACTACGTCACCAGTCCGGGAACCAACGTCGTGTCGGTGGTGACGGAGCTGGGCGTGCTCCGAAAGGTCGGTGACGAACTCGTCGTCGCCGCAGTGGGCGCTGGCGAGAAACCGGTCGCCGAGCGGGTGGCGGCGTTCGTAGACGCCTGTGGGTGGGACATCGGAGTGGCAGACGCTGTCGAAGAGTTGGCGCCTCCGGCACAAGACGAGGTGCTGGCGCTCCGCCGGTACGACCCCGAGCGACTGTTTCTCGCTTGATCCTGGCTCTTCGGAGCTGAATCCCGGCTGCGCCCGGGCGCGCCGAAGCGCCCGGCTCAGCCGGTGTCGAAGATGCGCTCGGGCGGTGCTTCGGGCGGGCCTCGGAACTGCCAGTGGCCCGGCCCGCCCTCTAAGGCCCAGCCCTCGTAGGTGATGAGGTCGTGGTGCCTCGGGCACACGAGCACCAGGTTGTCGAGCGAGGTGGTCCCGCACACGGCGAACGGCTCGTTCCAGTGGTGGGCTTCTAAGTTCTTCGTGGCCCCACAGCCCGGCACCTGGCAGCGCCCGTCGTCGCGCACGGTGATGGCGATGCGCTGCTCGGGGGAGATGAGCCGCCCGAGGCGACAGACCGAGACCACGTCCTTGGCCTTCGTCATCACGATGTTCACATCGGCGTGCTCGCCGCCCATGATGCGGCGCACACTGGCGGCCGACACCGACCCCACCCCGGCCAGCTCACAGCGCTCGGCTCGTCCCACCCATCCCCGCACGAGGGCTTCGGCGTCCACGAGGACGAGGACCTGGTCCCGGGCCTTCGGTCGTCGGCCGCCTTCTGAGCCACCGGTGCCGGTCAAGAGCCGCACGAAGGCGTCGGCCCGATACGCCTCGTAGGACTCCCGGCGCCCTTCTCTTCTCGCCTCTTCGAACACGGCGTCGGCTTCGGCGTCGATCACCGCCAGCACCCGGGCCCCGGCGTCGGGGGTGAGGCGCACCTGGAGACACAGGGCCCCTTCGGGGTCGCTCCACGAGCGAAGCGCCCGGCGCTGGGCGATCTGGCGGAAGCGGGTGGCCTCGTCTTGGCGGCTGGCGGCTCGGTGGCGGACCTGGCGAGCTCGGTCCTTGAGGCCTTTCAGGTCCTTCTGCTCGGCCAGCTCGAGAAGCTCCCGCTCGGCGTCGGGGTCCTTGGCGGCGGCCTTGGTGATCTCTTCGGCCTGGGCCCGAGACAGCCTTCCCTCCCGCACGGCGTCTTTCGTCTCGGGCAGGGCGGTGAGGGCCTTCGAGGTCTCGGCGGTGGAGGGCCTCGCCCAAGGGGGCTTTGGCCAGCCGGGCGAACCACTGCTCGGGGCTCGTGCACCCGGCCTGGGCCCAGGCGAGGGACTGGGCGGCGGGCTCGTAGAAGAGGAGCTTGAGCGCCTGGGCCTGGCGCTCGAGCTGGACGGCCCAGGTGAGGATGCGCACGGCGTCGTCGCTCGAGTAGCGCCCCGGCTCGCAGTCGGCCAGGAAGCGGCCCACCTGGCGGGTGGCGGTCTCGAGTACTGAAGCCATGCCGCCATCGTGGGCACTGATATACCTGTTACACCCCAGGCGTACGGTTGGGGTATGGCTAGGACACAGACACAGAAGCCCCAATCGCAACATAAGCCACAGGACCCCACAAGCCTGCTGGAAGCCGTCAGGTACTTCTCGGACCCCGATGTGGCCCTGGACTTCGTGCGGCGCTTCAGGTGGGAGGACGGGGAGCCCTACTGCCCCCACTGTGGCTGCTACGAGCTTTCCTTCCTGACCACCCGGCGCATCTGGAAGTGTCGGAACCCTCAGTGCCGCCGCCAGTTCTCGGCCAAGGTGGGGACGATCTTCGAGGACTCGCCCCTTGGCTGGGACAAGTGGCTGCCTGCCATGTGGCTGCTCGCAAACAGCAAGAACAGCGTGTCCAGCCATGAGCTGGCCCGTGCCCTTCGGGTGACTCAGAAGACGGCGTGGTTCATGTTTCACCGCATCCGCGACGCCATGGCAACAGGCACCTTTGACAAGCTCGACGGAGAGGTCGAAGCCGATGAAACTTACGTCGGCGGGAAGCTTGGCAACATGCACCGCAGGGTCCGCGAGGCCAAGGGCTACGGCAAAGGGGCTGGCATGGCTTCGGATAAAACCGCTGTTGCTGGGCTGGTTGAGCGTGGTGGCAGAGTTCGGGCGTTTCCTGTGGCTTCGACGGACTACGTCACCATGGAGGACAACGTCATTCGGAACGTCGCCATCGGCGCTGACCTGTTCACCGATCAAGCGTCCCACTACCAACGTCTCGACCAGTTCTATGCCCACAAAACTGTGGACCACGGCCGCGAATACGTCCGTGGAATCGCTCACATCAATACGATGGAAAACTTCTGGTCTTTGCTGAAGCGTGCACTGAAGGGAACGCAAGTCCACGTTGCCCCTAAGCATTTGCACCGCTATGTCACGGAAAGAACCTTTGCGTACAACTACCGTGACCGTACCGACAATGCCCGTATGCGCTTTGCGCTTAGTGGTGCCGCTGGCAAGCGCCTGACATACGCCCAACTCACGGGGAAGAACTAAGTGTCCTCCGTGTGCTCCCGTGTGTGCTTTTCGTGCACTTCGTCTGCCTCCCGCTTGGGCACCTTGACGAGTTTTCGGAACAAGTCCCGCAGGTTGTCTAAGCCAGAGGGTTGTTGTTCCCCTTGTGGTTCGGGCTGTGTGACCATCACGTACCCTCTCGTTACCTACTTTCTGCATGCTACATGCATTTTCCGCATATAGGGAGGTCGGTCTATGGACGACTTCTTGGATCAAATAGAAGTAGCTGCAAATGAAGGGCGTTTGTATTACCTGGCACTGGCGGGTGCCCTGGTTGTTCCCGATCTTTGCGGTGCCCTTGAATCTAAGGATGGGGAGGCAACTGGTGACAAGTACAAGGAGTGGTTCAACAAGCACGTAGCCCCGATGTTCCCCATACGGCCCGATAACGGCCAACCCTTCCTTACTGGCG
>Ga0307479_10000262_pt1 | contig 50291 bp, 35 predicted proteins | sample atmos_gasesECM4C_FD_203743 | JGI IMG/M metagenome (GOLD analysis project Ga0307479, IMG submission 203743) | Hardwood forest soil microbial communities from Morgan-Monroe State Forest, Indiana, United States - atmos_gasesECM4C_515 | ecosystem: Environmental > Terrestrial > Soil > Temperate...
GGGGCCGTCTGCGGCGTTGCCGCTCCTCGACGATGTCGGGGCATCGCCTGCGTCGCGGCGCCTGGCATCCGGCCCCGCGGCGCTCGCAACGCGGCGCACGGGCTTTTTCAGCAGCCTGCTAGGCTCGCTAGCAGCTGATCGGTCCGGCTTCAATGGGGTGCTCCGGTTGCGCCCGGGACCGGCCACAGGACGCTGCGGTCGATCTCGGCGAGGCTCGTGCGCCCGCACAGGGCCATGGCGGCCAGCAGCTCGGTGCGCAGCATGTTCAGGACGCTGGCGACTCCCTCGGCGCCGGCGGCGGCCAGGCCCCACAGGTAGGGCCTGCCGACCAGCACGGCGCGGGCGCCCAGCGCCAGCGCCTTGATCACGTCGGTGCCGCGCCGGATGCCGCCGTCCAGCAGGACCGGCATCCGGCCGTCCACCACCTCGACGACTCCCGGCAGGGCCTCGATCGTCGCCGGCGTGGTGTCGAGGTTGCGCGCGCCGTGGTTGGAGACGATGATCCCGGCCACGCCGTGCTCGACCGCCAGCGCCGCGTCCTCGGGGGCCGTGATGCCCTTGAGCAGGATGGGCACCTTGGCGAAGCCGCGGATCCAGTCGATGCCTTCCCAGGTCAGCGTCGCGTCCAGCACCTCGCTGTAGACGCCGCTCTCTTCGATGTGGACGGACGTCGCTCCCCTGCACCCCCTGAGGTTGGCGCGGTCCAGCCCCGGCGCGAGCTCGAAGCGGTCGCGCACCTCGCGCCGGCGCGTGCCCAGGATCGGCGTGTCGACGGTGATGCAGATCGCCTTGCAGCCCGCCGCCTCGACCCGTTGCACCAGGTCGCGGGTGAAGGCCCGGTCCGATTGCACGTACAGCTGGAACCAGAGCGGCCCGGCGGCGACCGCCGCGATCTCTTCGAAGGTGATGTTGGAGAGCGAGCTGGCCACCAGCACCGCGCCCGCGGCGCCGGCGCCGCGAGCCGTCGCCGCCTCGCCCTCCGGGTGCACCATGCGGTGATAGGCGGCGGGGGCGAGCAGAATCGGATGGGGAAGCTTCATGCCGAAGAGCTCGGCCGTGGTGTCGATGCGGCTGACGTCGCGCAGCACCCGCGGTTTCAACAGCAGGCTGTCGAAGGCGGCGCAGTTGCGGCGCAGCGAGATCTCGTCGCCGGCGCCGCCGGCGACGTAGTTGTAGACCATGGTTGGCAGGCGTTCGCGGGCAACGTCCTCGAATTCGGCGACGGTGATCGGCTCTCGCATCGGCGGCGCGCTCCGGTCGCTCGTTGCTGACACCGCTCAACGTCCGAGCACGAACAGCGTGCCGAAATTCTCGGTGTAGATCCTGCCGCCGGGGTCGATGGCGAGCGGCGTGTAGGCGGCGCCGATCGCGAGCTGCAAGAAGCGGTTGGCGCGCAGCCTGCCGCCCTGGTCGATGACGTACAGGTTGCCATCCTCGCTGTTGGCGTACACCGTCCCGTCGCCGTCGACCGCCGGGGCGTTGACGCACCACTCGAAGCCGGCGAGATGATCGGAGATACATGTGATCTTCCCATTGGCGCCGCGGGTGCAGGAGAGCGTGTTGGTGTTTTGGTACCGCCACTCCGGGACCAGGTCGCTGCTCAGCTGCGTGATGTAGTACGCCTCGGGGTCGGCCGCGGTGCGCACCGGCGGACAGAGCAGGTTGTCGTCGCAGTAGGAGCCGGTGCCGCCGTAGTGGTTGTCCTTGGTGATCACCGACCAGGTCCCGTCGTGCCGGTAGATGGCGGGCGTGTCGTCCCAGCCGAAGGGGTAGCTCGCCAGGAACCGGCCCTGGGAGCTGAACTTCATCAGGTGGCCCTGGGTGTAGTTGTAGCGGGTGAAGACGCCGACGACGACGCTGCCGTCGGGGGCGACCACCGGCGATGCGGTCGAAGCGTCGAGGATCCTGCCCGAACCGGGCCGGTTCTCGGCCGGATCGACGCCGGTGCGGGCCCCCGCAGCGCAGCCTCCCTGGGTGCCGTTGGGCGGCACCAGGACGTTGCAGCCGTCGTGCAGGAGCTCGCGCAGCGACGCCTGCCACTTCGGCGTCAGGTCCGGGTTGACGGCCAGCAGGTAGGCGGTGCGGTCGGTCCAGTGCGCGACGCTGAGGACGTAGACGGTGCCGTCCGGGCCGACGGCCGGGGCCGAATTGAGGCCCGGCCGCTGCGAGCCGCACGGCACGCTCGGCGCCACCGCGTCCGGGGCCGGCGGCCACGGCAGCGGCTGGCCGTCGAAGGTCCCCGGGCAGCGGTCCGTGGCGCGCGGCACGCCCGGGGTCAGCGACGCGAAGGTCGCCTTCCGGACGCGGCCGCCCTCCACCTTGACCAGCCAGGAATCGACCGCGTCCGCCGTCCAGGGGTTCGCGGGGTCGAGCTGCACCGCGACGTAGTAGACGCTGCCGTTGGCATCGACGGTCAGCGGTCCGGTGAGGAAGACGTCGGGGTTGGCGGTGCGTCCGAACGGCCGGAAGTGCTCGACCACCGAGCCGTCGCGCTTGGCCAGCTTGTACAGCGAGCCGCCGAAGCCCGGGACGTAGACGAAATCCTCCCACAGCGCGGCATGGAAGACCGGCTCCCAGATCGGAATGTTGCTCGCCACCACGCGGTAGGGGACCGGCTTCCAGTCGCTGCGGAAGGTCCAGGTCCGCGCCAGGGAGCCACCCACCCAATCCAGGCGCTCCTCGTTCCAGGTCTGCGTCTGCCAGGTCGCCAGGCCGGTATAGGCGCCGGACTTGGCTTCCATGTACACGGCGCTGCCGTCGACGAGCGGCGTCTGGTAGTGCACCAGCAGGTCGCCGCCGGTCACCGGGTCGAACTGCTCCGCCGTGGCGAAGGGGTCGAAGGTCAGCGTGGCCAGGATCTCGTCGGGCGGCTGGCCGATCGAGAAGACGGCGCCGGTGTGCCGCGGGTTGCCTCCCCATTGCGGCCAGCCTCGTCCCTGCCTGCCGCCGTCCGTGGCGGCGGCGAGCGGGGCCCCCAGCAGGAGGGCCAGGATGCTGCAAATGCTTGCTCTCAACGCCGCTCCTCTCACCGCCGCTCCTCTTTCAGCCCCTTCTCGGCGTCCTGCCCGGCGGCGGCCTTGGCGTCTTTCGCCGCCGCCTTGACCTCTCCGGCCGCTTTGGCGGCCTTGGCGTCCTTGGCCGGCTTGGCGGCCTTGTCGTCCCTGGCCGCCTTGGCGTCCTTGACCATGCGCCGCACGTCCGCCAGCAGCTTCCTGGCGTCGTAGACGATCCCATCCTTGATGGTGTATCGGACGCCGCCCCTGCGCACCACCCCGTCCTTGTCGTCGAGCTGGATCACGCCGGTGCCATAGAGCACGGCGAGGTTCTGCAGCGGGTTCTGCTCGACGACGACGAGGTCGGCGAGCTTGCCAGGCTCGACGCTGCCGAGGTCGCGGGCGAGCCCCAGCGCCTCCGCCCCCTTGAGCGTCGCGGCACGGATCACCTCCAGCGGATGGAAGCCTGCCTCGCGCAGCAGCTCGAGCTCGCGCACGTAGGCGAAGCCATAGAGCTGGTACAGGAAGCCGCTGTCGGTGCCCACCGTCACCCGCCCGCCGCGGTTCTTGTACTCGTTGACGAAGGTCATCCACAGCCGGTAGTTGTGCTTCCACTCCACCTCGTCCTCGGTGGTCCAGTGGAACCAGAAGGAGCCGTGGTTCTTGCGGCTGGGCTGGTAGAAATCCCACAGCGACGGCAGGGTGTACTCGTCGTGCCACTCGGCGCGCCGGGCGCGCATCAGGTCGCGGGTCGCCTCGTAGATGTTGAACGTCGGGTCGATGGTGAAATCGAGCGCGATCAGCTCGTTCATCACCTCGTTCCAGCGCGGCGAGTACGGCGGGGCCGCCTGGCGCCACAGCCTCCCGGCCTGGCCGAAACGGTGCGACTCGTCGGCATAGTTGTAGTCGAGCGGGTAGTCCTGCACCGTGCGGTCGGTGAACAGCGCCTCGGGCAGGCCATACCAGTGCTCCATCGAGGTCAGGCCCCAGCGCGCGGAATCGAGCGCCGTCACCCGCGCGACCTCCATCTGCGCGTGGTGGCAGGCGGTGCGCAGCCCGCGGCGCTTCGCCTCCTCGATCGCCGCCTTCATGATGTCCGGGCGGTAGCCGAAGAACTTCACCCCGTCAGCGCCCTTTTGCGCCATCTTCGCCACCCACGCCCGCGCCTCGTCGGGAGTGGTGAACGGCGCGTCACGGTCCTGGCCGAAGGCGATGTAGGCCAGGATGCGCGGCGCGGTGATCTCGTTGCGCGCGCTCCTGGCCTTCTCGCGCAGCGTCCAGTCGGTGCCGTCGAAGCTCCCCGGGTCGCGGATGGTGGTGACGCCGTGGCCCATCCATAGCTTGAAGACGTACTCGGCCGGCGTCCCCTGGTCCTTGCCGCCGATGTGGGCGTGCATGTCGACGAAGCCCGGCAGCACGTACTGGCCGGAGAGGTCGATCTCCTTGTCGCCCTTCTGCGCCTTGGGCCGCTTGTCGGGGTCGATGCCTCCCGGCTGGCCGACGCTCTCCACCCGCACGATGCGGTTCGTCTCGATCACGATGTCGACCGGACCGATCGCCGGCGCGCCGGTGCCGTCGATCACGGTGGCGCCGCGCAGGATGAGCCGGGCGAAGGGTCCCTCGCCCTCGGCGCGCGGCGGCGCGGGCGGGATGGACTTGTCCTTGGCCGCTTTCGGCGCCGGGACCTGCTCCGTCCCGCCGCCCGCAGCGGCGCCCTTGCCCGCGGCCACCGGCGTGGTCCCGGCGCCGGGCGCCGCCACGCCGAGGAGGACCACCACCACGCCGCCGAGGCAGCTCCGTCTCCACCGCAGGGCTCTCATGCGCAGGCTGCTCCTTTCAGCTCTCCGAAACCGATGAAGCCGGTCGGGTGTCTCGATCGATCGAGGCGTACGCGCGCAAATCTACACCAGCAACCGGCCGGGGTGCGCCGGGCGCGCCGGAAGCCGGTTGACTCCTGGGGGCCGGGCGTCTAGTGTGCGCTGGTCGTCCTTGACCGGCCATCGAGGCAGTCCTGATGAAGACGAGGCACATCGTCGCGGCGCTGTCGCTCGCCGCCACCGCCTTGCCGACGGCCGGTCCTGGCCGGACGGCGGCCCCGGTCGCGGCGGCCCCACCCCCGGTCCGAGCGGCGCCCCCGCCCCTTCCTCTCGACCGCGCCGCGCTCGCCGCCCGCGTCCGCGCGGAGATGCTCCACGCCTGGCATGGGTACGAGCGCCATGCCTGGGGGCACGACGAGCTGAAACCGGTCAGCAAGACGGCGCGCGACTGGTACGGGTCGCCGTTGCTGATGACCCCGGTCGATGCACTCGACACCTTGCTGCTGATGGGTCTCGACGAGGAGGCCGCGAAGGCGCAGGAGCTGATCGTCGAGCGGCTCTCGTTCGATCAGGACCTCTCGGTCAAGAACTTCGAGATCACCATCCGCATGCTGGGGGGCCTGCTGTCGAGCTGGCAGATGACCGGCGATCCGCGCCTGCTGCGGCTCGCCGAGGACCTGGGAAAGCGGCTGCTGCCGGCCTTCGACTCGCCGACCGGCATGCCCTATACCTTCGTCAACCTGCGGACGGGCGCGACCCGCGGCCCGCGCAGCAACCCCGCCGAGATCGGCACCCTGCTGCTCGAGCTCGGCACGCTGGCACGCGCCACCGGCAGGCAGGTCTACTACGACCGGGCCAAGCGCGCCCTGGTCGAGCTCTACGGCAGGCGCTCGCCCCTGGGCCTGGTGGGCGAGGAGATCGACGTCGAAACCGGCCGGTGGACGAGCCGGGCCAGCCACGTGGGGGGCGGGATCGACTCTTACTACGAGTATCTCCTCAAGTGCTCGCTGCTGTTCGGCGACGCGGACTGCCACCGGATGTGGCACGAGAGCATCGGCGCGCTCAACCGCCACCTGGCGGACGACGCTCCCACCGGGCTCTGGTACGGCCAGGTGGACATGCTCACGGGCAAGCGCACGGCCACCGAGTTCGGAGCGCTCCATGCGTTCTTTCCGGCGGTGCTGGCGCTCGGCGGCGACCTCGGGCGCGCCAGCCGCCTGGAGGCGTCCTGTCTCAAGATGTGGAACCTCCACGGCATCGAGCCCGAGGTGATCGACTACCGCACGATGCGGGTGGTCGCCGCGGGCTACCCGCTGCGGCCGGAGATCGTCGAGTCGGCCTACTACCTGCGCCACTTCACCAACGATCCGCGTTACCTCGCGATGGGCAGGACCTTCCTCGCCGGGCTGCTGGCGCACTGCCGGACCGATGCCGGCTACACGGTGCTCGCGAGCGTCGTCACCAAGGAGCAGGGAGACCTGATGCCGAGCTACTTCCTGGCCGAGACGCTCAAGTACCTGTACCTGATCTTTGCCCCGGACCAGGCGCTCGACTTCGACCGCGTGGTCTTCAACACCGAGGGCCATCCCCTGCGCCGCGACTTCCGGCCGCCCCGCCGCTGACGGCGCCCGCCGTCCGCAGAGCACCGATCGTCGCGGGGGCGAAGACCGGGTGGCCGGCCCCCCCGGCCACCTCTCGATGCCATGCCTCCCCGCCCGTTCGGGCGGCCCACGGCGCCTGTCGTGGGTATAGCCTCAATCAAGGATATGGTGAAAAAATTCACTCTTCGGCGACCAGGGCACAGCCATGCACTCCCCCGACAACCTGCAGTGCAGCTACAACCCGCTGCTGGTCTTGCTGTCCTACCTGATCTCGGTCGCCGGCTCGTACTGCGCGCTCGATTGTGGGCTCAGGCTGAGGCACCTCCGTGGCAGGAGCCTGGCCGGCTGGCTCGGGGTGGCGGCGCTGGCGATGGGCGGGGGCGCCGTCTGGTCGATGCACTTCATCGCGATGGCAGCTTGCCGGTTGCCCGTGACGGTCAGCTACGACCCGACGCTGACGCTCGCCTCGTTCCTCGTCGCGGTCGTGGTGACGGGCGTCGGGCTCTACGTCGTCGGCAGCGATCCGGCCAGGCTGGTGCGCCTGGTGGGCGGCGGCGGCTTCATGGGGATCGGCATCGCGGCGATGCACTACACCGGAATGGCGGCGATGCGCTTGCCCGCCGCGATCGCCTATGACCCGGTCCTGGTCGTCGCTTCCTTCCTCATCGCGATCGCCGCCGCGCAGCTGGCGCTGTGGTCGGCCTTCAACCTGCGCCGGGGGTGGTGGCCGCGGATCGGCAGCGCCCTGGTCATGGCGGGAGCCGTCTGCGGGATGCACTACACCGGCATGACCGCCGCGGTGTTCGTTCCGAACCAGCGGCCGATCGTGGGGCCGCCGCCGGCGCTGACGGCCGACGAGCTCGGCTACACGGTCTTCTGGGTCACCCTCCTGGCGCTCGCCCTGATCCTGATGGAGAGCCGTCTCACCGATGCCAGGCGAGTCGCCGGGGCGCTCCGCGAGAGCGAGCAGCGCTACCGGGCGATGTTCGAGTCGGCCCAGGCCCTCGCGGCGAGGCTGACGGCGGTGCGGGACGAGGAGGCGGCGCGCATCGCGCGCGAGGTCCACGACGAGCTCGGACAGGCGCTCACCACGCTGGGCCTGGACGTGGCGTGGCTCCGCCAAAAGCTCGCCGCCGGGCCGATGCCGGCGGCCGAGATCCTGGCCAAGCTGTCGTCGATGAGCCAGATGCTCGAAACCACCATGGACGCCGTGAGCCGGATCACCACGGATTTGCGCCCGGCGATCCTGGATCGGGTTGGGCTCGAAGCGGCGATCGAGTGGTACGTCGAGGATCTCGCCAGGCGGACCGGTGTCTCGTGCCGGGTCCGCTGCGACCTCGACGGCAGGACCCTCGACCCGGTTCACTCCACCGCCGTCTTCAGGATTCTCCAGGAAACCCTCACCAACGTCACCCGCCACGCCGGCGCCAAGGTGGTCGACATCGGCCTGCAGGTCGTGGAGAATCGGCTCGTCCTCGAAGTCGTGGACGACGGCAAGGGCATCGCGGAGGGTAAGATCGACGACCCGCGGTCCCTGGGGCTCCTCGGCATGCACGACAGGGCACGGGCGCTGGGAGGGGACGTCCAGATCCGCGGGCGCTCCGATCACGGCACCGTCGTCGAGGCAACGATCCCGCTGTGACCGGCCGCGGGCGCTGCCGGGATGAGGAGAGCTTCTCTTGAGCACGACATCCGCCGCCGACCCCAAGCTCGACCTGCTCCGCCACACCCTGGCCACCCTGGCCTACCGCGGCGGCAAGACGCTGCGCGGCTGCCCGCCGAGCTTTGCCGGCTACCGCGCCGCGCCGGGAACGCGCACGCCGGCGGAGATCCTCGCCCACCTGGGCGACCTCCTCGACTGGGCCGGGTCGCAGGTGCGGGGCAAGGCCGCCTGGCACGACTCGCCGCCGTTGCCGTGGGACCAGGAGGTGGCGCGTTTCTTCGCCGCCCTGGCCGCGCTGGACGGGCAGCTGGCCGCCGGCGTGCCGCCCGACTTCCGGGCGGAGAGGTTCTTCCAGGGCCCGATCGCGGACGCCCTCACCCACATCGGCCAGCTCGCCTTGCTGCGCCGTCTTGCCGGCGCACCGCTGCGCGGCGAGAACTTCGCGCGCGCGGACATCGCCGCCGGCCGGGTCGGACCCGAGCAGGCGGCCCCCGCCTTCGAGTTCGACTGACGCCGCGCGGCCAGCTCTCTCGCCGGGCTCTCGCGGACGTCATGCGTCTCGTGCAGGAGGTCCATCCGTGAAGCGCGTCCGCGCCTACGGCCCCGCCTGCGTCGGCAACGTGGCGGCCGGCTTCGACGTCCTGGGAGCCGCCGTCGCTCCGGCCGGCGGCGAACCGTGGGGCGACGTGGTGGAGATCGGCGAGCTGCCCCCCGAACGGCCGGTGCCGCCCGGATCGGCATCGCCCGAGCGGTCGGAGCTGCCGGGCCTCGTTCCCCAGATCGTGCTGCTGTGCGACGGCCCGTTCGCGCACCAGCTGCCGGCGGACCCCGCCGACAACCTGGCGGTCAAGGCTTGCGCCGCTTTCGCCCGGCGGCTCGGCCGCCCGCTGCCGCGCCTCGAGGTGCGGCTGACCAAGGGCCTGCCGGTGGGCAGCGGCCTGGGCTCGAGCAGCGCCACGGTCGTGGCGGTGGTGCGCGCTCTCGACGTGTTGCTGGACCGGCCGCTGGACGAGGACGAGCTGCTGGCGGCGGCGGGAGAGGCGGAGTCCCATGCCGCCGGCGCCGCTCACCTGGACAACGTCGCGGCGGCCCTGCTGGGCGGCCTGCGCCTGGTCGATCCGGGCGGGCGGGCGCGGCGGCTGCCCTTTCCGGAGGATCTGCGCTTCGTGCTGGCGGTGCCGGCGTTGACCCTGACCACGCGCGCCGCCCGCGCGGCCCTGCCGGCGGCGGTGCCGCTCGGCCTGGCGGCGGCCCACGCCCAGAACCTCGCCGCGCTGGTGCACGCGCTGCACACGGCCGACCGGCAGCTGCTGCGCGCCTGCCTGCGGGACCTCCTGGCGGAGCCTCACCGCGCCGGCCTGGTGCGCGGCTTCCGCGAGGTGCAGGCCGCCGGTCTCGGCGCCGGCGCCTGGGGGTGCAGCTTCTCCGGGGCCGGCCCTGCCGTGTTCGCGGTCGCCGAGGCCGGCGCGGCGCCGGCGGTCGGCGAGGCGATGCGCCAGGCCTGGGCGGGCGCGGGCGTCGCCGCGGCGGTCAAGGTCTGCGTGCTCGACCGGCAGGGCGCTCGCCCGCTCGGCCGCGGCGGTCCGGAGGACGCGTGCGGCTGACCGGCAGCCGCAACCCCGCGCTCCGGGTCACCTTCAAGGAGGCGGTGCTGCGCAACCTCCCCGGGCAGGAGGAGGGCGGCGGCCTCTTCGTGCCCGCCGACCTCGCCCCGTGGACGGACGGCGGCGTCGCCGGCCTGCTCGAGCTCCCCTGGGCGGAGCGCTGCGTCGAGATCCTCGACCGGCTGCTGGCGCCGGAGTACACGCGTGACGAGGTGGCGGAGATCGCGCGCGAGGCCTTCGACTTTCCGGTGCCGCTGGTGCCGGTGCCGCTGGTGCCGGCGGCGGGGCCTGCGCCGGTGCCGCCGGCGGGGCCTGCACCGGTGCCGGCGGGCTGCGGCCGGCGCTTCGCCCTGGAGCTGTTCCACGGCCCGTCGCTGGCGTTCAAGGACTTCGGCGCGCGCTTCATGGCGGCCGTGCTGGCGCGCCTGCCGGCCGGCGGCCCCCGCACGGTGCTGACCGCCACCAGCGGCGACACCGGGGCCGCGGTGGCAGCTGCCTTCTGGCGGCGGCCCGGCTGCCGCGTGGCGGTCCTCTATCCCCAGGGCCGCATCTCGCCGCTGCAGGAGCGCCAGCTGGCGTGCTGCGGCGACAACGTGCTGGCGCTTCAGGTCGCGGGCACCTTCGACGACTGCCAGCGCCTGGTCAAGGCCTGTTTCGCCGACGCCGCGCTGTCGGCGGAGCTCCACCTGACCTCCGCCAACTCGATCAACGTCGCGCGCCTGCTGGCCCAGATCCTTTACTTCTTCGAGGCCGTGGCGGGCCTGCGGCGCGAGATCCCGGGCGCCGCACCGCCGGTGATCGCGGTGCCCAGCGGCAACTTCGGCAACCTCTGCGCTGGTCTCTACGCCCGCCGGCTCGGCCTGCCGGTGGCCGGCTTCGTGGCCGCCACCAACGCCAATCGCACCGTGCCGGAGTACCTGGAAACCGGCGCCTACCGGCCGCGCCCCGGGATCGCCACCCTGAGCAACGCCATGGATGTGGGCGACCCCAGCAACTGGGAGCGCATCGCCCATCTCCACCGCCGCGACTGGGACGAGCTGCGCCGCGCCCTGCGCTGGGGCTCGCTCGACGACGGCGCGACCGTCGAGGTGCTGCGGCGCCTGTGGGCGCTGGGATACCAGGCCGACCCCCACGGCGCCGTCGCCTACGGCGTCCTCGAGAACGTCCTGCGCCCCGGCGAAACCGGCATCTTCCTGGCCACGGCCCACCCCGCCAAGTTCCAGTCCGCCCTGGCCGCCCACGGCCTCGCGCCGGCCCTTCCACCGGCCCTGGCGGCGCTTCAGGAGCGGCCGCTGCGCCGCGAGGTCCTGCCGGCCGAGGAAGCGGCCCTCAAGGCCCGGCTCCGCGCGTGACCCCACCGAGCCGGCAGAACTGCAGACCGATCAGCAGTCGTGAGGTGGATTCGCCGCACCGGCGCCGCGTCCTCCCGCGCGCTCCTGCTTGCACCTTCTCTTGTAGCAAGCATGGCAACACCCTTTCTTGGGAGGACAGAGGCAATGAGAATTCGCGGTTCGATGCGCGCTGGTCGCGCCTTGGCGATGTCGTGCGGTCTGCTGGCGTTCGCCGTCCCTGCGGCGGCCTCGAACTTGATCTACCAGGGCGGGCCGGTGATCCGCGAGGCCAAGGCAGTCGACATCTTCTGGGGGCCGAGCTTCTCGGATCCCACCTCTCCCGACTACCAGTATGCCCGGACCCTGATTGCCTACCGCAACCAGCTCGGCGAGAACCGGGAGTACAACGTCATCACGCAGTACTACCAGGTCGTGGGCGGCGTCAAGCAGTACATCGAGCTGACCAACCTCGCCGCGGGGTCCCCCGACTGGTTCGACTCCTCGACGCCGCCGGTCGACGTCACCGACGCCGACGCCCAGGCCGAGGTCCAGCGCTACCTCGCGATGCATCCCGCGGACGCCAGCACGATCTACGAGGTCTTCCTGCCGAAAGCCTCGTACTCATCCTTCGGGGGCGAGACCTCCTGCGGCGGGCCGAGCCTCGGGTACTGCGCGTATCACAACGACGTGAGCCTGTCCGGGTCCACGCAGGTGAAATACGCGGTCCAGCCCTATCCGAGCTGCACCGCCTGCCAGGTGTCCGGATGGTCTGCCGTCCAGAACCAGGAGCACTTCGTCGCGTTCACGACGCGCTCGGCGGTGGACAACCCGGACTTCAACGCCTGGTACAACGCCCAGGGCGTGGACGGCGACGCCGTCTGCCTGTGGTCGCCCCCACCCTTCCTGGACAACGGCTACGCCTACCCCTACGAGTGGTCCAACCTGGCAAGCGGGTGCGTCAAGTGGCGGTAGGGTGCCCCATGCCAATTTATGATTTGGGCACCTCCGCGCTCGGCACCACGCCTGCCAGCTGCTTTTCCTGAAGCAGCGCGTTGAACCGCGCCAGGTCCGTGGACAGCAGGTCCTCGAGCGTTTTGCGCGAGCGTGCGGTCTCGTCGTGGAGCAGCTGGTGCACCTCGCGCTGGGAGGCGGTCGGCGCGAAGTCGGAGCTCGTGACGCTGCCCAGCAGATAGGTCAGCTGCTCGGTCACCTTCATCGGCCAGCGGAGGGCATCCTGGCCGCGTCCGGTGATCCGCACCTGGAACAGCGTCTCCTCGACGGCGAGGAGCTGCTGGTCCAGCTTCTCGGCCGCGTCCTTGACGTCCTTCGGCCCCTTCTCTCCCAGCCGGACCTGGAGCGCGGCAAGCTGGCCGCGCGCGCTTTCCGTCTTGTTGACGGCTTCGACCGCCTGCTTCAGGTCGTCGAGGAGGTCCCGCACCAGCTCGCCCTGCGCCCGCACGTCGGCGTCGCTGCCGCCGGCGCCCGGGTCTTTCAGGACGGTGAGCGGCTGGGACAGCTCGCGGCCGCCGGCCTCGATCTTGACCCTGTAGTCGCCGATGGGTGCGAGCACCGCCAGGCGCTGGATGCCTGGGGCGGGGATCCCCTCCACTCCGACCTTGATGTACTTGGCGCCCAGAGGGCTGGTGCGCAGCCGCGCCTCGGGCGTCTTGTCGTAGGCGAGGTTCCACCAGGCGCGATTCAGGCCGGCCTTGGCCGGCCCCTTGAACGTCCGCACGACCTTGCCGGCGGCGTCCTCGATCTTGATCTCGATCTCGTCCTTCTGCTCGCCGGTCTCCTTGTTCTTCTCGCCCTTGACGGCGGACGGCAGCCAGTACTGGATGGGCACGCCGTCCGGCGGATTGAAGCCCGCCACCGGGTCGTAGAAGGCCGCAAACGGCGCCTCGACGCCGCGCAGGCGATAGGCCGCCCGCGGCGGGAGCAGCTGGGCCTCCGCGGGGGCGCTGCCGCGGAACTGCCGCAGCGCCGTGACGTCGTCGAGGATCCAGAAACCGCGGCCATAGGTCGCCAGCACCAGGTCGCCGAAGCGTTCCTGCACCGCGATGCCGTAGACCGGCGCGTGCGGCAGGCCGGCCGGCAGCGGCTGCCAGCGGTCGCCGTCGTCGAACGAGACGTACAGGCCGTTCTCGGTGCCGAGGTACAGCAGGCCGCGCCGCGCCGGGTCTTCGCGCAGGGCGTGGCCATAGGAAAGCGGGCTGCGCTGGATGCCGTTGACGATCGACTTCCAGGTGCGGCCGTAATCCCTCGTCTTGAAAACGAAGGGATCGCGGTTGTCGACCTGGTGCAGGTCATAGACGACGTAGGCGGCGCCGGCCTCGTAGCGCGACGGCTCGATCGCGGCCACCGTTCCCCACGCCGGCAGCCCGTGCAGGTTGGCGGTCACGTTGGTCCAGCTCTTGCCGCCGTCCCGGGTGAGCTGCAGCTGGCCGTCGTTGGTCCCGGCCCAGATGAGCCCCTGCTCGAGCCGCGACTCCGCGATCGCGAAGACGACACCCGCGTACTCGACGCCGATGTTGTCGGGGGTGAGGCCACCCGAGACCTGCTGCCGCGACTTGTCGTTCAGGGTCAGGTCGGGGCTGATCACCTGCCAGGTGGCGCCGCCGTCCGTGGTCTGGTGGACGTACTGGCTGCCGACGTAGATGCGGTTGTGGTCGTGCGGGGAGATGGTGAGCGGGAAAGTCCAGACGAAGCGGTACTTCAGGTCGGCCGCCGGCCAGCCGATCGTCGCCCGGGGCCAGATCTCGACGCTGCGCGCGGTGTTGGTGCGCGCGTCGTAGCGGGTGACGATGCCGCCGACGCTGCCGGAGCCCGACGCGCTGGACCACACGACGTCCGGGTCCTGCGGATCGGGCGTCGCCCACCCGCTCTCGCCGCCGGCAACCCCGGTCCACATGCCGCGCGGGATGTTCGGCTGGTCGTCCACCACGCCCAGCTTGCTGTTGCTCGGGCCGCGGGTGGACGGCCCGTCCTGCCGGTTGCCGTACACCTGGTACGGGATGCGGTCGTCCACGGTGACGTGGTAGATCTGCGCGATCGGCAGCTGCACCAGGAGCCAGCTGCGCCCGCGGTTGATGCTGATGGACACGCCGCCGTCGTGGCTGACGGCGAGCCGGTTGCCGTTGCCCGGATCGATCCAGATGTCGTGATGGTCGCCGCCCGGGACCTCCACATCCGGCGGGTCGATGATCGTCTTGCCGCCGTCGCGGGTCTTGGCCCAGTTGGCCGTGAGGAAGTATGCCTCGTCCGGATCGTCCGGCTCGACCGCCATGCGGTTGTAGTAGTGGGTGCGGCCGGCTACCTGCCGGTCGGCGGTCATCAGGGCCCAGTGCTCGCCGCCGTCGTCGGAGCGCCACAGGCGGCCGGTCGGCGTCTCCTTGCCGTTCCAGGGCTGGCCGTCGCCGACCTCGATGAGCGCGTAGACGCGGTTGGAGTTGGCCCGCGTCATGGCCAGGCCGACCTTCCCCCACGGCTTGGGAGGGAGCCCGTCGCCCTGGAGCTGCTTCCAGGTCAGGCCGCCGTCCGCCGAGCGGTAGAGGCCGCTGCCCTGGCCGCCGCTCACGCGGCCCCAGGTGTGGATCTCGAGCTGCCAGGTCCCGGCGAACACCACGCGCGGGTTGTTGGGGTCCATGGCGAGGTCGGAGCAGCCGGTCTTCTCGTCGACGAAGAGCGTCTTCGTCCAGCTCTTCCCGCCGTCGGCGGTGCGGAAGACGCCGCGGTCGGGCTGCGGTCCGTAGGCGGTGCCGAGCACGCAGGCCAGCGCGACGTCGGGATCGCGCGAATCCACCACGACGCGCGCGATGCGTCCGGACGTCTCCAAGCCGGCGCGCGCCCAGGTCTGGCCGGCGTCGGTCGAGCGGAACATGCCCCAGCCGATCGAGATGTTGCTGCGGATGAAGGCCTCGCCCGTCCCCGCCCAGACGACGTTGGGATCGGACGGAGCCACGGCCAGCGCGCCGATCGAGGAAACCGGCTGGTCGTCGAAGATGGGCCGCCAGTGGACCCCCGCGTCGGTGGTCTTCCAGATCCCGCCGGATGCCGCGCCCGCGTAATACACGTTGGGGTCGCCGGGGACTCCCGCCACGGCCGAGACCCGGTTGCCTTCGGGGCCGATGTAGCGGAACTTCAGGGCGCCGAACGGGCCGGAGGGAGCGGCCGGGGAGCCGGTCGGCTCAGCCGCCTTCTCGGCGGCGCCGAGCACGGGACAGACGAGGAACGCGAGCGACAGCGCCAACCGCATCACCAGTTTCATTGCGCCTCCTGCAGGCCAGGTTCGGGTCCAGAGTCTATACGTCTGGTAGCCCTCGGAGGTTCCCGGCGGCCGGCGGCCTGGGGTGAGCCGCGGCCGCAGGTGATGCCGGTGTCCCGGGCGGGACGTCTGCAGGCAGGGCTAGGCCGAAGTTCCCCACCGCGGTTCCATCGCGCCCGGGGGCGGCATGCCCGGCATTCTACGCCGCGCCAGGTCGTATACCTCCGCCCGTGGTTGTATGGGTGCCCGGATGGATCGCCGTGTGTGGGGTAGAGTAGTGCCCATGAGCGATGACGATCCGGCGGCCCGCGGCCCGGCCACGGCCGATCACCTCCGCGACCGGCTGCGCAGCGTCGCCGCGCGCCTTCGCGAGGCTGCCGAAAACCTCGGCGGCGAGGTCATGATCGAGATTCCGAGCCGGCTGGGCGATCACGAAGGACTGCTGCTCGCGCTCGCCAACGAGCTCGAGGACCTGGTGAAGTAGCGCGCCCGCCCGGCTACCGGAAGAATTGCCGGACGAGCTACCTGAAGAGCCCCGGCAGCTGCTCGGGAGGCAGGGGCGGGCTGACCAGGAAGCCCTGGTACTCGTCGCAGCCGCTGGCGGCGAGGAAGCGCAGCTGCCCCTCGGTCTCCACCCCTTCGGCGATGACCCGGATTCCCAGGCCGTGCGCCAGGCTGACGATCGCCGTGACGATGGCGCGGCCTTCCTGGCTGCCCTCGATGTCGGCGACGAAGCCGCGGTCGATCTTGAGCGCGTCGACCGGGAACTGCTTGAGGTAGGCCAGCGCCGCGTGGCCGGTCCCGAAATCGTCGATGGCGATGCGCACGCCCTTGCCGCGCAGCGCCGCCAGCACCTCGATGGTGAGCGCGGCGTTCTGCATCGCCGCGCTCTCGGTGATCTCGATCTCGAGCAGGCGCGCGTCGAGCCCGGTCTCGTCCAGGATGCGGTGGATGCCGGCCGGCAGGCCGCGTTGCTGGAACTGCAGGGCCGATAGATTGACGGCGAGGCGCAGGTGGGGTTGGCCGGCGGCGTGCCAGGCCACCGCCTGCTCGCAGGCGCACCGCAACGCCCATTCGCCGATGGGCACGATGAGCCGCGCCTCCTCCGCGACCGCGATGAAGGCGTCGGGAGACACCAGGCCCCGGCTCGGGTGCTCCCAGCGCAGCAGGGCCTCGAAGCCAACGATGCGGCCGCTCGCCAGGTCCATCTGCGGCTGGTAGAAGAGCCTGAACTCGTTGCGTTCGAGCCCCTGGCGGAGGTCGTTTTCGAGCGTCAGCCGCTCGAGCGAGCGAGCGTTCATGGCCGGCGTGCAGAGCTGGTAGCCGTTGCGCCCCTGCTCCTTGGCGCGGTACATGGCGATGTCGGCGCTGGTGAGCAGCGCCTCGGCGTCGCCGCCGTCGGCCGGGAAGAGGCTGATGCCGATGCTGGTGGTCAGGTACAGGCGGTGGCCGTCCACCTCCACCGGCCGCGCGACCGTGGCCAGGATCTTCTCGGCCATCCTGGCGGCCTGGTTGCCACGGCCGACGTCGGGCAGCAGCAGGTTGAACTCGTCGCCGCCGACGCGGGCCACGGTGTCGCTCTTCCGCACCGACTGCCGCAGGCGCTCCGCCACCGCCTGCAGCAGGCGGTCGCCCGCGGCGTGGCCCAGGGTGTCGTTGACCAGCTTGAATTGATCGAGGTCGAGGAACAGCACCGCCAGGCCGCGGTGGTTGCGCCGCGCCAGGCCGAGAGCCTGGGTGAGGCGGTCGTGGAAGAGCATGCGGTTGGGCAGCCCGGTGAGGGCGTCGTGATAGGCCTGGTGGACGAGCTGGAACTCGGCATCCTTGCGCTTGGTGATATCGACCAGTGTGCCCTCGATGACCGGCTCCGGATCGCCGCCGAGCAGGTTGGCGTTCGCCAGCACCCAGACCGGCGTGCGGTCGGCGCGACGCAGCTCGAGCTCGGTCGAGGTGAGCGAGCCGCGCGTCAGCAGGCGATCGAGCAGCGCCTGGCGCTGCTGCGGCTCGGCATAGTAATCGATCATTTTTTTGCCGATGCACTCGCGGCTGGACGCGAAGCCCAGGATGCGCGCGAAGGCGTCGTTGCACTCGAGGATGTCGCTGGCGGTCGAGGTGCGGAAGACGCCGGCCAGGTTGCGCTCGAAAAGCGTGCGATAGCGCTCGGCGGCGGCGCGCAGCGCCGCCTCGGCGCGGCGGCGCTCGGTGACCTCGCGGAAGCTCCAGACGCGGCCGACCGGCTGGCCGTCGAGCAGCTGCGGCACCGAATAGCGCTCGATGATCCGGCCATCGGCGAACTCCAGCACGTCGAAGCTCTCGGCGGCCGGCGCGGCATACAGCTCGCGCACCTTGTCGAGGAACGACTGCGGGTCGCGCAGGCGGTCGAGCACGTAGGTGAGCAGGGCGGCATCGTCGCCGGTTGCGAGCAACTCGACAGGAAGCTCCCAGATCTGGGCGAAGCGGCGGTTGTAGGACACCACCTTGCCCAGCCGGTCGACGACCAGGATGCCGTCGGCGGTCGACTCGAGCGTCGAGCGCAGCAGCGAGAGGGAACGCCGGGTTTCGGCCTCGGCCGCGAGGCGCCGGCTGACGTCGTTGGCGAGGACGATGCGGGCCCGCCGGCCGGCGAAGACCAGCGAATGGGAGGCCACCTCGACCTCGATCACCTGGCCGTCCTTCTTGCGGTGCGTCCACTGGCTGTCCATGCGGTGGCCGACCAGGTTCGCCTTGAGATCGGCGAGCAGCGCCGGGATGGTCTCCGGCGGCCGGATGTCGTTGATGGACATGGCCAGGAACTCTTCCCGCGAGTAGCCATAGAGCCGGACCGCCGCCTCGTTGACCGCGAGGAAGCGCAGCGTCTCGGAGTCGTAGACCCACATCGGCAGGGGGTTGTGCTCGAAGAGCAGGCGATACTGCTCGTCGGCGTCGGGCAGACCGGAGGTTGCCGGCACAGGCGGGATGGCGGGGCTCGGCATAAGATGCCTGGGAAGGGAATTATAACCTTTCTGGGCGGCGGCCGCCGCCGCGACGAGACGCGCGGCGGCAGGTGCGACGGGATTCAGCGGACCTGCGCGATGGTGAACATGAAATGGTTACAAATTGACGAAGCTCGGAGGCGCGGCGCGCGCGGTGTCGGAGCGAGGGAGCGGCGGAGCGGCGGAGCTGAGAGAGCTGACCGAGGCGAGGGAGCACCCGGGCAGCGGCGCGCCCTGGGCTCAGCGCGCGACGTCCAAGCTGAGGCGCGTCCACATCCTTCCCGGGATGCCGTTGCGGGTCGCCGGCCGGAAGCGCGCCGCGTAGGCGGCGGCGAGCGCGGCGCGATCGACCTCGATCCGCGAGGTGTCGCCGCCGGCAATCCTGGCGGCCGCGACACGGCCGGTTTCATCCACCAGGACGGTGAGCTGGACGCGAGACTCCAGGCCGAAGCGGCGGGCGACGAATGCGGCGACGCTCGAACCGGAGCGGAGGCGGCGGGCAAACCCCCCGCGGTGGACCCGCGGCACGGTGACCAGGACCGGCCAGTGGGCCCCGGGGCCACGCCGGAGCATCGGGCCGCTGCGGCGCGGCGGCGCCCCGCGGGAGGAAGCGGCGCCCTCCCGCACGGTCCAGACGGCAGGCGCCGCGGGCTCGGCTGCGTCGTGCCGCGCCATCGGCGGTGCGAGCCAGGACGGCGCCACGGGGCCCCCGGGTGCCTCGACCGGAGCGGCTGGGGCCGGGCCGGGAGGCGCCGGGTCTGGAGTCGGGCCTGGAGAGGTCGGGGCGGACGCTCCCGCGGCGTCCGAGGCGGCCCGTGGGGCAGGCATTGCCGGGGCCCGTGGGGCAGGCATTGCCGGGACGGCTGGCGGGTCGCCGGACGCCGGCAGGGCGGCGGACCTGGGGGCGGGGAGCGCGGGCGCGGGGGATGCCGGGTTGCCGGAACGGCGAGAGGGGACGGTCGTCTCGATCTGCCCGGCCCTGCCCGCGCCGTTCGCGGCCGCGGGGTCTGGATGCCTGGAGGCGCGCCGCAGCAGGTAGGCGTCGAGCGCGACGAGGAGAAGCAGCGCGGCGATGGTGGCCCAGCGGCCGAGCCTGGCCGGTGGCCTGGTCCTCGCAGGCGCTGCAGGCGCCGCCGCAACCCCCGGGCGCCGCTCCGCAGGCGCCTTCGCCGCGATTGTCGGTTGCCGCCCTGCTGCCGGCAGCGGACCCGCTTTCGGCTGCCGATCGAGATCAGGCGGCGCACCGGGCGCCGGCTGCGCGCCGGCCGGCCGCGGTTGGGGCTCCGGCCGCGGCGGGGCCTCCGCGCCGACATCCTGGCGGGCGGCGGCGGCGGGGCCCGAGGCGAGGCGTTCGGCCCCGTCGTCCAGGCGCCGGGACTGGAGCGCCCAGGCTTGCAGCTCGCGGAGCTGCGCCAGCAACTGTGGGTCCAGCTCGCGGTCCACCAGATCGGTGCCGCCGGCCGGCTCCGAGTGGTCTTCGCGGCGGTGTGGGCTGCCGTGACCGAACCAGTTGCGCTGGGTCTTCTGCACTGCTTCCTCCCGCGGCCGGCCCGCCCGCACACTGCACGGTCGGAAACCGTTGCCAGCCGCAGAGGCTTCTTGCAAGCGCCGCGCCCTCCACCCGCCACCGGCCGGGGCCTCTGCCGGTCGGCGGATGCCATCTTGGCGGCGAAGCCGGTCTCGATGGAGGAAGTTGCCGGTTGCGGCCAGCCTCTGACGATCTCCCCGCCGGCCGCCAGGCGCGGCGCCGATCTCGCCGCGAAATGGCTCCGGGCGTGCGTTTGCGGGTGAGCGAAGACGGGCTCCACGGCGCCGCCGGCCGGCCGGCAGCCATCTGGCCTTGTCCTTGCTTAGTGCCTATCGGTGGAGGCGCCGGCAGCGTTTGAGCTGCCGCAAACCACGGAGGCAGCATGAGAACCAGCCAGCGATTGGAAGCGCCGCCATCCAGCCTGCCGCAATCCTCTTGCGGCTCCCGCCCCATCGCCCTGCCGCTGCATCGCGTGCTCGGCTTCGCGCGTCAGGATTCCGAATTGCGTCCATCCCGGCAGCTGGCGTTCGCGCTGCGCCCGTTGCTTGGGCTGGCGCTGGCGACCACGGGCCTCTGTCCGGACCCGGCGGCCGCTCCCCACCTCCGCCGCGGCCGGCCGCGCGTCGCGAACGACGCCGCCGGCGACCTGGAAACGCTGATCAGCGCCCTCTCCTCCCTGGTCGAGGTCGTCAAGCTGCTGACGCCGGGCGACGGCAGGGTCTATGCCCGCCTTGGGCACGAGGCGCTGTCCTCGCCCGATGGTTTCGGTGGCGCCGGCGGCGAGCGGCGCGAGGTGCGAGAGCGTCGGACCGGAGCGGCGCCGCCGCGGTCCGAAGTGGTCATCGAGCTGGTGAGCACCGCCGGTTCCGGTTACGCCGGCCTGCCGGCACAGATCCTCGACGACCTCGGCAGCCTGGCCTTCGAGCTCGCGGTGGTGGCCGCGATCGTCGAATCGAAGGGCGGCGAGCTGTGCTTCGGCGAACCCCGCGGCGATTCCCGCAGCTTCGTCGTCCGCCTGCCGGTCCGCCGTCCGTCCGGTCGGGCCGAGGACCTCGCGAGCGGCAGCCGCCAGCGCGCCACCTGCTGACCGCGCCGCCCCGCGCGCGACCGGCGCCGCGTAGCGGGAACGGGCTTTGCAAAGGGTTCGGACACTCACTTGCGGCGCCCCGTCGGTACGAGGGGCGCCCTTCACCGGGTGCCGCGCATGAATGCAAGACGTCGGCTCGCTTTCGCGCCGTGGTTGCTGTTTTCGCTGATCGTTACCCCCCAGGCTCGCGGCTCCGACTGGCCGCAATTCAACCTCGACAGCCGGCATAGCGGCGCCAGCCTGCAGGAGTCGACGCTCCACACCGGCAACGTGGCCACCCTGCACGTGCGCTATCACGTGGCGTTGCCGAGCGTCGCCGCCGGCGCCCCGGCCTACCTGCAGGCAGTGACGACGTCCCAGGGCATCCTGGACCTGCTCTTCCTCGGTACCGAGGACGGCCGCATCCTGGCGCTCGACGCCGCCACCGGCGCGACCGTCTGGTCCCGGCAGCCGGCGACCGGTCCCGGAACCGCCACCACCTCGTCGCCGGCGATCGATCCGAACCGCCAGTACGTGTATGCCTACGGTCTGGATGGCAAGGTTCACAAGTACCAGGTGGCCGACGGCACCGAGATCACCGGCGGCGGCTGGCCGGAACCGACCACGCTGAAGCCGGACGTCGAGAATGGCTCGTCGGCTCTGTCGATCGTCACGGCGGCAAGCGGCGCGAGCTATCTCTACGCCGCGCACGCGGCCTATCCGCCCAACGAGACCGGCGACGTTCAGGGTCACGTCACTGCCATCGATCTTGCCGGCGGCACCCAGACCGTGTGGAACGCCGACTGCAGCGATCAGGCCGTCCACTTCGTGGAAGGAGGCGGCACGCCCGATTGCGCCCAGACGAAGTCCGGGGTCTGGGGGCGCGCGGGCGTCGTCTACGATCCGGAGACCGACAGGATCTACTTCGCCACCGGCGACGGACCCTTCGACGCGGACCAGGGCGGGCATGACTGGGGCGACAGCATCATCGAGCTGCGTCCGGACGGCACCGGTGCAAGCGGCGGCCTGCCGCTCGACTCGTACACACCGGTGGACCAGAACATGTTGCAGGCCAACAACGAGGATCTCGGGAGCACCGCTCCGGCGGTGCTGCCCTTTGCGGCCGCCAGCAAGTACCCGCACCTGGCGGTGCAGGGCGGCAAGGAACCCGAGGTCCACCTGGTGAACCTCGACAACTTCAGCGGGCAGGGCGGCCCGGGTCACACCGGGGGCGAGCTCGAGCCGGTCGCCCTGCCGCAAGGGGGAGGCACGCTGACCGCTCTGGCGGTATGGGTGCTGCCCCAGGACGGCACCACCTGGACCTTCATCGTCAACGCCAACGGCATCGCCGCCATGCAGCTGTTCGTGGATGCGTCGGGCAACCCCACCATCTTCACCCAGTGGAGCAAGACCACCGGTGGCGGCAGCTCGCCGATCATCGCCAACGGCATTCTCTACTACGCCGGCACCCTGGGGCTGCAGGCGCTGGACCCCGCCAGCGGCAACGTGCTGTGGAGCGACACAAGCATCGGCCCCGTCCATTTCGAGAGCCCGATCGTCGTCAACGGGAAGCTCTACATCGCCGACGAGAACGCCGTGCTGTGGGCTTACGAGCCGGCGCCGGCGCCGCTCGGCTTCTACACCATCCCGCCCTGCCGCGTGCTCGATACCCGCGATGCCGACGGTCCGTACGGCGGCCCGGCGCTCGCCGGCGGCAGCTCGCGGACGGTGGCGATCGCCGGCCAGTGCGGCGTGCCGTCCGACGCCCTCGCCGTCGCCGCCAACGTCACCGTCGTGACACCGGGGTCCGCCGGCTTCCTGCAGGCCGGCCCCGCCAACGTGGTGAGCACGGCATCCACGCTCGACTTCGCCGCCGGCAAGGTGCTGGCGAACAACGCCGTGATCTCGCTGACCGGCAATCCGGTCGGCAGCTTGACGGTGACCGCCGCCCTTGCCGGCAGCGTCAACTTCCTGATCGACGTCAGCGGCTACTTCAAGTAGCCACGGAGGAGGTGTCCTCGTGCGAGCAGCTTGCTGCCTGGGCGCGGGGTTGGCCGCCGCGGCCCTGTCCGCGGCGGCGGCCGGTGCCGCCGATTGGCCCCAGTTCGGTCTCGATTCCCGCCACAGCGGCGCCAGCGCCCAGGAGACGGCCATCCACGCGGGAAACGTCACCACCCTGCACGTGCTATGGCACGTCACCCTGCCGAGCATCGCGGCCGGCGCGCCGGTCTACCTGTCGGGAGTCTCGACGTCGGCGGGCATCCATGACCTCCTCTTCTTGACGACTCAAGATGGTCACATCCTGGCTCTCGATGCCGGCACCGGGGCGACGGTCTGGTCGGCGCAGGCGGCGACGGGCCCGATGTTCACCACGTCTTCGCCGGCGATCGACCCGAACGGACTCTACGTGTATTCCTACGGTCTCGACGGCATGGTGCACAAGTACCAGGTCGGCGACGGCACCGAGATCCTCACCGGCGGCTGGCCCCAGCTGGCGACGCTCAAGCCCGACGTCGAGAAGAGCTCGGGCTCGCTGGCGATCGCCACCGCCCGATCGGGCAAGACCTTCCTCTACGTCGAGAACGGCGGCTATCCGGACGATGCCGGCGACTACCAGGGCCACGTCACGGCGATCGACCTGGCGGCAGGCACGCAGCAGCTCTGGAACGCCATGTGCAGCGATCAGGCCGTGCATTTTGTGGAAAGCGGCACTCCCGATTGTGCCGACAAGCAATCGGCGGTCTGGGCGCGGCCGGGCCCCATCTACGACCCGGACCTCGACAGGATCTACTTCGCCACCGGCAACGGGCTGTTCAACGCCAACGGCGGCGGCCGTGATTGGGGCGACAGCATCCTCGCGCTGGCTCCCGATGCGACCGGGGCCAGCGGCGCCGGCAGTGCCGGGCTGCCGCTCGACAGCTACACTCCGACCAACTACCAGCAGCTGCAGACCAACGATCAGGACCTGGGGAGCTCGGCGCCGGTCATCCTGCCGCCGGCGGCGGGCTCGAAGTTTCCCCACCTCGGGGCGCACGTCGGCAAGGACCAGCTCATCCGGCTGCTGAACCTGGACGACCTGAGCGGGATGGGCGGCCCGGGCCACGTCGGCGGCGAGCTGCAGGCGGTGGCGCTGCCGCAGGGAGACGAGGTGCTGCCGCAGCCGGCGGTGTGGGTCAACCCGGTGGACGGCACGATCTGGATGTTCATCGCCAATTACTCCGGGCTCACCGGCGTGCGGCTCGACGTCGACGCCTCGGGCAACCCCTCGCTGACGCCGGTCTGGACCAACCACGTCGCCGGCACCTCGCCGGTCGTGGCCAACGGCATCCTTTTCTACGCGGCGGTCGGCGCCGGCATGGAGGGCGTCGATCCGGCCACCGGCAACGTGCTGTGGGCGGACAACAGCATCGGCAACCTTCACTGGGAGAGCCCGATCATCGTCGGCGGCAGGATGTTCCAGACCGACGAGAACGCCGTGCTGTGGGCCTACGGGCCGAACCCGGCGCCCTTGAGCTTCTATACCTTGACGCCCTGCCGGGTGGTCGACACGAGGGGGCCGGTGGGCACCTACGGCGGGCCCTCTCTCGCCGGCGGCGCACCGCCGCGAACGTTCCCGCTGGCCGGCCAGTGCGGGGTGCCGCCCGACGCCGTGGCAGTCGCCGCCAACGTCACCATCGTGGTGCCGACGGGGCCAGGCGACCTGCAGGTGCTGCCCGCCGGCATCAGCGCCACGCCCGCGACGATCGACTTCCGCGCCGGCCAGGTGCGAGCCAACAACGCGACCCTCGGGCTGACCGGCGATCCGCTCGGCGCCGTCGCGGCGAGGGCCGACCTGCCGCCGGGCGCCAAGGTCGACGTGCTCGTCGACGTCAGCGGCTACTACAGGTAGGCGCCGGGCGGAGGCGGCGGGGCGAGCGGCGGCGGGGCGAGCGGCGCTGCTTCTCCCGCGCCACGCGCTCGATCTCCTTGCCGCCGCCCCAGAACACCACCGCCGCGGGACCGTTGAGGACCGCCAGCCCGGGGGCCGTGTTGCGGCCGGAGGTCATCCCGTCCGACGCATCGCGGCCCGCTCGTGGCGGGCGCCAGGGCGCGGGCCGCCCCGGACGGCGGGTAAGACCGGCGACGGGCGGCCGTGATAGCGTCGCCGGCGACCCTGGATTCGTCATGCGCTCTGCCGGTCCCGTCCCTGCCCCCGGCCGGCCCACACCCTGGCGCCGGCTGGCCGCCGGTGCCGGGCTGCTCGCGGCCTGCGCCATCGCCGGATCGGCCGGGCCGGCGCCGGCGGGCCGGCCCGCGCCGGTAGGTCAGGCCGCATCGGCGGGCCAGCCTGTGCCGGCGGGCCAGCCTGTGCCGGCGGGCCAGCCTGTCCCCCGGGTTCCCATGGAACGCAGTCTCGACGAGCTCGCCTCAGCGCCCGCGGGTGGTCCCGGTGCGCCTGGCGGCGCCGGCCGCGAGGCGATGCCCGCCGGGGGCTGGGAACCGGTGGCGGCCGCGGGGGTGGATCTGACGCTCTCGCCGCTGGCTCCTGGCGCTGCCGGCGGTGCCGCCCGGGCCATCCGGCTGGCGATCGACTTCCAGGGGCATGGCGGCTATGCCATCGCGCGCCGGTACCTCGTCCTCGATCTGCCCGACAACTACCAGTTCGCCTTCTGGGTGCGCGGCGATGCGCCGCCCGAGAACCTCGAATTCAAGCTGATCGACGCCTCCGGCGACAACGTCTGGTGGGCGGTGCGGCGCGACTTCGCGTTCCCCCGCGATTGGCAGCGGATCGTGGTCAAGAAACGGCACCTGGCCTTCGCCTGGGGACCGGCGGGCGGCGGCGAGATCCGCCACGCCGCCGCCCTGGAGATCGCGGTCAGCGCCGGCCGGGGCGGCCGCGGCGTGGTCGATCTCGCCGGCTTCACCTTCGAGCCGTTGCCGCGGCCCCATCCGTACGACCGCCGCCCGCTTGTAACCGCCTCGTCGTCGGCGCCCGGCCACGAGCCGGCGGCAGTGGCGCTCGACGCCGGCGCCGGCGGCGCCAGCGACACGGGTGGCACCAGCGACACGGGCGGCACCGGCGACACGGACGGCACCGGCGGCAGGCTGGGCTTTGGCGCGGTGCGGCGCGCCGGCGGGGAGCGCCGCGCCGGCTGGCACAGCCTCGCAGGAGCGGCGGGGGAGCAGTGGCTGGACGTCGACTTCCTCGAACGCCGCGAGCTCGGCGGCCTCGTGCTCGATTGGGACCGCGATGACTTCGCGACCCGCTTTGCCGTGCTCACCTCCGACGACGGCCAGGCCTGGCAGACGGTCCGGACCGTGGACCTTGGTGGCGGTGCTGATGGTGGTGGCGGTGCTGATGGTGGTGGTGCTGGTGCTGGTGGTAGTGGCGGTGCTGGTGGCGGTGGCGGTGGCGGTGGTGGTGATCGTGGTGAAGGTGGTGGTGCCGGTGCCGGCTCCGAGATTGGCGATGGGCGCGACGGCAACGGGCAGCGAGGCGGCAAGAGCTTCCTCTACCTGCCCGAGACCGACGCCAGGCACGTGCGGCTGGGGCTGCTGGCGAGCAGCCGCGGCCAAGGCTACGGCATCCGCAAGATCGGCGTCCTACCGGTCGAGGTGTCGGCCTCGCCCAACGCCTTCTTCGCTGCGGTCGCCAAGGGCTCCCCGCACGGCAGCTACCCGCGGGCGATCGGCGGCGAGCAGACGCTGTGGACGCTGGTCGGCGTCGACGGTGGGCACGATCAGGGGCTGCTCGATCAGGATGGCCGGCTCGAAGCCGGCAGCGGCGGCTTTTCGGTCGAGCCGTTCGTCCTGGCCGGCGCCGGCGGCTGGCGTCGCCTGCCGATGTCTCCGCCTTCTTCGCGCAAGGCGAGTCACGTCTCGTCCGGCGGGCAGGTGGGCGAGCTGATCGGTTGGAGCGGCGTGCGCGCGGTGCCGTCGCTCGCCGATGGATATCTGCCGATCCCCAGCGTCCGCTGGCATCGGGCAGGGCTTGCCTTTGAAGTGACTGCTTTCGCCGCCGGCCCCGCGGACAGCCCGGTGCTCTATGCCCGTTACCGGTTGCGCAACCGGACCGCGGCGGCGCTGCGGCCGCGCCTGCTCCTGGTCCTCCGCCCCTTCCAGGTCGATCCGCCGTCGCAATGGCTCGGCAAGCCTGGCGGGGTCGTCGAGGTGCGGCGGATCGCATTCGACGGCCGCGCCGTCGAGCTGACGCTCGGGGCCGAGCGCGCACGGCGGAGCGTCCTGCCACTGGCGCCCCCGCCTGCCGCCTTCGGGGCCATGACCTTCGACCAGGGCCCGATCGTCGATCTCCTGCGCCGCGGCAGGGTGCCGGCCGCAGCCGGCGTCGAGGATCCGTTCGGTTACGCGACGGCGGTGCTGGCCTATGACCTGCGACTCGCCCCCGGCGCCACGGGCGAGGTCAGCATTGCCATCCCGCTCGGCCTGCCGGCGACGGCGGCGAACTCGGCGGCTACCCCACCACCTGCGGCGGCGCCATCGGCTACGGTGCCGGCGTCTGCGGCACCGCAATCTGCGGCACCACCGTCTGCGGCACCACCGGCGGCGGCGCCGCCGGCCACAGTGCCGGCGGCTACAGCGCCGGCGGAGTCGATGCCGTGGCAGGCCGCCGTCGGGCCGGGTCCGGACGCGCCGGCCCGCCTCGAGCGGCTGCTGCGGCAGGTCGCCGGTGGCTGGCGGGCGCGCCTGGGCGGTGTCGAGATCCGGCTGCCGCCGGCGGAGAAACCGCTGGTCCAGACGCTGCGCACCGCTCTCGCCCACATCCTGATCAGCCGTGACGGGCCGGCGCTGCGGCCGGGAACCCGCTCGTACGCGCGTTCCTGGATCCGCGACGGCGCGCTGATGTCGGACGCGCTGCTGCGCCTGGGGATGGCGCGGGAGGTGCGGGATTTCGCAGCCTGGTACGCCGGCTACCAGCAGCCCGGCGGCAAGGTCCCCTGCTGCGTCGACGCCAGGGGAGCCGATCCGGTGCCGGAGAACGACAGCCACGGCGAGCTGCTCTTCCTGCTCGCCAGCCACTACCGATCGACCGGCGACCGCGCTTTCATCGAGGCGATGTGGGAGCACGTGGAGGGCGCCGTGGCCGCGATCGACGAGCTGCGCCAGGAGCGTCGCACGGCAGCCTGGCGCGTGCCGGAGAAGATCGCCTGCTTCGGACTGCTGCCCGAGTCGATCAGCCACGAGGGCTACTCGGCGCATCCGGTCCACTCCTACTGGGACGACTTCTTCGCGCTGCGCGGGCTGGCCGACGCCGCCGATCTCGCCGCCGCCCTGGGCAGGGACGGCCTCGCGGCCCGCTGGGCGGCGATGCGCGATGAGCTGCGCTCCGACCTGCACGCTTCGCTGCGCCGTACCATCGCCGGCCACGGCCTCGACTACATACCTGGCTCCGTCGAGCTCGCCGACTTCGACCCCACCTCGACCGCCATCGCCGTGGCGCCGGGCGGCGAGCTTGCCAACCTGCCTGCCGAGGCGCTGCGGCACACCTTCGAGCGCTACTACCAGGATGTCGAGCGGCGGCGCCGGCGGGGCGACTGGGCCTCGTACACTCCCTACGAGCTGCGCAACGTCGGCGTCTTCGTCCGCCTCGGCTGGCGCGAGCGCGCCCGGTGGCTGCTCGCGGGCATGATGGCCGACCGCCGCCCGCCGGGCTGGAACCAGTGGCCGGAGGTGGTGTGGCGGGACCCTCGCTACCCGGGTTTTCTCGGCGACCTGCCCCATGCCTGGGTTGCGGCCGAGTACGTCCGCGCCTTGCTGGACCTCTTTGCCTACGAGCGCGAGTCCGACCGCGCCCTGGTCCTCGCCGCCGGTGTCCCGGCAGCCTGGGCGCGGAACGGCGGCGCCGCCGTGGCCGGGCTGCGCACCTCTTACGGCACGCTGGACTACACCCTGACCGCCAGCCGGTCGTGGGTCCGCCTGCACGTCGCCGGCGGCTTGCGGGTGCCGCCAGGGGGCATTGCGGTCGAGTGGCCCTTCGGCGGCGAGATCACCGTCAATGGCCGGCCGGCCGTGGCCGGCAGCGGCGGCGCCGCCGGCCGCGAGGTGATCGTGCGCGCGCTCCCCGCGGAGGTGCGGTCACGCCTGCGCCGGCAGCCGGGATAGCTCAGGGCGCGGCGCCGCACGCGCAGGCGCCGCGATAGGCGGAGTCGCCGGTCGCCGCCTGGTTGCGAGTGAAGCAGTACTCCTCGAGCGGATCGCCGGCCGGGCGGCCGGGCGGCATGTCGCGCGTCACGCCCTTGAACCTCGGCTCGATCGAGCCGTCGGCGTGGACCGCAACCTCGAGGTAGCCGTACTCGATGGCCGGCCGGTACTGCTCGGCGCCGGCGGTGCCGATCAGCCAGCCCGGCAGCACCTGGCCCTGGTGCTCCGGCTGGTCGAAGATATCCTCGAGGTAGAGGTGGGCGTGGCTGGCGAAGACGTAGACGTGTTTGCCGGCCACCGCGTGAGCGCGGAACAGGAGGTCGTAGGCCTGCTCGCCCGAGCAAAGGCCGGCGCAGCTCGCATCCATGGCGTGGCCGCGCGACTTGCTGTAGGGCAGAGCTTCGTGCATGGCGGCGACGATCGTCTTGACCGCCGGATCGCCGGCATCCTGGGACAGCACGCGAGCCAGCCAGCCGAGCTGCGCGGACGAGAACGTCGACTCGGCGTTGTCCAGGTAGATGAAGTCCACGCCCTTCGCGACGAAGTGGTAGTAGGTGTCGCCTTCGGTCGAGTAGAAATGGTTCCTCGCCTCGAGCGTGCGCTGCGAGTGGATGGGTTCCTGGGTGAGCCACTTGCGGAACACCCGCCGGAAATCATCACGGGTCCGCCCGGCGCTCACCTCGTGATTGCCGATTCCCAGGAACACGGGTGTCGCACCGAAAGGTGTGATCTGCCGCTCGACGAAGTCCTGCCAGGCGATATCGAGGTAGTCGCCCATGGCCGTTGTGCCGAGAGCTCCGGCCGGCCGCCTGGCGCAGTCGTAGTCGGGCTGGGTGCGCTTGGCGACGTCGCAATCGATGTCGTACATCCGCCGGAAGTCGCCGAGGTGCCAGTAGAAGTCGATCGGCGCCGACGTCCGGTGGCTCGCGATGGCCGCGGCGATCTTGGGCATGATGAGGTCGCCGCAATCGCGCGAGTCGCCGGACACGGCAAAGTACCAGGCCACCGGCGCGGGCGAGGTCTGCCCTGCTGCCGGAGCGGCGCACAGCAGCGGTGCGCAGACCAGGCCGGCGATGAAGGACCTTGGCATGATGCTCGGCGCAACCTATCCGAATGTCCGCGGCGATTGCAATGCGCCCCGGCCGCGGCCCGAACGGCGACCGGGTCCAGCTGTCGCCGCCGTCGGTGCTCTGGTTGAGCGGGCAGGGTCCCTCGAGGATCGCGTAGAGGACCCCAGGCGAGGATGGATCAGGCACCAGCGACAGCAGGAAGTTGAGCGGCGGAAGCTGCGTCCACGAAGCGCCGCCGTCGGTGCTCTTCTGAAGCGCGCCGAAGTCGGCCATGTAGAAGAGGGTTCCGGACGCCGCCGGGTCGGCGGCCACCAGGGTGACGCCAGGGGTGGCGTTGAGAGGCTCGAGCGTCCAGCTGGCGCCGGCGTCGTGCGAGACGAAAACTCCGACCGGAACTCCCGCGTAGACGGTGCCGTCATGGGTCGGATCGACCGCCAGGCTCGTGACGGCGGTGTTCTGCCCGGGGACGAGCGGCGCCGTGGCCGTCCAGGTTGCGGCGCCGTCGTGGCTGACGAACACTCCGTTCGAGACGCTCGCGGCGTACAACGTGCCGGTGGCGCGCGGATCGACGGCGATAGCGGCCATTGTGTGATCGGTCAGGCCCCGGCTCGCTCCCTGCCAGGAGGCGCCGGAGTCGGAGCTCTTGAACAGGCCTCCGAGCTTGGTTGCGGCGTAGATCACCCGCGGGTCCACGGGATCGGCGGCCAGCGCCACGACGGACCCGCCATTCGGCCCCGTCGCGGTCCACAAGCCGACGCCGGCGGCCGCCGGCAGGGCCGCACCGGCGAACCCGATCGCCGCCGCCAGGAAGCGCGTCCCGAGGCGCGCCGCACCGCCTCCGCGGCCAATGCGTTCCGGGTTCGGGTCCTGCCGCGGGTCCGTCATGGGGGCCTTCGACGTCCAGCTGCTGCGCAGGCGTGACGGCACGTCATCGCCCGCGAGCTTCCTTGATCCTGTTCCTAGCTTAATACGTAAGCGGCGCCGGGGGGTGTGCCGCCCGCCGGGCCGGCTGCCAGGGTTGGGGTCTGCTTCCGGACCTCGTGGTATCCTTTCTCATGGTAAGGAGGCGACCATGCCCACCGCGACGCTCACCAGCAAAGGCCAGATCACTGTCCCGAAGGAGGTGCGATCTCACCTCGGCGTCGTTCCGGGAGACCGGCTCGACTTCACCATTGGCACAGATGGCTCCGTGCGCGTCCTCTCGCTCTCTCGGCCGGTGCGGGAGCTCATCGGTCTGCTCCGCCGGCCAGGTCGAAAGACAGTCTCTCTGGAAGCGATCGACGACTCGATCCTGGGCGCCGTCGCCGAGGAGGATGCGCGGATCCGGAGAGAGAGGTGAGGGGGCTCGACACCAATGTGCTGCTGCGGGCCGTGACCGGCGACGATCCCGTGCAATCTCTGCTGGCGAGCCGCCTGCTCACCGAGGCCGAAACGAGCGGTGAGCGATTTCACGTCAGCACCACCGTTCTCTGCGAGCTCGTCTGGGCTCTTCGCAGCGGGGCCTATCGGCAGGGGCGCGACGGCATCGTGGAAGCTCTGGAAGCGCTGCTGGCGAGCGGCCTTTTCGAGGTCCAGCAGCGCGACCTGGTCAGGCGTGCCCTGGATGACTATCGCGAAGGTCCAGGCGACTTCGCGGATTACCTGATCGGCTGGCAAGACGACGCGGCCGGCTGCGCCGGTACCCTGACCTTCGATCGAAAGCTCGAGGAATGTGATCGCTTCGTGGTGATGAGCGGGAAATAAAGCGGCTCCCCATCCCGCGCCGATTAGCTACGTTCCCCAAGAGCAAGGTGGATCACATGGCCGAAACGCGAGCAGATCTGGAGTCGAAGGCCGTCCGACGCAAGCTCCGCGAGCTCGCCGGGCTGGCATACACCCGCGAGCTTGGGGCCGAGCTTGCAAAGCTGGAGGCAGAATTCTCGCGCTGGCGCAGCGGCGAGATCGATCCCTTCGAGCTGAGCGACCGCATTCACCGTTTTCACGACGGCAGGTCGCGTGAGCTTTACATCGCATACGACGTCCGCAACGCCCACACCTCCGTGGCACGAGCCGTGGCCCACGGAATCCTGGAGCGAGCCGAGGTGCCGGCCGACATCCTCGCCGCGCTCGCTTCAGGAATCGAGCTCATGAGCCCGGAAGAGTGCTTGACCTTCCCCGATGCCACGGAGCCCGCCGATAAGGAAACCACGGTCGGCGGGTACAAGGTGAAGGTGACCTATCGGCCGGCAGAGGGCGAGGCGGCAACAAGGAAGGGCAAGGCGGTCGCGGAGATCCTCTTGAAGAGTCTGAAGAATATGAAGGAGAAGGGATGACCTCGATAGGTAAAACTGAAATCGAGCCCATACTCATAAGGATCTATCTCGACACAAGCGACGCTCCTCCCCGTCGGAGCGGGCATACATGGCCAATCTAGGCGATGGTCAGGAAATCCGGTGGTGCGAGGAGCCCCCGGCGACGCAAGGGCTCCGGCCCTTCTTGCTCGCACGCTGCACGGAGACGGGGCATCGTGGCCGCAGAGCGCACGAGGAACAGGGTTTTCGGTGCCGGTGGGATAGCCGCCGCCCACGGTGGTGGAGGCTGGCCTGCCCTGGCGGCCAATAGCTCGGCGACACCGGCGGCCACGGCGCGCTCCATATCGTCGAGGCCATCTGGGGAGGGAACATCGGACCAGATGAACCCTGAGCGCGCGGCATCTGCGAGCCACTGCCTCGCCGTCAGCGTCTCAAACTGCAAGAGTGCCTTTACCAGGTCTCTAAGATCCACGCTCAGACTCCCATAGCGGCGCCACCCGCGACGACGATCTCGTTCCTGGTCGTCGCCGAACCCGGTTCGAGCTCGTGCGCCAGGGCCTCGAAGGCTCGCAGGATGTCAGCACGTGACAGCAGGCTCATACCGCTAATCGTACCCTGCATGTGCGCCCGCGTGGTGATGAAAGGCTTCGCTACCCCTGGCCGCGCTGTTGCCGACGTTGGCGCCGGCGGTGCTACGGGAGCAGGTGCTCGCCGGCCGGGGCCCGCATGTTGTAGTGCGAGCTCATCACCCGCCCGTAGGCCCCGGCGCCGGCGATCAGCAGCACGTCGCCTTCGGCCGTCGGTGCGAGCTGGCGCGAGTGGCCGAGGATGTCGCCGGTCTCGCAGATCGGCCCGACCACGTGCGCGGTCATCGTCGGCGGTTGGTCGAGCCGCGACAGGTTGACGATCAGGTGATAGGCGCCGTAGAGCGCCGGGCGGATGAGCGAGTTCATGCCCGTCTCGATGCCGACGTAGGCGACGTCGCCCTTGCGCTTGACCTGGGTGACCCGCGCCAGCAGGACTCCCGCTTCGGCCACCAGGTAGCGGCCGGGCTCGAGCCAGAGCTGGTAGCCGGGGTTGGCTGCCCGGCAGCGGCTCAGGCCCTGCTCGAGCACCGCCAGATCCAGCGGCGCCTGTCCGGGCCGCTCCGGCACGGCCAGCCCGCCGCCGACGTCGAGCACCCGCACCTCGGGGAAGCGCCCGGCCGCGGCAGCCAGGAAGATCGCGACCTCGGTCCAGACCTCGGCGCCGCGGATACCGCTGCCAAGGTGCGCGTGCAGGCCGACCACCCGCGCGCCGCAGCGATCGAGCAGCGGCGGCAGCTCGTCGAGCTGCGCCGACGCCAGCCCGAACTTCGATTGCGTCCCGGCGGTGCGGACGTGCGGGTGGTGGCCCATGCCGCGTCCCGGATCGAGGCGCAGGAAGATCTCCCGCCCGGCGAACAGCTCGGGCCAGGCTTGCAGCGGGTGCAAGTTGTCGACCGTCACCCGCGCCCCCAGCGTGAAGCCGCGCCCGATCTCCTCGCGGCCGGCGAAGTTGGGGGTGAACAGCAACCGCTCGCGGTCCAGCTCGGGAGCGAGCTGCAGCACGTGCTCGAGCTCGGCGGCGGAAACGCATTCGAATCCGAGGCCGAGGTCGTGGAAGAGCCGCAGCACGCCGGGGTGGTTGTTCGCCTTGATGGCATAGAACACGCGGTCGGGGCCGCGGAGCGACAGCAGCCGGCGGGCGGAGCGCTCGAGAGTGCCGGCGTCGTAGACGTAGAGCGGCGAGCGCTCGGCGGCGAGCGCCAGCAGCTCTTCCCGGCGCTGGCGCCACCAGACGGAGGGGCCGCCGAGGTCATCGCCTCCCGGGGCCGCGCTGCCCTCTCCTCCAGCGCTGCCCTCTTCGCCTGCCTCGCCCGCCGCGAGGCCCGAGGCTGCGCCGGCGGCCCTCGCGCCGCCCGCACCCTCCTCGCCGCCGGCGTGCCCGGCCAGCTCGCTCCAGGTCGGTCCCAAAAGGTCGGTCGGCGCCGTCAGCGCGAAGAGCAGGCCATGGAGCTGCCGCACCAGCCGCTCGCTCCTCTCCTCGTCGACGAAGAAGGTGAGGTTGAGGTCGCTCGCCGACTGCGTGACCATGTGGATCTTCAGCTCCTCGAAGGCTTCGAGCACGGGGCCGAGCTTGTGGAGGATGGTGCGGATGCCGCGGCCGACCAGCGACAGAGATGCCGCCGGCGCGATGAGGCGCGGCTCGCAATGGCGCCCAAGCTCCAGCAGCAGCTCCTGGATCGCCGCCGGTTCGACGGCGTTGGCGCTCGGATCGAGCGAAACCGTGACGTTGGTCTCGGAGGTGGACACCGAATCGATCGACACGCCGTGGCGCGCGAAGCAGGCGAAGACCGCGGCCAGGAAGCCGACCTCCTGCCACATGCCGACGGTGTCCATGGAGATCAGGGTGATGCCGCGGCGTGACGACACGGCCTTGACCTGCGGTCCGTCCACGCCGCCGGTCTGGGAGATCACCGTTCCCGGCGAGTCGGGCCGGTCGGTGCAGAGCACGTGCAGGGGGATGCCGTGCCGGCGCAGCGGCGGGATCGAACGCGGGTGAAGGACCTTGGCGCCGGTGGTGGCGAGCTCCTGCGCCTCGTCGTAGTCGAGCCGCCGCAGCAGGCGCGCCGAGGGGATGAGCGCCGGGTTCGCCGTGAACATGCCGGGCACGTCGGTCCAGATCTCGCAGCGGTCGGCTCCCAGCTTGGCGGCGAAATAGGCGGCGGAGGTATCGGAGCCGCCGCGTCCGAGCAGCACCGTTTCGCCGGCGCGGTTGCGGGCGATGAAGCCCTGGGTCACGATCGCCGGCGCCGGCTCCGCCGCCAACCGTTCCCGCAGCTCCTCGTCGCGCTCGGCGTCGCAAGCCGCGGCGAGGTAGGCGCGGGCGGAATGGGCGGGCTGCTCGTCACGCGCCTGAAGCGCGGTGCGCGCGTCGAGCCATGCGGCCTGGATGCCGCGGGCATTCAGGAAGGCGGCCCCGAGCCTGGTCGAAAGCAGCTCGCCGATGGCCATGACCCTGGCCTTCAGCGCGACGCCGGCGTCTCCCAGCAGTGCGGCGCCGAGCGCCAGCCGCGACAGCTCCTCGAGCTCGGTCCGCAAGACCTCCGCCGCGGGCAGGCCCATGGCGTCGCCAAGCCGCAGGTGCCGCTCGCGGATCTCGGCCAGCGTCGCCTCATGGCGGCCCGTCACCGCCAGGCCGAGCATCTCCTCGAGCCGATTGGAGATGCCGGAGAGAGCCGAGCAGACGACCAGCGGCCGCCGGCCTTCCGCCAGCCGGCGCTCGACCCGCGTGGCGATGGTGATCCAGCGCGCCACCGTGGCCACGCTGGTGCCGCCGAACTTGAGCACCACCCAGCTGAAATTCCTGGTCATGAGCGCCGAACGGTAGCACTTCTTGGTGCGGTCTTGGCACGGAAGTTGCGCAAAATAGATGCGCAACCAAGTGGACCGGTCCACGGACTGTCGCGGGCCGGCCCGTCGAGAAAGGAGAGTCGCATGCGGGCACGAGCAGCCAGACCCAGGGCGGTTTCGATCGGCACCCTCATGATCCTTGTCGTGCCGTGGTGCGTGGTTTTGAGCCTGGCGACCTCGGGGCCCCTGCGCGGTCAGAAGTTGCCGGAGAGGTTCACGGCCTATGCCATCAACCTCGGGGCGCCGGTCACCCCCGGTCCCGTGCCGCGACCCGGGAGGGCGTCGATCGTACAGATCACGATCGACCGCTGGTCGACGCCGGAGGAGCGCGACAAGCTGGTTTCGGCGCTGCTCAAAGGAGGTGACCAGGCCCTGCTCGCGGCTCTGCAGGCCGCACCGGTCGTCGGCACCATCCGCACGCCGGATTCACTGCCGTGGGCACTGCACTATGCCCACCAGACGATTGCCCCGGATGGCAGCCGGCACATCTCCATCTCCACCGACCGGCTCATCCATTGGTGGGAGGAGCTCTATCGCACGCATTCGGTGCAGTACCCCTTCATGCTGATCGAGTTGCAGGTCGATCCAGCCGGCAACGGCGAAGGCAAGCTCGTGGTCGCCGGCAAGATCGTCGCCAAACCCGACGAGAAAAAGATCGAGATCGAGAACTTCTCGACCGAGCCGGTGTCGCTCGAGAAGGTCCACGAGGAGAAGTAGTTGCTGCCGCGGCACCGGCGCGCCAGTGCACTGGTGCCGGGGGCGGCCGCCCGCGTCAAGGCTGGGTCAAGGCTGGCGGCCGCGTCAGGGCAGGCGGGTGGCGGCGGAGGTGCCGCGTGTGTCGGCGGCGCTGCTGGCAAAGGTGCCGGAAAAGCTGCCGCCGTCGGGCGACAGTCGCCAGCGGAAGCTGCCGCCGCTGACGCGCCAGTTGCCGCGCTCCGTGAATTGCACGCGCACCTCGCGGCCGACGATCTCTCCCGAGACGTGGATGGGAGTGCGCTGCGCGGCCGGGATGCGACGGCCGTTCTCCGCCCATTTCTCCCCATCACCGGAAAGCTGGTCGCCGTCCTGGTGCAGCACGATGCGGTAGGTGATCCACAGGCCGCGGTACGCGGGATGGTTGGTGGTGCTGACCACGTTGCGGATCTCCCACGAGCCGTTGAGATCCTCGGCGCCGCGCGGCCGCGACGCCTCCTGGGGCGGGGGCTGGGGCGCCGGGCTCTCGGGTGCCTGGGGCACGGGGCTCTCGGGCCCCTGGGGCGCGGAGCTCTCGGGTGCCTGGGGCGCCGGGAAGGCTCCTCCGGGCTGCCGCGGCATCGGCAGGGTGCCGGTGCCGGCAGCCGCGCCTGGCACGGCGCCGGCGGCCGGCGCGCCGGCCAGGCCGGGCGCTGCGGGGACAGTGTGCTCGCCGGGCATGCCGGGTGCTTCGGGGATGCCGGAGCCACCCATGTCCGAATCGGGTGCGGGCTCCGCGTTCGCGCCGGCGCCGGCCGCGGGTGCCTCGGCTCTGGGCATCGCCTTAGGCATCGCCTCCAGTTGCCGATTCTCGGCCATGTTGGACGAAGGCTGAGGACGCTGAGGGGACATCGGTACCGGTTGAACCGGGGCCGGGCCGGGATCGATCGGCGCCAGCCGCGCGGGTGGCGCCGGCGCCTCGCGCGAAGGGATCGCGGCAGGCGAGCCGCCTGCTGCCGCCGGCTTCCCGAGAGTCGTCGGTCCGTGGTCAGAAGGTGAGGTGGCTCGCCCCTCTCCGCTGGCGCTGCCGGCTGGGCGATCGGTCGCGGCGGCAGGCGCGCCGCCCGGCGGCAAGACAATGCTCCGGTGACCCTGCGAGTGTGCCCGGAGCAGGAAGACGCCGAGCAGCACCAGGGCGATGGGGACCGCCACGACCGCCGCCGCCGTTCGGCGGTCCAGCCGCAACGGCGGCGGCGATGGGACCTGGTGCGGCGGCAAGGCCGATCGCGCCGGCCGTGCCGGCGTCGCAGGCCGCCCGGGCCGCGGTTGCCGCTGCGGCTGCGCCGGTTGCGGCCGCGGCGCAGGAGAAATCGGTTGCCCCGGTTGCACCAGGCGGCCTCGCTGAGATGCTGATGCCGCCGGTGCGGAGGGCTCGTTGCCGGTTTCGGCCGGCAAGGCGGCCTTCGCGGGAGGGCTTCCCAGGCGGCGCTTGATCGCCCGCCTGCCGCGGCCTTCGGTCGCCGAGGGCCGCGCCGGCTGGTTCGCTGAAGAGGCCTGGGCCGCCGGTGCAGCTTCGTGCGGAATGCGCACGACAGCGTTATCCCAGGATGTCTCCGGGCTTGGCCCCGGCGCCGGCTGCGGCGGAGCTGTCACCGCCGGCGAAATCGCCGCGGGCTCCTCGACCTCGGCAGCCGCCTCCTGCTCTCGGGCCTTGGCAGCGGGCTCGCGAGCCTGTGCCGCGGCGGCCGCGGGGGAATCGCCGGCGGACCCCTGGGCAAGCTCGCGCAGCCGAGCCGCCAGCCAGAGGCTCTCGGCGCTGGGCTCCAGCGCCTCGCCGGCAGGGTCCTGGCGGTCCGGTACCTCGGCGCGGGGCGCTTGCGCCTCGCTGGCAGGGTCCTGGCGGTCCGGTACCTCAGCGCGGGGCGCTTGCGCCTCGCTGGCAGGGATTTGGCGGTCCGATACCTCGGCGCCTGACGCCTCGCCGGCAGGGACCTGGCGGTCCGGTGCCTCGGCGCGGGGCGCCTGCTCCTCGCTGGCAGCTTCCCGGCGGTCGCTGGCTGGCTCTCCGTCCAGGTCATGACCCTGGGGAGAAGGCTCCGGCGCCTCGCCCGCGGGCTCCCGGACCTCGACCACGCCTTCATGGGCCTCGTGGGCCTTCGACCGGTAGGCCCATTCTTGCAGCTCGCGGAGCTGAGCAAGCAGGTGGGGAAAGGCGGGGCTCTCGGCGGGCGGCGCCGGCGGTTCCCCGCCCTCCGCTTCAAGGGCCTCCTGCTGCGGATCGTCCTTTTTTGCCATCTGTTTCCACGTCTCTGGTCCAAACCAAGTGAGTCAGGCGGCCGCGGCACACCAGCGCCACTCCTGCCGGCGCCGGCGCCACGCCATCATCCATACCCGATGCAAGGCGCGGGCCTCCCTCGATCTGCCAGAATCTGCAGCCGGGCAGATTCGACGACCAGGAGGCACGCCGGCGGATGACTGCGATCCTCGCTTTGGACCAGGGCACGACCAGCTCGCGGGCTATCGTCTTCGACGAATCGGGGGCACAGCTGGCCATGGCCCAGCGCGAGCTGCGGCAGATCTTTCCCCGGCCCGGATGGGTCGAGCACGATCCGCTGGAGATCTGGGAGTCCCAGCTGGCGGTGGCGCGCGAGGCGCTGGCCGCGGCGCGCCTCGGCGCCGCCGGCGTCACCGCGATCGGCATCACCAACCAACGCGAGACGGTGGTGGTATGGGAGCGAGCGACCGGCCGGCCGATCGCCAACGCCATCGTCTGGCAGGACCGCCGCACCGAGCCGGCCTGCGAAGGGCTGCGGCAGGCCGGCTGGCAACCGCGCATCGCCGACCGCACCGGGCTGACGCTCGATCCCTATTTTTCGGCCACCAAGCTCGCCTGGCTGCTCGACCACCAGCCCGGCGCCCGGGCCGCCGCGGCAGCCGGGCGGCTCGCCTTCGGCACGGTCGATTCGTGGCTGATCTGGAACCTGACGGGCGGCGGCGTGCACGCGACCGACGCCACCAACGCCTCCCGCACGCTGCTCTACGACCTCGAGGCCGGCGACTGGGACCCCGAGCTGCTGCGCCTGTTCGACGTGCCGCGCGAGCTGCTGCCGGCGGTCCGCGCCTCCGCCGAGGTCTACGGCGAGGCCGCCGCCGGCTGCCTGGGGGCGGCGGTCCCGATCGCCGGCGTGGCCGGCGACCAGCAGGCGGCGCTCTTCGGCCAGGCCTGCTTCACTCCGGGCATGGCCAAGAGCACCTATGGCACGGGTGCATTCCTGCTGCTCAACACCGGCAAGCGGCCGGTCCGCTCCAATCACGGGTTGCTCTGCTCGCCGGCCTGGCGGCTGGCTTCCGGCACCGGCTTCGCACTGGAAGGCAGCGTGTTCGTGGCCGGCGCCGCCGTGCAGTGGCTGCGTGACGGCCTCGGTCTCATCCGCGCCGCCGCCGACGTCGAGGCGCTGGCAGCCAGCGTGCCGGACAGCGGCGGCGTCGTGCTGGTCCCCGCCTTCACCGGCCTCGGTGCGCCGCACTGGGCGGCAGGAGCCCGCGGCGCCCTGCTGGGGCTCACCCGCGGCACCGCCGCCGGCCACCTCGCGCGCGCCGCCCTCGAGGGGATCGCCCACCAGGTGGTGGACGTCCTTGGCGCCATGGCGGCGGACCTGGGCAGCGAGGGCGGGACCGGCGCGGCCGGTGCCGCCGACCTCGGCCAGGATGCCCCAATCGGCAGTGGCGGCGAGCCGCGAATGGGCGGCAGCTCTGCCGGCGCGCTCGGCGGCGGGCTTGCCGAGCTGCGGGTGGACGGCGGCGCGGCCGCCAACGACCTGCTGCTGCAGATCCAGGCGGACCTGGCCGGGATTCCGGTGGTGCGCCCGCGGGTGCGGGAGACGACGGCCCTGGGAGCCGCCTACCTGGCCGGCCTGACGATGGGGGTCTTTCGCGACCTCGACGAGATCGCCGCGCGCTGGCAGCCCGAGCGCCGCTTCGAGCCCGCCGCCTCCCGCGCCTTGCGCGAGGAATCCAGGGAGCGCTGGGCGCAGGCGGTGCATGCCACGTTGCAGGCGGCGGACCTGGCCGGCCCACGGCCGCGGACGCAGCCGCAGGACGGCACGCCAGGCCGGGCCGGCGAGCGATGACCGCCGGGGCCGGCGCTGCCGGCGGCTTTATTTTGGCTGGCGGCTGCGGGAACCGGTGACGGAGAAGAAGATCGCGAGGGCGAGGCAGGTGACCAGGCTCGCCGCCAGGTTGACGAAGGCAAGGACGAAGGCGAGGGCGTAGAGCGGCGGTCCGAAGCGATAGCTGCGGTCGATCTCGGCGATGGCGGCGTCGGAAGCGGCGCGATCGAGCAGGCGGCGGCCCCGCGCGGCGTGGCGCCACAACAGGTTGAAGACAATGGCGATGGCGAAATAGCTGGCACTGTAGAGCGCGGCGGCGGCGGTGGCTTCCCGGCGCTGCAGGTACGCGGCGACCAGCGCGGTCGGGAACGGCACGAAGGTGACGAACAGCAGCAGCAGGCCGTTGAGGTACAGGAAGAAGTGATCGGTCCGCCGGATGAGGCTGAACAGCAGGTGGTGATTGACCCACATCACCAGGATGCTGAGGAAGCTGGTGAGATAGGCGAGCAACGTCGGCCACTGCGCGATCAGGGCGGCGAGCAGCCCGTGAGCGCCGAGCGGTCCGGGGCCGGCCGGCAGCTCCGACGGCTTCGGCACCTTGAGGTCGAGCACCAGCAGGGTGATGGCGATGGCGAACACGCCGTCGCTGAACGCTTCGAGCCGCCCCGTCTCCTTCTCGTCGCCTGAAGGAGGGCTCTCCCGGCCGCTCTCCGCCGGTGCCGGGGATTTGCGCGCGCTCACGCGGGCACCTTCTACCGCGGCGCCGCCGCGAGGCTGGCGCGCTCGGCGGCCAGCCTTTTCCGGTAGGCTGCCTCGGCAGCCGCGACGTAGCCGCGGTAGCCCTGGGGATCGACGAACGGGTTGGGCTTCGCCCCCTCGCGCCGGCGGCGGGCCTTGTCCGCGCCGCCGTAGAAAGAGGCATGCGAGCCGAGGAACACGTCACAGGGCAAGGCCGCGAGCTTCGCGAAGGTGCGCGCGTAGTCCTCGGCGATTCCCGGATAGGTGGGATGGTCGAGCAGCCGGTATCCGGGCAGGACCGAGGTGCTGCAGACGAAGACCACGTCATAGCGCCTGCCGTCGCCGGCTGCCTGCATGCTCCAGGTGGTGCAGCCGCGGGTGTGGCCCGGTGTCAGGTGGGCGACCAGCGTCGTGTCGCCGAGCGTCACCGGCTCGCCGTCGCGCAGCAGGTGATCGACCTTGACCGGCGGGAACGGCAGCTCGTCGCCGAAAAGGGGATCGCCGCGGCCGCCGGCCTCGAGCAGCGGGGCGTCGCCGGCACTGGCCAGCAGGCGCGCTCCGCTCCAGGCCTTGAGCTGCGCCAGGCCGCCGGCATGATCGTAGTGGGCGTGGCTGTTGAGGAGGATCTTGACGTCGCGCAGCGAGAAGCCCAGGCGTGCGAGGTTGTCGCGGATCTGCGGCGCCGTCTCCACGAAACCGCCGTCGATCAGGATGAGGCCGCCGCCGGTCGCGATCAGAAACGAGGTGACGTCGCTCGCGCCGACGTAGTAGAGACGGCCGAGGATGGGGAACGGTTCGACCGGCTGGTTCGACGCTCGCGACGCCGGATCGGCCTGGCCCGCGAGGCGGGGCGGCGCAAGCAGGACGGCGAAAGCGGACGCCGCGAGCCCGGCGGCGGCGAGCGCCATGGACCGCCACAGCCGCGGCCGGGCGGCGCCGGCGCGCCTTCGACGCCGCGGCACCGAGCGGGACGTGGTGGGTGGTCTTTCCAGACTGTTCGCGTTCAGGTTTCTGCCTCGCCGCGGGACGCCGGGGCGCGCTAGATGTGGATGCGGGCGATCGCTCCCAGGGTCACGGTGCCGGTGTTGACGCCCTTCAGCTCGTTGAAGGCGTGGAAATGATAGTTGGCGTTGACGTCCAATGTGAAGCGCGGCAGCAGGTGCAGGTTGATACCGGCCCGCGCCACGTAGAAGGGGCTCGAGAAGTCGTTGGCGAAATCCTTGGAATAGATGGTGCCGATGCCGACACCGCCATAGACGAAGCCGCCGACCAGGACGAAGGCCTGGGGCGAGATGGCGTAATGGGTCGAGCCGCCGAATCCCTGTCCGAAATACTCGCCGTCGAGCTCGAACTTGAGCAGCGCGCCGGGGCTGTACTGGTAGGAGAGGAGATAGGAAACGCCGCTGCGCCTGATGTGGCCGAAGCCCTCGCTGCGCAGGTCGTCGACGGTGCGCCAGGAGTGGAGGCCGAAGCCGATCGAGGAGTCGGCGGCGGCCCGCCGGGGGGAAGCCGCCCAGGCCAGGGTCGCCAGCATCAGCACGATCAGCTGCGCGTTTCTCGCCATCCTTGGCATGCTCGTCACCTTTCGCGAGTGGGGCTGCCTGCCGCAAGCCGGCGCCCGCCGGACGCGCCGACGATATCGCGAGACAGGCGCGGCCCGCACGCCATCGCGCGGTCAGCGCGCGCCAGCCGGCGCCAGGGGAAGCGAGCGGGTGACCGGCGGCAGGCAGAGCCGGTCGTTGCAAACCTGGTAGGTGAGCGGCAAGGCGGTGGCGTGCGGGGCCGCCTCGCCGCGGATGACGGCCAGCCCGCTGTAGACGGCGAGCTCCTCGGGAGCGAAGGCCGACCGGAAGCGCCCGGCGGCCGGGTAGGCGAGACCTCTGACTTCGCCGCCCACCCTGGTCGGCACGAGGAATGGGAACGAGGCCGGGTTCGAGTTGACGTGCCAGCCGTCGCGTATCCGCAGCGTCACCGCGAAGGGCCGCCATCCGTCGCTCGCAACACCGCGTGCGCCGCGGGCAGCAGCGGGACCGCCGTCAGCACCGGCAGCACCGGTGCCGCCGGGGGCCCCCGCGTCCGGCCGCGGCACCGGCGCCGCCGCCAGCAGGTGCGCCTCGGCGCCGACGACCGCCAGCGCCTCGCGCTCGGGTCCGGAAGCCGCCGGGGCGTCGGCGGTGGCGCCGCCAGCTGTCGCCGCCGGCGCGGTGGCCCCCGCCGGTTCTTCGGCCGCCGATGCCACACTTGTCGCCGTCGCGCCCGGCGGCGCGGCCCAGGCTTCCTGGTAACGCAGCACCGCCAACGCCACGGTGGGCACCGCGAGCGGTGCGCGCTCGAGCTCGGGAGCGAAGGCCCGCAGCGCCGCGGCGGCGCGCTGCCGGTAGACGGGCTTGCCGGTGCGCCGCGCCAGGGCGATCAGGTCGAGCGCGGCGACGGCGTTGCCGGCGGGGATGGCGCCGTCCACGACCGGCCTGGCCCGCACCAGGAGATCGCCGCCGGCGGCGCTTTGGAACCAGCCGCCCTGGGGATCGCGGAGGCGGCGCTCCATCTCGGCCGCGAGGTCCTCCGCCTGGTCCGTCCAGATCCTTTCGCCGGTGACCTCGGCCAGCGCCAGGAGGCCATGAACCAGGTACGCGTAGTCGTCGAGAAATGCCGGTACCCGCGCCCGGCCGGCGCGCCAGGCGTGCAGCAGCTGCCGGTTCCCCGCGCCTTGCGGCGGGCGCATCCGGCCGAGCACGAAAAGGGCGTCCCGCCGCGCCGCCGCCAGGTAGCCGCGCTCGCCGGCCGCGGCGCCAGGCACCCCCTCTTGTCGCGCTCCTTGCAGGCCGAAGGCGGCGCCGGCCCGGGCCAGGGCCGCGATCGCCATGCCGTTCCAATCGGCGAGCGCCTGGTCGTCGACGCGCGGGTGCCGCCGCCTGCGGCGCGCCGCCCGCAGGGCGTCGAGGGAAGGCCGCATCCGGGCGATCAGCGCCTCGCGGCTGAGACCGAGGCGAGCCGCGTGCTCGGCCAGCGGCGCGGTGAGGAAAAGGCTGTAGCGGCCCGACTGGAGGTTGGGCGGCGAGTCCCAGCCGAAGATCGGGGCAAGCAGGTCGTATCCGGGCGATCCCGCCGGGCCCAGGGCGGCATGCAGCTCGCCCGCGGTCCAGGTGTAGTAGGCCCCCTCCTGGCCGGCGGTTTCGGCGTCGATCGCCGACGCGAAGGCGCCTTCGGGCAAGGACAGCTCGTCGAGCAGGAAATCCAGCGTGCCGCGCGCCAGCCGCTCGAGCTCCGGGTCGCGCTCGCCGTCGAGCCGCGTCTGCGCCAGCAGCTCGGCCAGCTGGGCGTTGTCGTAGAGCATCTTCTCGAAGTGCGGGACGCGCCACTCGGCGTCCAGGGTGTAGCGGTGGAAGCCGCCCTCGAGCTGGTCGTAGATCGCGCCCCTGCCCATCGCCAGGAGCGTCGCGAGCACCATCGTCCTGGCGCCGGCCGCGGCGGGCAGGTCGCGGCCGGCCGCCGACGCGCTGGCCCACAGCAGCGACAGCTCGCCCGGGCTGGGAAAGCTGGGCGGCCCGCCGAAGCCGCCGGTGGCCGGGCGGTAGGTGCCTGCCAGCGCGCCGGCCGCGGCGAACGCAGCGGCCAAGCCGGGGACCTCGGCGTCGGGTCCCGCCCCGGCGGCGCCGCGCCGCTCGGCCAGGGCGGCGGCGAGCGCCTGCCGCAGCCGGCCGGCGGTGGCCTCCACCTCGCCCCGCCGGCCCTCCCAGCTCTCGTGGACCTGCCGCAGCACGGTCGGGAATCCCGGGCGCCCGGGTGCGTCGCGCGCCGGGAAATAGGTGCCGGCGTAGAACGGCACCAGGTTCGGCGTGAGGAACAGGGAATTCGGCCAGCCGGCGTCGCCGGCGAGCAGCTCCGTGGCGGCGATGTAGATCTCGTCGAGGTCGGGGCGCTCCTCGCGGTCCACCTTGATGCTGACGAACCAGCGGTTCATCAAGGCCGCGATGGCCGGGTCCGAGAACACCTCGCGTTCCATCACGTGGCACCAGTAGCAGGTGGCGTAGCCGATCGAGAGGAAGATCGGCCGCCGCTCGCGCCGCGCCTTGGCGAACGCCTCCTCCCCCCAGGGATACCAATCGACCGGGTCGCGGGCGTGCAGCAACAGGTACGGGCTGCTCTCGCGGCCGAGGCGGTTCTGCTTTTGGGCGCCGCTGCCGCAGCCGAGCGCCGCGCCGGCGAGAACGACGGCCACGCCCGCGAGCAGCCGGCGCCGGCCGCGCCGGCGCCTCTCGGCGCGGGGCCGCCGCCGGGGCGGGGCAGCGGGACCGCTGGCGGCAGAAATCACCGGCATGGCACCATGTTAAGCTTTCCCGGGAGCGCGAGATCGCGCTTCTCTCGAACAACTCACCGGTTCTGTTCGCCAAGGGAGGACCGTTGGAGACCCTGGTGGACCTTTTCGACCTTGCCCGCGACTATGGCGGCCGCCCGGCCGTGTGCGGGCTCTCCCTGTCCATCGCGCGCGGCGAAATCTTCGGGCTGCTCGGACCCAACGGTGCGGGCAGCACTTTTCCGGGCGTGTCCCCGAGCTGATCTCGTGGTTGCTGCCGAGCTTCTGGTTCGCCGCACCGCTCGAGCTCGCGGCCGGCGAGACCGCGGCGCCGGCCTGGGGCCGGTTGGCGCTGGCCACCGGTAGCGTCGCTTTGCTTGTCGTGTCTGGCGCGTCCCTGGCGACCGGTCTGGGCCGCAAGCTGCTCGAGCCGGAGCCTCGCGCCGCCGGCGGCCAGGTTCTCGACCTTCTTCGAGAACGCATTCGTCAGCCTGGTGAAGCGCCGCGGCGCCGCGATCTGGCTCGTGTGCACTGCGCGAGGCGGAATCGACGCGAAAACCTACTGTCTTCGGCGAGGTGCGCTAGTTGAACTCGCAGTGTCCAACGATTGCGTGCGGAGCGAAGACGCAGGATGCGAAATCGCCGCAAAGCAATCTGCAATTGGTGGAAGCATTGCAAGGCTGGCCGCATGTGAGCGGATGGGGCGCCGGCAAGAGCCCTGCCACCCTGGCGCTCTCCTGATGACAGGCGATGGGTTCGCTGGCCCGCGGTCCAACCGAGAATGCGAAGGCTTGGACTGTCGTGGCCGCCGGGGCGGCTGCCGTACCAGGCCCTTGGTCGGCGCGGCTCACGACCGGAGCCAGGAGACAGAACAGGGTGAGCGTAGCCAGGAACGTCGCGCTTCGCAGCATGGGTTCTCCTCTTGTGATGAATAATCCATTTCTTCGCATTGAATGTATAACAATTATGTCTTGAATGCAACTAGGCGCCGGCTTCGGTAGTGGGTCAGCCGTTGGCAGAGGGGCCGGCGCGTCCAATCCCTTGGATCGCCCCGGCGGCGCCTATGATTCAAACTGCCCCACGATCCGTGGCGCGGCGGCCCACCCGCTGCCACCGGGGTGTGATAGCCTTGCGGGTCTTTGAGTGGGGCAGGCCGGGGCGGGAAACCTTTGGAGAGCTGGTGATGAGTCAACGTCTTACTCGCAAGGACATCAAGCGCGACGAGTTCGCCTCGGCGGTGGGGCGCGGCGTCGATTATGCGGAGACCCACACGCGGGAGCTGCTGCTGAGCATCGGCGGCGTGTTGCTGGCGGTGGCGATCGGACTGGTGGCGTACTTCTACGTCTCCCACCGCTCGGACCTCGCCAACCAGGCGCTGGCGGCGGCGGTGAAGGTTTACGGCGCGCCGATCGATGCCACGGACGCCAAGCCGAACGATGCGGCGGAGCCGAGCTTTGCCAGCGACGCGGCCCGCCAGGCCCGCGCCCGCCGCCTGCTCGAGCAGGTGCGCTCCGATTACCGCTGGACCGACGCCGCGGACATCGCGTCGCTGTACCTGGCGGATCTCGATGCCGGCAGCGGCAAGGTGGCGTCGGCGCGGCAGCGGTGGAGCGACTTCGTCAAGAAGCACGGCAACCACGTGCTGGCGGTCCAGTCGCGCATCGACCTGCTGGAGCTCGACCGCAGCCAGGGCAAGGGACAGCAGGTGGCGCAGCAGCTGCGCGAGATGCTCGACCGTTCGGATGCGCCGCTGCCCCAGGACGTGACCCTCTACCAGCTGGCGATCACGCTCGAGCAGCTCAATCGCGATCAGGAAGCGACCCAGACCTACCAGCGGCTGGTCGAGGAGTTCCCGCAGTCTCCGTATCGCCAGACGGCACAGCAGAAGCTCACCGCGCTGGATCCCACCCGGGCCGCCGCCGCCAACGGCCAGCTTGCCGGCCTGGGCGTCCCGCCTTCCTGACGCCTTCCGCCCTCGCGCTCGCGGCAGCCTGCTAGCTCGCGGCAGCCTGCTAGAACGACCGCTTGCCGAAATTGGCGGCCAGGATCGCGAGGTCCCGGCCGTCGACGATCCCGTCGCCGTTGAGGTCGCAATAGAGCTGGAAGTTGGTGTCGAAGCGGTGGGCGCCGAAGCAGTAGGCGAAGAGGATCAGGTCCATGCCGTCGACAATGCCGTCCTGGTTCAGGTCGCCTGGGAGGAAGACGGTGCCGACCACCTCGAACTTTGCGATCGTGCCGTTGAAAATATTGGGCGGGTTGGCCAGGTCCTGGGTCGCGAGGCCGATGGCGACCACGCCGGCGAGCGGCGCCGTGGGCTTGTAGCGGAATTCGAGCTTGCTCTGGTCGCCCGTCGGCGTCACGGTGACCGCCTGGCCGTCGAGCAGCAGATGGGTGTTGGCGACGTCGATGCCGGCGCCGAAATCGTACAGGTCGACCTGGATCTCCGCGTTGACGGGGACGTTCAGCTGCCCGTTGAAGGGGCTGATCAGACCGGTGACCGGCGGCACCTTGTCGACGCCGGTCAGCACGTCGGCGAAGGTACGGGCGAGCAGGTCGTAGCCGGCGGCATTCGGGTGCAAGCGGTCGCCGCCGCCCAGGTAATCCTCGGTCATGGCGTTGGGGGTGAGATAGAAGAACACCTCGAAGGGGTCCACCAGCGTCCGGCTCTTCTTCCAGGCCAGGTCGCGGATGGCTCCCGCCAGGGTGCCGGTGACCAGGTTGGTGGGATCGGTGTCGGCGGTGGAGAGGCGGGGGATGACCGTGGCGTGCACTGCCTGGATGCCGACGGCCTCGGCCGCGTCGGCCATCAAATCCAGGTTCTGTGCGATGGTGCCGACCGACACCTTGGCGTTGATGTCGTTGGTGCCCTCCATCAGCAACACCGCGTTCACGCCCGGTTGCAGCACGCTGCCGATGCGGGCCAGGCCTTCGCCGGTGGTCTCGCCGAAGAGGCCGTCGTTGATCACCGTCACCGACGTGCCCGTCGCGGTCGAGAGCAGGCCCTCCAGGCGTCCGGGATAGCCGATACCCTTGGGATCGCCATAGCCGGAGGTGATGCTGTCGCCGAAGGCCGCGTAGGTCTGCACCGACGCGTCCTTGGTACGCGCCTCGCGCTTGCCGCCGCGCTTGCCGCCGAAGGTGGCCGGGGCCGCCGGCGGCGGCTGCCATGTCCGCCAGGGGGCCGTCAGCCGCCGTCCCATCCCGGCCGCCGCCCCCAGCCAGTCGAAGGTGGCGCGGCCGCCGCCGGCCAGCAGCGCGGGGCGGGCGAGCGCGCCCGTGGGGGCGCTCCCGGCGGGTGCCGGCGCCGGTGGGTCCGCGCACCCGGCTTGCCGTCCGGGCCGGCCGCCGGCGTCGAGCTCGATCGCCGCCCAGCCGCGCGGCTGGGCGGTGCGATACAGGAGGTGGCTGCGGCCGGCTCCAGGTGACGGTTCGAAGCTGGGGTACAGGGAGCCGCCCGGTGCCACCACCTCCGGCTCGCCGAAGCTGCCGTCCCGGAACCGGGCCACCAGCAGGCGATAGCCGTCTCCGGCGAGTTGGCTCCAAGCGATCAGGGCGCCGCGTCCGGAGGCCGTCAGCGCCGGCGTGATGTCGGGAACCGCATTGTCGGTCAGCCGCCGCGGCGGCGTCCACGACCCGTCATGCCCCCAACTCCAGACGATCTCGTCGTCATGGCCGTCGAAGGCGCTCCAGGCGAGCAGCCACGCGCCGCCGGCGAGGTGGGCGGCGGCGAGCGCCAGCTGGCTGCCCTGGCCGGGCGCCGAGATCGTCTGCGCCGCGGACCAGGCGGCGCCGTTCCAGCCGGCGTAGCGCACGCCGAGTGCGCGCGGATCGTCTCCTTCGAGCCAGACCAGGCCGGTCAGCCGGCCGCCGGCGACCAGCGGCAGCGGCTCGGCCAGCAGCTTGCCGATGCGCCCGGCCGGCGGCGGCAAGGTGAGGGTCTGGGCGGCGGCAGGGCCATCGCCACTGCCTACCAGCAGCAGGAGCTCCCGGCCTACGGGTGTGGCGTTCGGCATGGTGCCCGCGGCGATCCAGCCGCCGGCCAGTGCCGCCGCGGCCTCGAGCCTGGCCCCGGCCGGCAGCGCCAGCGACGCCAACTTGCCGGGTTGCAGCTCGAGGTGTGCCTCGCCGGCGGCCGTGACGAAGCGCAGGCCGGCCTCTGAGCCGGTCGCCCTGGCGGGGGCGATCACGCCGAGCTGCAACGCCACGAAGGCGGCGAGGAGCGGCGAGATCACCGGCCGGCCGTCGCGCCACGCCCCGGCCCGCCGCGCGCTTGCGGCCAAACGAACCTTCCCCTGCCGCAAATTCCGCTGCCGGAGCCCTGTGGACATAGACCGCAGATCCTATGGTCGCCCGGGGGGCGAGTCAAATGCCGGCCGGGTGGCCGGGGTGGCCGGGGAGCGAGTGAGCGGAGGGAGCCGAGGGAGCCCAGGGAGCCGAGGGAGCCCAGGGAGCGGGGAGCATCTGGGGCGGCAGCGAGGTGCGCAAGGCGCGCACGAGCGACTGCCATACGCCCCCGCTCCCGGCCCCTCCCGCTGGGGGAGGGGCCGGGGTGCGAAAAACCAGCGTTGCGGCTACGGCACGAAGTGGCTGGCAGCGCAGGCGCTGTCGAGCCGGATGGCGTCGATGCCGACCCCGAAGTGGCCGTTGGAAGCCAGCGTGTAGATGATCCACGCCTGGGCGGCTGCCGGATCGACCGGCGGGTTGC
>Ga0307479_10000263_pt1 | contig 50271 bp, 50 predicted proteins | sample atmos_gasesECM4C_FD_203743 | JGI IMG/M metagenome (GOLD analysis project Ga0307479, IMG submission 203743) | Hardwood forest soil microbial communities from Morgan-Monroe State Forest, Indiana, United States - atmos_gasesECM4C_515 | ecosystem: Environmental > Terrestrial > Soil > Temperate...
CTGCGCAAATCGACCTCTCCCCGCTGGGGAGAGGTGACCGAGTATGCGGACGGACTGAATCAATCAAAATTCATCCTTCTCTAGTACTGCATATGCACGCGCGCACCGAGCACCGAAACGGGGCCTCGGTCGCGGTTATAGGCAGGGTTGACGATGAGCTGGTAGTCCAGCGTGACCTTCGAAGTTAACACCGGAAAGCTGTAATAGGTCTCGAGGATCTCCTCGTTGCCGGGATGGGGCAGCATGCCGTCGCCGACCAGAATGCCGAGGCCGCCGGCATTGAGGAAGGCTTGGTGCACGTTGGTAATGCCGTTGACGACGCCCGCAATACCGAAGGTGTCGTCATCGCGCCCCCATTGCTTTCCCGACACCGAGAAGCCGGCGGCGACGGTGCGGTCGATGTCGGTGAAGTCAAACGGCTCTTTGGTGCCGTCCGCGAACCCGGCGCGGGCAAAGAAGCCGACATTGGGCAGAAGCTGCTGCTCGAGATTCATGCTGATGCCACCCCGGCTCTGGTAGTGCCGCACGGCGGCGATGTCGGCGGGGCCTCCGGTCAGCGCGGCGAGCTCGATCGCGTCCTGAAAACTTCCCATCCGGCCTCGCGACAGGAATCCGGTGACTGCCACCTTGCCGGGCTGATCCCAAATCGAATAGCGGCGCTCGATCTCGCCGACCCACTGGAATTGACCGAAGGTCGGATCCAGGTGGGTCGAACTCGGCACGGCCGAAAGATCGAAAAGGCCGCCGCGCAAGGTCCAGGGGCCTTGATACCACTCCGCCGCCGCGCCGACCGAATAGCCCCAGGCGTCGGCGGCGTAATCGAACGTTCCGGTGTCGACGAGGGACCAGTTCATGAAATCGCCACGCGGGTCATGCGCGTATTTGTTGGTGTCGAAGATGTCGACCGGGCCTATTTTTCCAACCGTGAATACCAACCGGTCCGAGGTCTGCGTTCCGGAAAACTGGTTGAGCCCGGCCTCGACTTTCTGGGTCTCGCCGCCGAGGTCGATGGTCTGGCGCAGGAACGCCCGCTGCAGGCGGGCGTAGGGGTAGTCAGCGCCGGCCTTGTAGGCTTCGCCGCTCGGGAATCCCGCGACGCCAAACGATCCACTCAGTCCAAAGCCCTGGTCAAGCTCCGGATTGACCCAGGCTTCGGCGCCCTCCCAGAGCCGGACGCCGGCGTACAGGGTTATGTCCGTGGTCTCGCGGCCGATGTTCGACGCCAGGCTGTTGGTGCCTTTATAGGGCGCCGTAAACGGTGCGGAATATTGGTTCAGATAGGTGGCTTGGGCGTGGAACGCGAAGCGATCCGTCTCCAGCGCCGAAGGCCCCTTGGTCAGGAAGTCCGGGATTGGGCTGCTGTCTCCGATCTTGTAGTTCAGGCCGAGCTGGATGCTTTGCATCGCAAGGTTGGATGCGAATCCCTCCATTGCATTCGGGAATATGAACCCCTTGCTGCCAAATCCGGTCGCCAGATATTCGGCTTTTGCGGTCCAGTTGCCGGCGATCGGAATCTCCATGCCGATTCCCGCCGCCCAGCCCAATCGCCACAACAGCTTGGTGTCCACCGTGCCGGGGCCGGCCAATCCACCAAAGGAATTTCCGGCGTCCTGGCTCCGCGTCACCTGATCATAGGTCCAGGCCAACCCGCCCGTTCCATAGACGAGGAAATGGTCGAACGCATAGCCGACGCGGGCGCGGGCGGTGCCGTAGCCAATGACAGCCTCGCCGTAAGTCACCTGGCCGGTCAGGGGCGTGTTGACGGTCTGGCTGCCGCGCACCGCATAGGGCACCAACACGTCCGAATTGGGAGAGGACGCGTCAATCTCGAAGCCCAGCATCACGCGCGACGGAGCGATGTAATTGTAGCCGCCCTGTAGCCCGGCGACATAGCTGCCGGTGCCGGCCATGAAATCGAAATTGAACGGAAGGTTGAACGACCCGCTCAGGGCCGGGGCGCCGGCTCCCGGCGGCATGGCCGACCAGTTCGACGAACCTCTGACCACACCCACATGGGCGCCGACGTACCAGCCGTTCCAGTCGTAGGCCGGCGAGACGTAGGGGACCGGCGCCTTGACCGGAAGGCTCGCCGGCAGATCGGCCGCGATCGCGACAGAGCATGTCGCGAGCACGAACCCTGCACCGCCCCCAAACTTGCAAACACCCTTCATTCGGCGCCCCGTTGCTCTCAAACAAGGGTGACGTTCATTCCTTACGCATCACCGCAAGTCATTCGCAAGCGGAAGGAAGGACGCGAGAGGGACCGCTGATGAGGCGGCGTCGTCTAGTGACGCGCGCGCAACACATGAGGTCGAACGGATCGATTGCACGGTCGTGGTGGGTCTGTCGCGCCGAACCCTCCGGTACCGCTCCAGACAAGACGGTTCAAAGACGGTTTTGTGAATGACTGTGACGCCCTGCGTTGGGTCGGCCGCCCGGCCCAACGCGCTGCTTTCATCGCACCCGCCGATCGGCGGCTTGCCGTCGGGCTCGGCCTGCCACCGGCATTCGAGCCGGCCGTCGCGGTCAATCCAATGACAGGCGAGCGCGGGCGTTGGACATCGGCGCTTGCCCAATACCGCCGGGCGGCGGAATCCCGGCAGGTTGTCATTGCCGTAGGCGGGAGGGTCGGCCTGGCAGGAGACAGCCGCGACGCGTCGCGGCTGAACGGGCCAGAATTTTGCGAATCCGGATTTCACAAGTCCGGTTTTTGCGAGTCTTGTGAACATCGCTCACCTCCACTTCCGCATTTTGCGCGGCAGGCCGGTGAGCGGACGGTCAGTGAGGTGCGACCATCACCCTCACGCGGCCTAGGCCGGCGCGATTGATCTCGATGTCTGGCGGCAGCGCGGGTCCGATCGTCGCGATCGGACGGGCGATGCCTGAGGCGGTACTGCCCATGGGCTCTTCGTTGCGGTTGAAAGAAATCGTCTCGAACGCGATGTCCGCGACAACGGTCGGCAACTAAGCCTGACCTTTGTCGCTGTCAAGTGGTTTCGCCTATCCTCCCGGGAGGATGATTGATATCCTCCCCTGGGATAGGAGAATCACATGCAGGACCAGCCGCATTCCGCGATTGCCCGACGTCTGAAACGGGCCAATGGCCACCTCGAAGGCATCATCGAAATGATCGAGCAGGGCCGGCCTTGCGCGGAGATCGCCCAGCAGTTGCAGGCAGTGGAGAGCGCCGTCGAAAGCGCGAAGAAGGCCCTGATCCACGACCATATCAGCCACAGCCTCGAACGATCGTTCAAGGCGTCCGGCGCCAAAGGTCAGGCGGCGCTGAGGGACTTCAAGCTGATCGCCAAGTATCTGTGACCGACGACGCGGAGCTTACGGACCCAGCGTCCTCTGGTTCCTTCCGAGAAGCATCTGCAAGGTCGCGGTGAGCTGCAATACTGTCACGCCCCGGACAAGGAACGGCCACCAAAGCCGTGCAGAAACGCGCGTAGCGATCGCCTGACGCACGCCAAGTTGATGTGGGTCAAGGCAGTTTCGCCTGGATCGCAGTGCTATGCTTGCGCCAGTTTTTGCTTTGCGGGAACTCCGATGTGCCGTATCCGCTTTCTCCTGGTGGCAATGGCTCTCACGGTCTCCACTTGGTCCGCTTGCCAAGCTGCGGGGTCCTTTCAGACTAAAGCGGCATTTACGACGGTGGTAACGGCTGGCGTGGCGCCCGCGCTGCCGACCGTCTCGGTGCCCAACCTATCTGCAGCTGATCTGGTTGGTGGTTGTGGGAGAGGCCGCGTCCGCGACGCCGCGACTCATGCTTGCCGTGGCCCGGCCGATATCAGGTAGAAGTCCTCTACCTCGGCCAGTGGAAGGTCCGTGACCATCCGTTCAATGCGACCCTGCCTGGCGGGCCGGTTTCAGTTGCGTGCCGAAGCGGCATGCTGAACTTCGACCGTGACATGCGACAGGTCGGCGAATCTCCCCAGCCGTTGCCGGTAGTGCGCCGCGTCGTGCGTCTGCGATGTTGCCACCGAAACGATGGCGCCGAGATGTCCGGGCCCAAGCCGCCACAGATGCAGGTCGGTGACGCGGTCGCCGTCGCATTCGATGGTCTGGCGGACCTTGTCGGCAATTCCGGAATCCGGCATGCGGTCGAGCAGGATGGCGCCGGTGTCGCGCAACAGGCCGACCGACCAGTTCGCGATCACCAGCGCGCCGATCAGGCCGGCAACCGGGTCCATCCAGAGCCAGCCGAACGTGCGCGCCAGCACCAGCCCGACGATCACCAGAACGGAGACCGCGGCATCGGCGATCACGTGGACGACGGCGGCCCGCATGTTGTTGTCGCGGTGATGCGCTCCCTGCCCATGCTCGTGCTCTTCGAACACTAGCTCGCGCGCCTGTCGCTCGCCGGCCTGCATCAGCGCAACCCTGGCAACGAAGGCGTGCGGCTCCGGAATCTCGTCGCGCGATTCCAGGAAGCCGCCTCTGTCCTCGAACGCAAAGAGCTGCCGGCTGCCGTCGGGCCGCACGGTTTCGATGCTGAGATCGGAAGATTTCGGCAATGCGCAGCCTGCGCTCCTGACCCTGAAGCGCGGCGGGACGTTGGTTTCAAAAACCTCGATCGCCAGCGCGCCGGTTTCGAATTCCGCAAGGCGCGGTTCATCGCCGTGATCGTGATCGTGATCGTGGTGGTGGCCATGGGCATGACCATGGTCGTGACCGTGGTGATGCCCGCCCGACAATAACCATGCGCTGGCGACATTCACCGCCAGGCCGAGCACGGCAATCGGGATCGCCTCGTTGAAGCTGATCGCGACCGGGTTGAGCAGGCGCTCGACCGCCTCGTAGCCGATCAGAAGCGCGATCATCGCCAGCACGATGGCGCTGGTATATCCGGCCAGATCGCCGAACTTGCCGGTACCGAAAGTAAAACTCCGGTCGTAGGCGTGTTTGCGGGCATAGGTGTAGGCCAGCGCCGCCAGCAATAGCGCACCGGCATGGGTCGACATATGCAAGCCGTCGGCAATCAGCGCCAGCGAGCCGAACAGCGCGCCGCCGACGATTTCCGCGATCATCATGATGCTGCAAAGGATGATCACTGCCCAGGTCCGGCGCTCGGCCCGCTCGTGATCGGCTCCCAGGAAGACGTGGTCGTGCCCGGCGGGCTGAAGGAGCTGATCCGCTTCGGTCATGGCGTTCTCCCTGGCGTCCTCTCCGGCGTGCTCACTTGAGATAGGTATGGACGACGTCGATGAGCTGCTCGGCCGCATCCGCGTTCAGCGCGTCCGGATTCTTGTCGGGATCGACCAGATGGGTGCGAACGTGGTCCTCGACGACCTCGGCCATCAGCCCGGAAACGCTGCCGCGGATACCCGCGATCATGTGCATGATCTTCGCGCATTCCGTCTCGGCGGCGAGCGCGCGTTCAAGCGCCTCGACCTGCCCGCGAATGCGGCCGACCCGGGCGAGCAGCTTGTTCTTTTCCTTGATCGTGTGCGACATGGCTGGTCATATAGGGTGCCCCCCTATACTATGTCAATCGGGCGAGGGGGAATCCCGGCCGCGCATGATCAGCGTCCGACATTCCCGTTTGTGCTCTGGCCAGTTTGTGCTCTGGCTGGAATTCGCCTGCGGCGGAACCGCCTCATCGATGTTGCGTTCGTCCAAGATATCTGTGCCCGCTTTTCATTAAAGCAGACCGAGGTGCCGTGCAGTCCTCCGTAAATCGCGACAAGGGCTCTCGGCGCACGAAGGCGCTTCGGCTGATGTGGGAGCGGCTGAAAAAGCATCCCCTGGCGCGGCTCGGTCCCGGTCTCATCACCGGCGTGGCCGATGACGACCCGAGCGGCATTGCCACCTATTCGCAAGCCGGCGCCCAGTTCGGCCTCGACATGCTGTGGACGATGCCGCTCGCCTACCCGCTGATGTCCGCGGTCCAGGTCATGTGCGCACAGATCGGGCGGGTCACCGGCAAGGGCCTTGCCGCCAACATCAAGACCGCGTTCCCGCCGAGCGTGCTCAAGGCCGTCGTCCTGCTGTTGCTGGTCGCCAATACCCTGAATATCGCCGCCGACGTCGCAGCCATGGGGGAAGTCGCGGAGCTCGTCAGCGGTCTCGATCGCCACCTGATGACGGCGATCATTGTCATTGCGACCCTGCTGCTTCAGGTCTTCGTGCCGTATCATCGCTACGTCTTTTTCCTGAAGTGGCTGACGTTGTCGCTATTGGCCTACGCCGCCGTGCTGTTCACCGTCCACGTCCCGTGGAGCGAAGTGGCGCTGCGAACGGTGTGGCCGCAGCTGACCTTCAATTCGCAAGCCGCGGCCGTGGTGGTCGGCGTGTTCGGAACGACGATCAGTCCATACCTTTTCTTCTGGCAGGCCTCGGAAGAAGTGGAGGACATGAAAGCGAAAAAGGCCGCGCCGCTGCTGCGGAAGCCTGGTGCCTCGCGCGCGGAACTTCGCCGCATGCAATGGGACACCTGGAGCGGGATGCTTTACTCCAATCTCACCGCGTATTTCATCATGCTCGCCACCGCCGTCACGCTCCATGTGGCGGGTACGACCGACATCGAGACCGCGGCGCAGGCTGCCAGCGCGTTGCGGCCGCTGGCGGGGGACTTTGCCTTTGTCCTGTTCGCGCTCGGAATCCTCGGCGTCGGCCTGATTGGCGTGCCGGTTCTTGCAGGTTCTGGCGCCTATGCGCTCGCCGAGGCCATGGGCTGGAAATCGGGCCTGGAGCGGAAATTGACGGATGCGCGCGGATTCTATGCCGTGATTGCGGTCAGCATTTTGGCCGGACTATTGATCCAGTATTCCCCGATCAATCCCATGAAGGCGCTGTTCTGGAGCGCCGTGATCAACGGAATTGTCGCCGTCCCCCTGCTGGTCGTGATCGTGCTGATCGCCTCCAGCAAATCCGTGATGGGCGCATTCACCGCAAGCCGAACGATCGTGATCCTCGGCTGGATAACGGTCGCGGTGATGGGTCTGGCAGCTGTGCTGATGTTCACGCTTCGCTGAGGCGCAATGCAGGCGGTGCGGCCAAGCTGAAATCGCTCAGGACGCCAAAAAGGGGTGACCCGCCCGGGGGGACGGCCGGGCGGGTCGGGGGTGCGACACGGGGGTGGATGAGGCGCCCGTGTCGGACGCGGGATCCACAATCCAACGCGTTTGAAGAACGCGCGTCGGACGAAAAATTTCGATCGATCAGTAGCAGGTGCGAACGCGGCCGATGTAGTTGCCGTAGGCGTCGAACTGGCGAACCCAGCCGCAGCGGTGATAGCCGTCGTAATAGGGGTAGGGGTTGCTGGCGGCGATCGCGCTGCCGACGATGGCGGCGCCGACGAGGCCCGCGCCGACGCCCCAGCCGAGGCCCTTGGCTTCTGCTGACGTGGTGGTGGAGGCAACGCTGCCAATGACGGCAAGCGCGGCAAGCGCGAGAGCGGCAAGTTTGGTCTTGATCGACATGATGAAATTCCATCCTCTTCAAGGGCGGCCCGTTGTGGCCCGCATGCCCGATTGGACGGAGGGTTTTCGATTCGGGTTCGAAATGCGGCGGTGCAATCTCGGAACCTGATAGATTCCTAAGATATTACAATTAGTTATGGCGTCGACGCGTTATTGGCCGGGACCCTTCGAAAGGTCGCTCACGTCGAATTTATCGATCTCCGCGAGCAGCTCGCAAAACGCGCGCGCGCCGTGATCGAGCAACAACTCGCCTTTCTCGGCGGAGGCCAGCGTCGCGTTGCCGCTGGCGCCGCTCGCATGAAGATCCTGCGCCTGCCAGGCGAACGGCGCCGGCCGGTGCGCGGAAAGCCAGCGATATTCCTGCTCCATCGCGATGCTCGCAGGCGAAAAATCGGCGATTCTGTCCTTGCGCACATGTTCGCCAAATCGCGCCAGCATGATCGAGGTTTCGACCGCGCCGCCATGAATGCCGTGGCGCAATTCCTGTTCCGGAAACGATCCTTCCGGCACGCCGAAGCGCGACCAGGATGTGGTGACGACCAAAAGCCCCAGTTCGGCGCGCAGATCCTGCGCAACCAGCGCCATGGCCGCGCTGTTGCCGCCATGGCTGGTGACGATGACGAGCTTCTTCACGCCGGCTAGCGCGACGCTGGCGCCCAGCGCCTTCCAGCTTGCCAGCGCCGCTTCGGTCGACAGCGTCAGCGTGCCCGGAAAATCAGTATGTTCGGTGGAAATCCCGACCGGCTGCAGCGGCAGGAACGTCACCGGCAGGCTTTTGGGCAAAAGCTCGCGCACGCGCGCCAGATACGCCTGCGCGATCATCACATCGGTACCCAACGGCAGATGCGGACCGTGCTGCTCGGTCGCCGCCAGCGGCAGCACCGCGATCCATCGCGCAGGCTCCGCCGGGCCGATCTCGGGCCAGTGCAGGTCGGTCCAGTCGCGGGGAGGGGTGTCGGTCATCACGCGAAATGTTTCTTGATGCGCCTTTGCAAGCTCGTTATCGGAGTATGCCCTGAGGTAAACCCTATCATGGTCCAGAACGATCGACGGAGTCCAATCATGAAGCCGTCTCTTTTGCTGCGAGCGTTAACGGCGGGTCTTTTGGCGACGCTTTTGGCCGGTTTTCCGGTGCATGCGCAAAAACTCGACAAGGTCTCGTTCGGAACCAACTGGGTCGCCGAAGCCGAGCACGGCGGGTTCTTCCAGGCGGTGGCCGACGGCACCTACAACAAATACGGGCTCGATGTCACCATCGTGCCGGGCGGCCCCAACGACAACAACCGCATGCTCCTGATCGCGGGCAAGATCGATTTCTTCATGGCCGCCAACACGCTGATGTCGTTCGACGCGGTCACCAACCATGTCCCCGTGGTCACGATCGCGGCGATGTTCCAGAAGGACCCGCAGGTCTTCCTGACCCACCCCGAATCCAAGGTCACCAAGTTTGAGGACCTGAAGCCGCTGACGCTGTTCATCTCGAAAGAGGGCCTCACCGGCTATTTCCAATGGATGAAATCCGAATACGGTTTTAGCGACAAGAACGTCCGGCCCTATACCTTCAACCCGCAGCCGTTCATCGCCACCGCGCAAAGCGCGATGCAGGGCTACCTTACCTCCGAACCCTACGCGGTCGAAAAGGCCGCCGGCTTCAAGCCCAACGTGCTGCTGCTCGCCGATTCCGGCTTCAACACCTATTCGACCCTGATCGAGACCAGGGCCGAAGTGATCGACAAGAAGCCCGACCTGGTGCAGCGCTTCGTCGATGCTTCGATCATCGGCTGGTATCACTACCTCTACGGCGACAATTCCGCCGGCAATGCGATGATCAAGAAGCTCAATCCGGAAATGACCGATGAACTATTGGCCTACTCCGTCAGCAAGATGAAGGAATATGGCATCGTCGATTCTGGCGATACATTGAAGAACGGCATCGGCGCCATGAGCGACGAGCGCGTCACCAGCTTCTTCCAGAAGATGGTGCGGGCCGGCGTGATCCGCCCCGACATCGACTACCGCACGTCATATACGCTTCGCTTCGTCAACAAGGGCGTCGGCCTCGATCTGCGTCCCAGCAAGAATTAGCGATGGCCGAGCCGGCAGCCTCCGACGACGACACCAGCGCTGCCCGGCCCGCCGTTAGCCTGCGCAGCGTCACCAAGGCCTATGACAATGGCGTCATGGCGCTCGGGCCGTTCGACCTCGAGGTTCGCCGCGGCGAGTTCGTGTCCCTGCTCGGGCCATCGGGATGCGGCAAGTCGACCGCGCTGCGGCTGATCGCGGGGCTGAGCGCGGCGAGCACCGGCAGCGTTGAGGTTGCGCATCACGCAGGCGCAGCGCGGCCGGGTCACCAGATCGGCTTCGTGTTCCAGGAGCCGACCTTGATGCCATGGACCAGCGTGCGCGAGAATGTACGGCTGCCCTTGAGGCTTGCGCACGTGCCGGCGGTGGCCGCCGACGGGCGCATCGACGAGGCGCTGGCGCAGGTCGGACTTGCCGAATTTGCCGATAGCTTCCCGCGCGAATTGTCCGGCGGCATGAAGATGCGGGTCTCGCTGGCGCGCGCACTCGTCACCGACCCGGATATTTTGTTGATGGACGAGCCGTTCGCGGCGCTCGACGAGATCACCCGCTTTCGTCTCAACAACGACCTGCTCGCGCTGTGGCGGAACTTGCGCAAGACCGTTATCTTCGTCACCCATTCGGTGTTCGAATCCGTCTATCTGTCGCAGCGCGTGGTGGTGATGACGGCGCGGCCCGGCCGCATCGATGCTGACATCCGCATCGACCCGGCGGAGCCGCGCACCGAGGATTTCAGGACCTCGGCTGCTTACGCCGAATACTGCCGCAAGGTTTCGGCGGCGCTGGCGCCGTCCTATTCCGGGCGGACGGCGCTATGAGTCCGCAGCCGAGTCGGCAAACTCCCACGGAGTCAGCGGCCGATAGCCTCGCCGTGCGCGCGATCCGAATCCTGCTCCCCTTGGTGGTGGCGGCAGCAGGGACGGTGGCGTGGGAGCTCATCGTCCGGCTCAACGATATTCCACCCTACGTGCTGCCCGGCCCGATGGCGGTATTGCAGACGCTGGCCGCCGACTGGGCGGTGCTGTCGGAGTCGCTGCTGACGACGCTGCTCACCACGCTCGAAGGCTTCGTCGCCGCCAGCGTCGGTGGCATCGCCTTGGCGCTGTTGTTCAACCAATCGAAGTGGGTGGAATATTCGCTGTTCCCCTATGCCGTGATCCTGCAGGTCACACCCGTGATCGCGATCGCGCCGCTGCTTCTGATCTATCTGCCGCAGCAGACCGCGGTGATCGTCTGTGCCTGGATCGTCGGATTTTTCCCGGTGCTGTCCAACACCACGCTGGGGCTGAATTCGGTCGACCGTAACCTCGCCGGCCTGTTCCAGCTCTATGGCGCCTCGCGGCTGCAGACGCTGCGCCTGCTCAAATTGCCGGCAGCACTCCCTTTCATCCTGGGCGGCCTGCGGATTGCCGGCGGGCTGTCCTTGATCGGCGCCGTGGTCGCCGAGATCGCGGCCGGCAGCGCCGGCGCCGGATCTGGTCTCGCCTATCGCATCGCCGAATCCGGCTACCGGCTCAATATTCCCCGAATGTTCGCCGCACTTCTGCTGTTGTCGCTTGCCGGGATTGTCATCTATGCCCTGCTGGCGCTAATTTCGTATCTCTTGTTGCGGCGCTGGCACGAAAGCGCGCTTGGAAAGGAAACCTGATGGCGTCCGGAACTATTTCTTCCGAGAAGATCGATCTGTTGGTCCACGGACCAAGCAAGTCGATCGTCAACAATGGTTTTTCCGACCAGTTCGTGCTGCATCATTTCGAGACGACGCACGATCTGGAGCGGCTGACGGCGGATGTCGCGGGCAAGATCCGCGGCGCGGCGATCACCTACAATACGGTGCGCGGCGATGCCAGGACGCTCGGGCTGTTTCCAAAACTCGAGATCGTTGCCGCCTTCGGCGTTGGCTACGACCATGTCGATGCGGCCTACGCGCGCGACCACAACATCATGGTCACCAATACGCCCGATGTGCTGACCGAGGAGGTCGCCGACATCGCGATGGGGCTTCTAATCTCGACCCTACGCGAATTCGTCAAGGCCGACAGATACCTGCGTGCGGGGCTCTGGCAGATGCAGCAATTTCCGTTGAGCGTCGGCTCGCTGCGCGACCGCAAGGTCGGCATGGTCGGCATGGGCCGGATCGGACAGGCGATCGCGCGACGGCTCGACGCCTCTAAGGTGCCGGTGGTCTATCACACCCGTAATCCCGCTACCGGCGTGTCGTACAAGCATTATCCGGATCTGATCGAGATGGCGAAGGCCGTGGATACGCTGGTCGTGATCGTTCCCGGCGGCGCGGGGACCGCGAAGATGGTCAATGCCGAGGTCATGAAGGCGCTTGGGCCGCGCGGCGTCATCATCAATGTCGCGCGCGGCACCGTGGTCGACGAGCAGGCGCTGATATCGGCGTTGAAGTCGGGCGCGATCCTGGCCGCGGGGCTCGACGTGTTCGAGAAGGAGCCGAACGTGCCGGACGAATTGAAGGCCATGCAAAACGTCGTCTTGCTGCCACACATTGGCTCCGCTTCGGTGGTAACGCGCAACGCCATGGATCAGCTGGTGGTCGACAATCTGAAGGCCTGGTTCGCCGGCAGGCCGCCGTTGACGCCGGTTGCGGAGACACCCGTAAAGGCTCGCTGATGAAATTTCGCGCTCTGCTTTGGTTCGCGGCGCTGCTTGCGCCCGTCGTCGCCGGATCGCCCGCGCCGGCGCAGGATTCCACGAGCCTGAAGAAGGAAATGATCGGGCAGTGGGAACTTGCCACCACCGAGCGCAGCAAGACCTGCGTGGTGACGATGAAGCCCGATACCACGCCGCAGGGACTCAAGCTCGAGCTCGAGCCCGGCTGCGCCGCCGCGCTGCCCTTCACCAAGGACATCACCGCCTGGAACGTCGCGGGCCTTGATCTGGTGCGGCTGCAGGATGCCAAGGGCGCCTCGGTGATCGATTTCACCGAAGTCGAAACCGGGATCTTCGAGGGCGTGCGGTCGGGAGAGGGTGTCTACATCCTGCAGAATCTGGCCGCCGCGCGTTCGCTTGCCAAGTCGATGGACCAGATGATCGGCGACTGGGCGATGGTCCGCGGCAACGGCAACACCGTCTGCGGCCTCGTGCTCACCAACAACGACGCCGGCCACGACAATTTCCAGGTCTTTGTGAAACCGAAATGCGATCCGTCGATCGCGAACTTCGCGCCGACGCAATGGCGGCTCGAGCACGGCCAGATCATGCTGATGGCGGATAACGGCGACGCCTGGCGCTTCGAGGCCGACGACAACGCGCAGTGGCGGCTGGTGCCCGACACCGCCGATCCCCTGATCATGCTGCGGCAGTAGCCCTCTTCAGTTAGGTCGCCCCTCCCATAGCGGTCCGGCCAAAGATTTTTTTAAGAGCCGTGTCGATTTTACGACGGCGGGATCGTCGATCCTGATAGCGGGACAATTTTGCGGTGATATTGCTGCGGCTCGCCTCAACAGGAGTTTTCCAATGCGTTTCATGTGTATCGTGACGTCCCCCAAGCCCCATGTCGGCCCGACTCCGGAACTCCTGGAGGCGATGCACAAGCTCGCCGACCGCGAAATCAAGGCCGGCCGGATGCTCGACAATGGCGGACTGATGCCGCTCGCAACCGGCGCGCAGGTGCGCATTGCCGACAACAAGCTCAGCGTGATCGACGGCCCGTTCGTCGAGGCCAAGGAAGTGATCGGCGGTTACGCGATCTTCGAATTGCGCGACAAGGAAGAGGCGCTGGCCATGGCAAGGGAGTTCATGCAGATCCATCTCGAGCACATGCCGGGCTGGGAGGGGACGTGCGAGGTCCGTGCCTTTGCCACGCCGTGAGGCGCGCTCCCGGCAAATGTCGTCGGCGGCGATGACGGAAGCCGAGCTCCATCGCACCATCCTCGCGATCTGGCGCATCGAGCAGCCGCGGCTGATCACCGGCCTGTCGCGGATGCTGCGCGACGTGCCGCTGGCCGAGGATTTTACCCAGGACGCGCTGCTGGCTGCGCTCCAGCATTGGTCTCGAGCGGGCGTGCCGGAAAATCCGGGGGCGTGGCTGATGGCGACCGCCAAGCGCCGCGCGCTGGATCATCTGCGCCGCCGCCGCATGCTTGCGCGCAAGCACGACGTTGTCGCCCACGACATGGCGCGGGAGGAGCAGGCGATGCCCGATCTGGACTCCGCGCTGGACGACGATATCGGCGACGAATTGCTGCGGCTGGTGTTCACCGCCTGCCACCCGCGCCTGTCGCGCGAAGCCCGCGCCGCATTGGCGCTGCGGATGATCTGCGGCTTGACGACGGAGGAGATCGCCCGCGCCTTCCTGCTCCCCGAGGCGACCATCGCCCAGCGCATCGTCCGCGCCAAGCGGACCTTGTCGGCGTCGGGTCTCGCCTATGAGACGCCGCGCGGCGAGGAGCTTTCGGTGCGGCTCGCTTCGGTGCTCGAGGTCGTCTATCTCGTCTTCAACGAGGGCTACACGGCCGCGCGCGGCGAGGAATGGCTGCGTCCGCAGCTTTGCAACGAGGCGCTGCGAATGGGACGCGTGCTCACCGCGCTCGCGCCGCTGGAAGCCGAGACGCACGGGCTATTGGCGCTGATGGAGCTGAACGCTTCGCGGATTGCGGCGCGCACCGATGCCGCGGGCGACCCGGTCCTGTTGATGGATCAGAACCGTTCGCTCTGGGACCAGCTCCAGATCAGCCGCGGCATGCGCTCGCTCGCGCGGGCACGAAGGCTTGGCGGCGGCGGCTTCTATGCGCTGCAGGCGGCGATCGTCGCCTGCCATGCGCGGGCAGGCGGGCCTGACGATACCGACTGGCCAGGGATCGCCGGACTCTATGCGCAACTGTCGGCGCTGGTGGCATCGCCGGTGATCGAGCTCAATCGCGCCGTGGCGGTCGGCATGGCCGAGGGCCCGGCGGCGGCGCTTGCGATCGTGGAGCGGATTGCCGAGGCGCCGGCGCTCAAGGCCTATCATCTCTTGGGAAGCGTGCGCGGCGACCTGTTGTTCAAGCTCGGCCGCTACACGGAGGCGCACGCCGCGCTGGAGGCCGCAGCCGAACTCGCAGGCAACAAGCGCGAACGGGAATTGCTGAGGCGCCGCGCCGCGGAGGCGGCTGACGCGGCGAAATCGTAACGGGCGGCGCCGGAACCGAGGGCCGGTCTTCGCGTTGGCACGGTTGACCGGGATTGCGTTCGCTTCGTCCGGCCGCCGTCAGCCCGGCTGAACGGAAACCTTTGTCATGACCAAGAAAGCGGTGCTCGCCATCGGCATCGATCCGGTGTTTCTGGATTTCACCACGCTGCCGCAATTCACGCCCGAAATGTTCCGCAGCCATATCGAGGCCCAGATCGGGCGGCTGCGCCACCTCGGATATGACGTCGAAAGCTGCCTGATCGATCTCGGCGATACCGCCGAGGAGACGACGGCGGCAGCGCTCGAGTCGAAACGCTTCGACTGTGTCGTGATCGGCGCCGGATTGCGGCTGCCGCCGGAACGGCTGCTGCTGTTCGAAAAGATCATCAACCTCATCCACGAATTCGCCCCGGAAGCTTGCATCTGCTTCAACACCAATCCGGCCGACACCGCCGAGGCCGTGCAACGCTGGGTCAAGCCTTGAGCCGGAAATCGTCGGTGAGTGGCGGCGGCCGAACGGCCGATTCCGCCGGGAAGGACCGGCCTGGCTGCGAAAGTACGGCGTCGTTCGACCGCGACCGCAACCTTTACTTCCGGCGGTAGACCCCAAGCAGGCTGCCGATGATTTTCTGTCCGCGCTCTCTCAGCTGCTTCGGGCGGTCCGCCTCCGGTAGCATGAGGGCGATCTTGCAGATCAGGGCGTCCACCATGCGGCTGAGGAGGTCGATGTCCTCGAAATCGAGCTCGCCGTCGCGCTTGAGCGCATTGAGGCTCGCGATGAGAAGCGCCATCGGATAGGCCTCCTCGATCTCCTGGAAGCGCTTGTTGCCAAGCACCGCCGGCGCCTCCTGAATCACGACGCGCGCGTAAGCCGGCTCAAGACAAACGTCCAGATACGCGTCGATTCCAACGAACAAGCGATCCCATATCTTTCGCTGTGTCCGGGACCTCTCGTTCACCCTCGCGACCGCCTCCGCCTGAAGCGAAACCACCACCGCGTCGAACAGCGCCTGCTTGTCCTCGAAATGGTGATAGAACGCGCCCCGCGTCACCCGTGCGGCCCGTGAGATCGCTTCGATTCCGGCCGCCTGATAACCCTCTCTGGCAAAAATGTCCCGGCCGGCCGACAGCAGCGCTTGCCGGGTTGCCTCGGTGTATTCGTCGCGGCGACTTCTCTCGGGCTTGTTCGAATCCATAGAAGTCAACATACCGCTTGACCTTACAAAGACGTTCGATATATTACATACCAACGGTATGTATAAAACATATAGAATGTAATAGTGAAATTGCCGGGGCGCCGCAGAAGGTCGCGCTCCGGCTGGACGGGCGCGGAGCCGGGCTCCGGCGCTGGAGGATCATATGAACGGCGATCGGATGTTCGAGCTGGCGCAGGCGCTGGCCATTGCCAAGAGCCGGCAGGATGTGCCTGCGGCCATGAAGCTCTTCCATGAGGACATGCGGCTTGAGACCCCGGCTTTCGGGACAGTAGCTCGCGGATTGGCTGAGAACGAGAAAGTGCTGACCCGGTTCTTCACTTCCTTTCCGGACTACAACGTCGTGCTGCAAGGTCACGCCGGTAACGCCGATACTCTGGTCTGCTGGGGCACCGTGCATATGACCATGACCGGCAACCGGTTCGGCGTGCTTCCCGACGGCAAGCGCGCCGAACTACCGGTGTTCATTCGGTTCATGTTCAAGGACGACCTGATTGCCGGCGAACAATTCTTCTTCGACCTATCGGCGCTCTGCGCCCAATCCGGCGTTTCGACCGACGCGGTCCGCCAAAAACTGTTTGGCGACGCGGCGGTTTTGCGCGTCGCGGCCGAATAGCTCCAACAGGCAGGCTTTCAAGGGGAAGCGGCATCCTCCTCACTCTCCCGGCAATGGAAGGCAACGAGACATGGCACTGGACCCACGCGTGAAGGCGATCGGCGAGATCAAGACCGTCCATCTCTTCGACATCGTCATCGATTTGAATCCGATGCTGAATATCGGTGAGGGACCGCTCGGCCGGCGGGTTCTCTTCGGCGCGGCGGGCGGATCGTTCGAAGGCCCCAAGCTGCGCGGCGAGGTGCTGGCGGGTGGCGGCGACTGGGCGCTGTTTCGTTCCGACGGCGCGATGGCGCTGGATGTCCGGCTGACACTGCGCACGCATGACGACGCGCTGGTGCAGATGACCTATGGCGGTCGCTGGATTACTCCGTCCGAGCTGCGGGCCGACATGGCCGACCCCGCCAAGCGATCTCAGGTCGACCCCGCTCGCTACTACTTCCGGACCAATCCGCTGTTCGAGACCGGGGCGAAGCAATATGGCTGGCTGAACGACACCGTCTGCGTGGGGTCGGGGTACCTGATTGAAGGCGGGATCGCCTACAAAGTCTCGCAGGTTGTTTGAACGGCGCAATTCTTGGGACAGCCAGCGGGCCCATCGATTGCGACCGTGGGGAGGGCAGGATCTCGCTCGGCAGGATCTGACTAAGCTGGTGTGTTCTCGATCCTGCCGCTCCCTTGAGGAGCTGGCGATTTCGTCCAACCGATACCGCGTTACTTTATCGCGCTAACGGCACCTTGAAGCGTAGCTATCATGTTGGCGTGCGCTCTTGAGACTCGGCGATGCTGTGCGGAAAATACCGCCGGACAATTGGCTCTCGAGATTTCGCCATCTCGCACAACCTTATCGGCAAAAGCGTCAAGAACGCTGAATCTGTTCTGTAGTTCGGCCGTTATTCTTATCAAGTCCTCTTTGATAACGCTCGGCGCACGCGACGGCGGCTTTAGCTGGACCGAATCAGCAAGCTCAAAGAGCAGCTTTGTAGCCTCTTTTATTTTTTCATCGTAATCCGGGAGTGCCTTGCTATATCCATCCCGGCCCGTGTTGATCGAGGTGGCCGACATGAGAGGCAAAATGTAGTCGGTTGCCGCGGATACGGCCATGGGGCTCAGCTTGACCGCTTTGAGCGCCGTTTCTATGAACTTATCGCTTACCGTTCCGACGAGCTTACTTTCTACCTTGACTTCCGCTTTCTGGAAGGCTGATTGCAAATAGCACCTGCTTTTGTAGCACCGGTAGCCGGGAGGACATTGGTTGGCGGTGCAAAATCCAATAAGCGCGCTAGGTGCGGCGTCTGGGTTTATTGTCGCCACATCGGCATCGATCGGGGTTGGATTTTCTGTCTCGGCGTCGACTATTCCCGCCCAACAGTTGCATGCCTCGGTCACTTGGCTAGCCAGCTCCGCTTCCCGAGCACTTGTGGTCCGCTGTTGGTCATCGCGCAAGAACCGCGCGGCCGCGGCCGGATCATAGCGCCAGTGGTCAGTCCTCGGACAAATCGGCGGCGGACCGCCCGCTTGGCAAGTTCCTCGATTGATCTCAACCCAACCGACCTGATGCGAGCAGTAATGATTCGATAGCGCTTCCCAGTTGCAGGCATCAGTGTTCTGCCAATCCGTAATCGACTGAAATACGGGGGCCGCGCAGCGAGCCGGCATGCCTGATTTCATTGACGGTTGCAACGGAACGCGCGGCAGGATCACTTCAGGCCCGCGCGTAGAGGCTGACTGGCACCTTTTGCTGCAACGCCGCGGTGCAGTTCTTGCTAAGCAACTTGATGTCTGGAACAGGCGAACAGCCTTGGGCAGTCGCGCCTTGAGTTTGAAGGAATAGAAAGCACATAGCCGCTATGAGTGAGGATATCCCGGAAGTGGACTCGGCCGCGTTCATTTCACGATCTCTCGCTCCAACTCAGGCCAGATACCCACGAAAAATTGCACAACATCGATTTCCATGCCCTGTCCGTCCAAGTAATTTCCGTAAGCCCCATAAATTGTGGGAATCCCTGCATGTCGAGGAACACCGCGGACTATCTTGCCAGTGAGATCCCGCATTTCGTCGCGAATTTGGATCTTGCCCATGCGATCATATGATGTCAGGTCATAGTCCGCCGAAAAACAAGCACGTAACTCGCTCTCAAGTAGATTGAAAATATCTCCACCGGCTCCGACCTTGGTAAACCCTCTGAAGAGGTTCACTTGGGCAAACGATTTTCTTGAGTCGTCATTGATCAAGATATCATCACCCGGCGAAGCAAAAAAACCGTTCCGATAGAATGGACGCTGAAACTCGATCGAGCTATTCCATACATCCCAGCTAACTCCGGCGTCTCGATCACTAGCTACGGAAGATTGTTTTTCGGTTCGCAGATTCTTGAAATTGTTGACCCAGTCGCCAACCAGCTTTTGTGCCGGCATACAGAATGTCGTGCGCCACTCAGACTTTCCCTTAAGCCGTAGCTCCACAATCTGTTGTTTGATTTCCGGCTCGTTTGGAACCAGCCGGTCGTATACCTCAAAGAGGTGCAGCGCCTCGCCCGGATTTCCTGCGCATGAATTCGCCTTCGCGGCGTAGTAAATCCAAATGGGGTCTTTCTTCAGTTGATCACTGACGCCCCCGAGGAGTGTAAGCGCGGTGCGGCAGTCATTGAAACGATCCAGCGCAGCCCTCGCCTCTGCAAATCGTTCCTCATCCGATGAGGCAAATACCGGCACGGAAGAAGAGAAGATCAGGAAACAGGATAGTCCTCCGACCAACACGGATCTTCCAGCCCAAATTGCCCGCACTTCTCCACCCTCCAACACTACTTGAGATTTACGCTTCTACGCCTGGGAGACCGGTGGTTCAAGGACGTCGGCGACGACTGCCGGCCAACCGGTTACGCTCCGCCCGCGTTCAGTGTTGCCAGGGTACTTCGCGAACCTCGCAGTGAGGTGAAATCGTTATCTTGGACGGCGTGAAGTTTCGGACCGTCGCGCTCCCCAAGCAATAGTGGGCCAATCGCCGGTTTACCCCCGCGGTCTCCGCCTTGATCTCAATACATAGGTATGTTAATTAACAAAAACGTAAAATAAGGAAGCTGGCTTTGGCCGCGCGCCCACCACTCGACGATGTTTTCGCGGCGCTCGCCGATCCGACCCGGCGCGCGATCGTCGAGCGCCTGCTAGCGGCGGGCGAGCTTAGCGTCGGCGAAGTCGCGGCGCCCTTTGCCATCAGCGGACCCGCGATCACGCGGCATTTGCAGGTGTTGGAGCGCGCCGGCCTGATCGAGCGCCGGGTCGAGCGGCAATGGCGTTTTGTGCGCATGCGTGCCGATGCGCTGACGCCGGTCGAGAGTTGGCTGTCGCGTCAGCGGCGGCATTGGACGGCGGCGCTGGACCGGCTCGAGGCTTTGGCCGCGGCCCAAACGCCAAAGCGGAGGAAGTCATGAGCGAGCAGGACGAGACCACGCTGCGGCTGGAGCGATTGATCCCTTCGCCGCCGGAGGTCTTGTTCGCGCTTTTCGTCGAGCCGGACCAATTGCTCAGGTGGTGGGCGCCTGATGGCTGTGAGCCGTCGATCGACGCGCTCGACGCCAGCCCGGGCGGCCGCTGGCGCACCATCCTCCACCGGCCCGATGGCAGCAGAATAGCAACCAGCGGCATTTACCGTATCGTCGAGCCGCCGCGCCGTCTCGCCTTCACCTGGGCCTGGGAGGACCAGAGCGGCGCCCGTGGCCACGAGACCGAGGTCACGGTGAGTTTCGAGCCGGTGCCCGGCGGCACCCGCCTCGTGCTGGTGCAGCAGCGTTTCGAGAGCGGGCCTGCGCGCGACAATCACACGCGCGGCTGGTCGGCGAGCCTCGATCGCATCGCCGCGATTGCAAGTCGATGATTGGAGCGTGATCCGGAAAGGTGGGAATCGGTTTTCCGAAAAGATCATGCTCAAAATAACGGAGAACACGCGATGTCGAAACCGGAAATCCTGGGCTCTCTGCGGTCGACCTACACGCGCGTGGCGCGCATGGTCTGCGAGGAGAAGGGCATCGACCATGTCCTGACCGAGACACTGCTCGGCGCGCCGGAAATCCGCGCCATCCATCCCTTCGGCAAGATGCCGGTGCTGCGGCACGGCGACTTCACGCTTTGCGAATCCAAGGCGATCGCGAGCTATCTCGATCGCAGCTTTCCCGGGCCGCAGTTGATCCCGTTCGATCCGCGTTTGGCTGCGCTCACCGAGCAGTGGGTCTCGCTCGTCAACACGATGCTGGATCCGACCCTGGTGCGCACCTATCTGTTCGCCTACGCGTTCCCGCGCACCGCCGACGGCAAGCCCGATCGCAAGATCATCGACGCGGTGCTGCCGATGGTGCGCGAGCAGCTCGCATTGCTCGAGCAGGCGGTCGCGCAGACCGGCTATCTGGTCGGCGAGCAATTCACGCTTGCCGACATCAACCTGTTGCCGATCCTGTTCTACGTCAGGCAATTACCCGAAGCCGCGGCGGCTTTCGATGGCGCGACCCATCTCGGCCGCTATTACGCGACCCATGCGATGCGGCCGAGCTTCGTCCGCACCATCCCGCCCGAAGGCCCGCCGCGGCGGGCGAGCCCGTGACAGCGGATTTCATCGTCCGGAGATCGGATCGACCGGCGGGAACCCGAGATGGTTCGCGCCGGCGATGGCGTAGAATCGTTCCTGCGCGAAGACGTGCTGCCTGGCCGCGTGGATATCGCGCAGGCGCCGCTGCAGCGGCGACGTGTTCAGCACGACGCTTGAGCCGCCAAGTGTATAGCAGGCGCTGACGATGCCGCTACAGGCCGCGTGGATCCAGGCGCTGGCTTGAAGGCTCTCGGCGAAGTCCGCCTTGCCGTCAAGCGTTCCCTCGACCGCGCGGCGCCAGTGATTCGCGGCCAGAACGTCGAGCAGGGCTCGCGCGGCGCGATGCTCCGCGCCGATCCGGCCGAACTCATGCCGGAACACCGGCGAATCCCGTAAGCTAGTAGCCGCGAAAAGCTGGCGGCGGCCCGCACCGGCCATGGATGCGAGGTCGGCGAGTGCGCCAGCCGCGATTCCGACGGCGACCGCCGCGTGAAAGGTGCCAAGGAACGGCGTGACGGCGGCCTCGAACGGTCCCGGCACGCACGACATGCCCTGCATCAGGTCGAACGCCGACGTATCGGGCGCGTCAAAATTTTCCAGGATCACGTGGTGACTGCCGCTGCCTGTAAGCCCGGAGGCCTGCCAGGTCTCCTCGATCCGCCAGCACTCCGCTGGAAGCATCAAAAACCGCGTTTGCGGGCCGTCGCCCGACATCATCGGGTTGCCGTCCTGGTAGAGCACGCAGTGGCCAACGATCCACTGCGCATTCTGACAACCGCTGGCGAACGGCCAGCGCCCCGTGATGCGATAACCGCCATCGATCTTCTCGGCCCGCCCGACCGGTGTCCCCACGCCAACCACGACGACATCGGGATGCTCCGCATAGAGCCGATCGTAGGTCGCCCTCGAAAGCCTGGTGCAGAACGTCTGCGACGTCACGGCGATCATCGTTACCCAGCCGACCGAGCTATCGGCCGCTGACAGCGCCTCAACCACCGGCACGGCCTCGGGAACGCTCAATGCGAGGCCGCCATGGCTGTCCGGCACCAGCATCCGGAATACGCCGATCCGCCGCAACGCCTCGACAATATCGCCGGGAACGCGGCGGCCGCTCTCGATCTCGTCGGCGCGCGCAGCGATGCCCGGCGCGAGGTTGCGGACGGCGGCGAGCAACCGCGTTGCCTCGTCCGAAAGCGGCCTGCGTTCGGCGCCCGCGTCAAAGGTGTTGCGTGCCGGCTGGACGTTCGTTGTCACTATCAATGCCTCCAAAAGAAGCGCCACCGTTGTGGCGCCGTGCCATGGGGGCAGGCTGATACGAGGCCGGTATTACCGCGCGATGCCGAAGACGCGCGGAATGGTTACGGATGTAATACTTACGGTGGTCTCGCGGGCGCGTGCCTGTCTGCTCAGCCCGGGGCCGGCGCGTCGCCGGCGAGCAGCATCTGGGCGATCAGGCTGAAGTTCTCGATCGGTCCCTTTCCAGCCGGCCGGTCGAAGACGAACACCAGATCGTAGCGGGCTCCCTGCGGTCCGCTCGGCCAGGTTTTCGGGATGTTGAACTTTCCGGCTTTTGTCTGCGTCTGGGTCAGAATTGACTGGCTGATTCCTGGCTGCCCGTCCTTGGTCAGCAGCGGGATGTCCTCGTGTTGCCACGCGATCAGCACCACGCCATCCCGATCCAGCGCCTTGGTGACCATCTTGTCATAGTGGCCCTTCTTGTCGTGAGTATCGATGGTCAGGCCGAGCCTGGCGGCCAAGGGGATGAGCGTCTCGTAAGGCCGCTGGCTCGGCCCCGCATCATCGGCGTCGCTGCTGTCGCTCTCCGGGTTGGACGCAAAAAGATAAGCCGGCGTGGCGAGCCCGGGTTTGGGTCCCCAGAGCGGCGCGAACAGCGTCACCAAAGCTCCGGCACGCTGCCAGCCGGTCGTGATCAGGTGTTTGCTGCCACTTTTGCCGGCGATGTCGCCGGTCTGATTCACCCCGAAATACGGCGTGCCATTGTAAGTGCCGGGCTTTTCGGCGTGCCGAATGACCATGATCCTGGTGGCGCCCATGGGCTTTCTCCCGATCCGAGTTTGTTGGGGATCTTAGCAATCGCGGCGGTTTCGTGCAATCTACGCGTGTGCGCTGCGTCGCGCGGAAATGGACCAGCCCGGTCAGGGGATTCCAGCTCAAATCAACTTCAGCCCCTTCAAGCTCGCATGCCCGTTCTTGCCGACGATGATGTGATCGTGCACGGCAATCCCCAGCGGTTTTGCGATGTCGACGATCGCACGCGTCATCTGGATGTCCGCACTCGACGGCGTCGGATCGCCGGAGGGGTGGTTGTGCACCAGGATGAGCGCGGTTGCGGATAGTTCCAGCGTGCGCTTGATCACCTCGCGCGGGAAAACCGGCGTGTGGTCGACGGTGCCGGTCTGCTGCACCTCGTCCGATATCAACTGGTTGCGCTTGTCGAGGAACAGGATCCGGAACTGCTCCTTGTCGGCGAATGCCATGCTGGTGCGGCAATAGTCGATCACGTCGTTCCATGACGACAGCTGGGTGCGCTGCCGCAGCTCGCCCTTGGCGACGCGGGTTGCCGCCGCCGCGATCAGCTTGAGCTGGCTGATCGAGGCGTCGCCGACGCCGTCGACCTCGCGCAATAACGCCTCGGCGGCATGAATGACCTCGGCAAACGAGCCGAACTTTTTCAACAGCGCCTTGGCCAGCGGTTTTGTGTCGCGCCGGGGCAGCGCGGCAAACAGTGCCATTTCCAATAGTTCATAATCGCTCAGCGCGTCCGGTCCCGCGCTACGAAACCGCTCGCGCAGGCGCATCCGATGGCCGTGATAATGCGGCGGCTCGGCGGGCGGGTTTTCCGGCTGTTCGGTCTTGGCGGGCATCGGCGACAAGATGCCGTGCCCGCCAGCTTTTGCAACCACGAAGTGCCGCGGAAGCGCGGTCGTTATGCTGCCGCCGCGCCGTGTTGCCTTAGCAGACGCTGGATCTCCTGCTGCTGGGCCTTGGCCTCCGGCGAGCCGGAGCCGCCGCGCCCGGTGTTTTCTGTCGCAAGCAACATCGGCGTTGAGCCGCTCTTGTTCTTGCGCCGGGGATCGGCGCCGCCGGCGAGCAGCGCTTTCACCGCTGCGGCGCAACGGGTGCGCACCGCGCGATGCAGCGGGGTCACGCCGCTGTTGTCGATGGCATTCGGATCGGCGCCCGCCCGGATCAGGCAGGCGATGGTCGCCTCCTGGGCGCTGGGATTCCATGCTTGTGACCCGGGCATGCCGACCGCGGCGGCGTGAAGCGGTTCGGCGCCGCGGCGGTTTCTGGCGCGCACGTCGGCGCCCATCGCAATCAGCTTCTGCGCGACGTCGGTTCGGTAGGCTCCAGCGGCGATGTGCAGCGCTGTGTCGCCATCAAAAAAATAGCGTCCGAATTCGTCGAGATATGCCGCGGCGGTCTGGCGGGTTACGCCCGCCTCGAAGGAGGCATGGGCCAACGCCGGCGACGCGTCGAGCAGCCGAATAGTATCGGCCGCATCGTCGCCGGCAATCCTTTGAGCCAGCGCTACCAGTGCTGAATCGCTTGCGCCGAGGTCGATCACCGATGTCTCCCCGCGCGGTACAGGAGGGCAGAAATTACGTCACCACCGGCGGCTTCTCGCCGTGGCGTTCCGACAGCGTAAAAATCTCGACGCCATCGGCGGTCACGCCGACCGAATGCTCGAACTGCGCCGACAGCGAGCGGTCGCGCGTCACCGCGGTCCAGCCGTCGGACAGGATCTTCACATGCGGCTTGCCGAGATTGATCATCGGCTCGATGGTGAAGAACATGCCGGGCTTCAGCAGCACGCCCTCGCCGGGGCGGCCGATATGGATGATGTTGGGCTCGTCGTGGAACAGGCGCCCCAGGCCGTGGCCGCAGAAATCGCGCACCACGCTCATGCCCTGCGGCTCGACGAAGCTCTGGATGGCGTGGCCGATGTCGCCGGTGGTGGCGCCGGGCTTCACCGCGGCGATGCCGCGCATCATCGCTTCATACGTGACCTCGATCAGCCGCTCGGCCTTGCGCGAGATCGGGCCGATCGCATACATCCGGCTGGAATCGCCGTACCAGCCGTCGACGATGAAGGTCACGTCGATATTGACGATGTCGCCTTCCTTCAGCGCGCGGTCGCCGGGCATGCCGTGGCAGACCACGTGGTTGATCGAGGTGCAGGTCGAGTAGCGGTAGCCGCGATACATCAGCGTCGCCGGATAGGCGCCGTGGAGGAAGGCGAACTCGCGGACGAAATCGTCGATGTCGGACGTCGGCACGCCCGGCTTGACGATGTCGGTCAGCTCGTCGAGGCACTTGGCGACCATCGCGCCCGCCTTGCGCATGCCGGCAAATCCACTCGCCCCGTGCAGCTTGATCTGCCCGGTCTTGCGTAACGAGGTGTCGGTGGCGTCGATATAGCTCATGGCTGCCAGCAGCTTTTCTTCGAATTGAGGTGATATGCCGCCTAATTTAATGATCGCGGCGCCCAAAGCAAGCCAAGCTTGCGGGCAACCTTGGCGGCATGTCGGCTCAGCTCGAAACCTCAACGGTGGTTTCGACCGGCACCGCACCGCCGCGAATGCGGATTTCACGCACCGGATAAGGCACGCGGATACCCTCGCGCTTGAGAGCGTCCCATAGCGTCAGCATCACCTCGCTCCGCACGTTGTCCATGCCGTCGGGATCGGCGAGCCAGAAGGTCAGCGAGAACTTCATGCCGGCATCGGTGAAGTCGGTCAGGATGCAGTTCGGCGGCTTGTTCTTCAGCGCGCGCGGGGCGCCTGCGGTGGTCTCGATCGCAAGCTTGCACACCAGCCGCGGATCGGCGTCGTAATTGGTGCCGAAGTTGACCTTCACCAACGTGTTCTTGTCGGTGTAGGTCCAGTTCGTGACCTTCTGCGTCACCAGATCCTCGTTCGGGATCAGGAACTCGCGCCCGTCGCCGGCGGCGACCGAGATGTAGCGGGTCATCATCGCACTGATGCGTCCGGTGTTGTCGCCGATGGTGACGAGATCGCCGGGTTTCACCGATTTGTCGACCAGCAGGATGATGCCAGAGATGAAATTGGCGATGATCTTCTGCAGGCCGAAGCCGATGCCGACGCCGACCGCGCCGGAGAACACGGCCAGCGCCGAGAGATTGATGCCGACGGCGCTCAAGGCGATCGCAATCGCCACGAACATCAGCCCCATCCGCACCGTCTTGACCAGCAGCACCTGGATCGAGGGCGTCAGATCGGCCGAGCGGTTGATCTGGCTCTCGATGAAATTGGAGGCGATGTTGGTGAGCCACAGCGCGGCGATCAGCAGCGCCCCGAGCTTGATCAGCAGCAGCGGCGTCAGCCGCAAGCCGGCGAGCGTGACCGAAATCGAGTCGAGCGCGTCGACGGCCGCGTCGAGCTGGCCGGTAATGCTCAGCGCCGCCACCAGCCATGCCGATATCGAAACCACCCGGACGATGAAGGCGTTGCGGATCACCGAGGTCACGAGCCGGATGGCGAGCCAGGCGAGCGCGAGCTTGGCGGCGACCATCAACAGATAACTTCGGCTCGGCCAGGTCGAATGGTACATCGTGACGCGCGCCGCGATCACCAGGATCGCAAACACGGCTGTGGAGGCGCTAGAGACCAGCACGCGGGCGAAGTGGCGCAGCGGTAGCGGCCAGCGCATCGCGAGCTTGGTCATGTCGACGCGCGCGCGAATCGCCGCTTCGGTCGCGAACGCTACTCCACCGGCGGCCATCATCAGGCCGAACTGCAGATAGAACCAGGGCGAGGTGACCTCGGCGCCGACCGAGCGCGCGGTGTCGTGCAGGAAATCGAGGACATCTTTCGGGTCAAAGTCCATCGGCACAATCTCATCTCGGCGCGTTCACGCGCACCGCGTAAATCTGATTCGGGTATCGGCGCAGATATCCCACAACCGCGGCATGGGCACCATCGCATGCGACATGCCGACACAGCAGGTTTTACGCCGGAAAATCGCGCATATCGACGCTATTTCGTCAAATTGGGTTGGCGTCGAACTATGGCGACGATAAGGATGCAAGTGCAGCTATTTGCGGGGACTTGCGCTTTCTCATGGGCTCTCTCGACCAGGTCAGCATAATCATCCTGCTCGGCGCCGTCCTCCTGATGGCGGGCATCCTGTCGAGCCTCCTGGCGCTTCGTTTCGGCGCGCCGCTTTTGCTGGTGTTCCTCGTCATCGGCATGCTGGCCGGCGATTCCGGGCCCGGCGGGATCGAGTTCGCCGACGTGCGCACCACCTATCTGGTGGGATCGGTGGCGCTGGCGCTGATCCTGTTCGACGGGGGTTTGCGGACACGATTTCAGAATATCCGCAGCGTCCTGGCGCCGTCGGTGGTGCTGGCCACGATCGGTGTGCTGCTAACCGCGCTGATTACCGCCCCCGTCGCCAAATATGCGCTCGACCTCAACTGGACGGAGGCACTCCTGGTCGGCGCCGTCGTGGCATCGACCGATGCGGCCGCGGTGTTCCTGCTGGTGCATGCGCAAGGCCTGCGGCTGCGGCCCCGCGTCGGCGCGACGCTGGAAGCCGAATCCGGCACCAACGACCCTTTCGCGATCTTCCTCACTCTTATGCTGGTCGAGTTCATCTCGATCGGCCACAGCTCGGCCGCGCATGTTGCGCTCGAGCTCGGCCGCCAGGCGGTGCTGGGCGCCGTCGCCGGCGTGATCGGCGGCCGGCTGGTGGTGCTCGCGCTCAATCGCGTGGCGCTGCCGCAGGGCCTGCATGCGCCGTTCGTCACCACGGCGGTGCTGGTGATCTTCGGCGCCGCGCAGATCGGGCACGCTTCAGGCTTTCTCGCGGTCTATCTCGCCGGCATCATCGTCGGCAACCGGCCGACCCGGGCGCACAATTCGGTCGTGACCTTCCTCGACGCCGCGACCTGGCTGGCGCAGATCGTGATGTTCGTGCTGCTCGGGCTTCTGGTGTCGCCGCATCGGCTCGGCTCCAGCATGGGCCCCGCGGTGATCGTCGCGCTGGTCCTGATGCTGGTGGCGCGGCCGGTCGCGGTGTTTGCTTGTCTGGCGCCGTTTCGCTTCAACTGGCGGGAAAAGCTCTTCATCGCCTGGACCGGCCTGCGCGGCGCGGTCGCGATTTTCCTGGCCTCGATCCCGATGCTGGTCGGATTGTCGAAGGCCTATCTTTATTTCGACGTCGCCTTCGTCGTCGTCATCACCTCGCTGGTGTTGCAAGGCTGGACGCTGGCGGCCGCGGCAAGGCTGCTCCATGTCGCGTTGCCGCGTTCGGATCGCGGCCCGCGGCGTGTCGAGCTCGATCTGCCCGGTCAGCTCGAGCAGCAGCTGGTCGGCTATCCGGTCCGCCCCAAAAGCCTGTACTTCCGGCGCGGGCTGATACCGTCCTGGTCGAAGCCGACGCTGGTGATCCGCAACCAGAACATCCTGTCGCCCGCGGAGGCCGATCCCGTTGCCCCCGGCGACTACATCTACCTGCTGGCGCCGCCGGAAAAGGCCGAGGCACTCGACCGCTTCTTCGTCGACATGCTGCCGAGCACCGCGCCGGATCCGCACCTGCTCGGCGATTTCATGGTCTCCGGCGAGCATACGCTCTGCGAGCTTGCCCAGATCTATGGCGTCTCGGTGGGCGAAGATCAGGCCAAGCTGACGCTCGCCGATTATTTCGACATCCATCTCGATCACGCGCCGAAGGAAGGCGCGACGCTGACCCTCGATACCATCGTGCTGGTCGCGCGCAGCATCTCGGGCGGCCGGGTCAATCTCATCGGCCTCAGGCTGCCCGAGGACGAAGATGAGCGCGCGCCCTTGACGCGGATGCAGGCGTTCAGGCGCAAGCTTGCCGAGCTGTGGGCGTCGGTGGCGGGGGGTTGAGCCGCGCAACTCGTAGAAGGGTGGACGAGCGTCGGCGCAATCCGCTGTTTCTCTCGCTAATTCCGTGTCGACGATGGGTTTCGCGAAGGGCAACCCGTCCCACGGGCTACTCGCTTTTTCGCAAAGAAAGAGCTATAAGGCCTCACCAGCTTGCCCGCGGCCTCTTCACGGCACGCGCCGCACCCGCGCAGAGGACTTGCGCTGTCTTCGCCTAGTTCAACCACTCCAAAGGAACACCGAATGCCTCATGTCTACCAGTTAAATGCGGCCGTGCTGCATCGCGGCCAGGGGCCGCAGGGTCGCGTGCAGGTTGAAGAGCAGAAAGTCTACACCATCGTTCAACGCATGCCCGTCGAATCGGACGGGCGTCTTCGATATCGCATCAAGTCCGACAAGATCGAGCGTATCGTCACCGAAGACGAGCTTTCCTACTGTCAGTGAGCCGTCGCGCCTGGCGATCGCGGAGCGTAGGCAGATGAGCATTGGCGTAATCCGCCATTTTTCTCGCCGATCCCCTGCCGCACGCGGCGCGACTTGCGGCTCCGCCTAAGAGGATGGGTTTCGCGAAGGGCTCAACCCATCCTACAAGCAAGCAAGCGATAGGCCGTAGGATGGGTTGAGCGCTTCGCGAAACCCATCATCTCCGTCTCGGCAAAAGCAAGTGATACCCATCGATCGCTTTTGCGAAGATGATTGGTTTCGCGAGGGGGCTCGACCCACGCTACGAACTGTAACGGTGCTGGCGTGCCGGTTGGACGACGAGCAACCGAGCTACGCTCGCCTGGTCCTCATAGCGGCGACGACCCGGCTCCCCGGCTGTTTGCGCAGCGTCGAATAGAGGTCGCTCTCCATTGGCACGAGCGCAACGCGCCCCTTCTCGTCGTGATGCAGACCGAAACCATGGGTCTTCGCAAGCGGCGAGGCTCGAAGGCACGCTTGGGGTTTCGCGAAGAACTTCGCTCGCTCGGTGTCGTTCGGATCGATGCGCGATCGCTCGCAATGAACGGAAAAAATCAAATCATCGCTTGTCATCGTGTACGGCGCGGCGGCCAACCGCTTGTACTGAAGCGCAGCCACCGTGCCGGCTTTCTCAGGCACACTCGCTCGCTTCGCCTTGGTGTCCGGAGCAACTGCGATGAGTGTTGAGCGATGGTTCGTCGTATGCATAGCCGAAAGGTTAACGTTCACCTTGATCTTTCGCAATATGACGACGGTGAAGTCCGACCACGCGTGAGCGTCTCACGCGTTTTCATCGCAGCGCAAAGATGGGTGCAGCCACCGGGTCCGGCCGGCCCGATGATAAACTCCGCTGTACCCATCAATGGTCATTTTGCGAAGATGACGGGGTTTCGCGAAGGCTCAACCTATCTACGCGTCTTAGGCCGTTTGAGGTGCCCATTGGCGGTCACTGGAACCCCGAAAATTCTCGCCACGCGCCCCCCAGGGAGATCGTTTTTTCCCAGGGGCCCCACCCGTCCGGAAATACCTTCTTGTGATGGACGCGCGTCTTCCAACTCCGCGGACTTAAGACCACGTGTCAGCGGAACAGTTTTCCAGCCTTGGAGCACATCATGGGTGAAGTCGTACGGTTTATCCCGAAGTCTGAACTTGAACGGGCCCGTCTCATTCAAGAGGCGCGCGCTTTATACGAGAGCATATTCCCGACCGGGAAGGGTCCCACCAGCGAGCCGCGCGGCTAACAATTCGAAGGATGGGTGGAACTAAGCGATACCATCGACCACCCCTTGAGAAGATGACGGGTTTCGCGTGGGCTCACCCCCCCAATGCGAGCTTATTTTCCTTCAACATGCGCGCGAATTGACTAGCGCTTGAGACCCCCGCAGGCGCATACTGCGACCATCACCGCCCCGCCTCCCAGGCATTTGCCGGTGACAGAGAGTGTTGTGCTCCCGCCGATTTCGAGGGGAAGCATCATGCCCCAGTCTCAGCGCCTGTCGTCCGTCGTTCCGTTCGCTGCAATTGGTCGCCCCGCCTGTCCAAAGTGCAAGACACCGATGATGCTCATCAGTATCGAACTGGCAGGCCCTGGCGTCGACTTGCATACGTTTGAATGCGCTATCTGCAATCGCCAACTCAAAACCCGTGCCGCGTATGAAGACCCCATGAAGTCCAAGGGCCTTGGACGCTGGCTTCAAGGCGATTTGCACCCGCCGAAGTAACGCGCGCCGCGAGTGAACCAGCGGCGTTGCCGTAAGGCCCGACCCAGGGCAGAGCCGTCGTGCGAGCTCGCTATCAGGGCTCAAAAACTTGTGGTTTTTCTCGCAATCTGGATCGCGTTGATGTGGTCGGTATGGCGATCACGGTCTTGGAGAAGCAGGCCGATACAGTTGTCGCCTCTGCAATTCTCCGGCCCCGCCTGGCGCGAAGCGAGGCGGCGTGGCTAACATCGCGCTTCCTTACAGCGCGGCAATCCCCCGGAGGGTTGATGGCCTTCGGCGGCAACGGTTCCACGATCTCATCCGGCCAAAACCCCACCACAGTACCGGCCGATGCGAAGATGCGCCGATCTCTGCGCTGCCAAAGTGCAACACACCGGATCGATCACGCATGAACAAGTCTCGTTCCTATGGGGGAACCGACTGTGGGATGTTAAATCGGCGCACGAATTGATCTGCAGGTGATTCCCATGCCCTACTTCAATTTTGATCTCGTCATCGGCCAAGAGTTCAAACGTCAGGGCGGCATGATCCTCGAAGACACTCGGGTCGCGTTCGAAAAGGCGGAGAGCCTTGCAAACGAACTCTCGGTCGTGCGTCCCGATCTGCGTTCGAAGGGTTGCGCCGTTCGCGTCATCGACAGCGAGAACAAGGAGCTCTGTCGCGCTCCGCTTGATCCTGTTCCGATGTGGATGAAGACGCGCCGTCCCGGAGATGCGGAGCGCTGATTTGCCCGACGGGCCGTTTTTGATTCCCCCTGTCCAGCCCCTTCCAAAAAAATATTTCGCTTTTTCCGAAACCCAAATCAGTCGTAATGTTCGCGCCGTCCCGCCTCCGCAAGAGGGGCGTATCGCGATCGTCACGGACGTGGGAAGCGGGATGCGGTGGACGCTTTGGTGTCGCGAGACGAGCGCACTGAAGCGGACGGCGAAGGCGTGTGGTCCTGGCGCCCCGACGCTGGCGCTAAGTTCTTGAGAAGAAAGCTTCTCAGGGATGACGGGGGCAAGAGAGCCCGGTCCCCGGGGAGAGCACGACATAAGCCGTTAAAACCATTGCGCAGGGAAGGCCGGATGATCCGGCACCACCTGTGGTGACTACCGTGTGCTTACTACCAATGCACACGGGCCGCGGGTGCGAGCTGGCACCCGGTCTTCCCTGCGCCCTCGTTATTTCGAGGGACAACGTTGTATCACTCGGGGCGCGCGCGTCGCCTGCGAGCGCAAACGTGTATCTCGACTTGTCGCGGCTGTTTAACAATTGGATCCTCCAATCCATTGGCGGATGCCGCCGGTCCATTCCCGTCGCCACGTCAATCGATTGTCTCTTGCGAATGCGATGGGTTTCGCAAGGGCTCAACCCATCCCACGGACTGTCGGGAGCCATGCTCGTCGGTCGCGGGGAGGAGAGTTGCGATTTCCGCTGTTGAGCAACCTGTGAACTCTCTCTAGTCTGGCCGAAACACGATTTTTCGCGCGGTGGAAACGCAAAAAGGGACTTGAAACCATGTCAAACTCGCCCGACGACCAGTTCGGCTTTGCGCCGGATTACGATTCGCCGGTCCCCTATATGCAGCGGACCCGCGACTACTATACCGCGATCGGCTACACGACGCCCTATCGCTGGGCCCACTATGTCGACGCGCCGTTCCAGCCGCTGAAGAAGTCGTTGGCGCAGTCGCGCGTGACCATCATCACCACCGCCACTCCCTATGATCCGGCGAAGGGCGATCAGGGTCCCGGTGCGGCCTATAATGGCGGCGCCAAGTTCTACAAGGTCTATGACGGCGATACCTTCAAGCAGCACGATTTGCGCATCTCGCATATCGGCTACGACCGCAAGCACACCACCGCGACCGACAGCGGCACCTGGTTTCCACTGCCCCAGCTCGTCAACGCCGAGGCCAAGGGGCTGATCGGCGAAGTCGCGCCGCGCTTCTTCGGCGCGCCGACCAACCGCAGCCACCGGGTCACCATCGAGGTCGATGCCCCTGAAATCCTGGCGCGCTGCCGTGCCGACAAGGTCGATGCCGCCGTGCTGGTGCCGAATTGCCCGGTCTGCCACCAGACCACCGCGCTGGTGGCCCGCCACCTCGAAGCCCACGGTATTCCGACGGTGGTGATGGGCTGCGCCAAGGACATCATCGAGCACGCTGCCGTGCCGCGCTTCCTGTTCAGCGACTTCCCGTTGGGTAATTCCGCCGGCAAGCCGCAGGATGTGGCCTCGCAGGCGCTGACGCTTGAGCTGGCGCTCCGCGTGCTGGAGCAGGCGCCCGGCCCGCGCACCACGATGCAGTCGCCGCTGCGCTGGAGCGAGGATGCCTCCTGGAAGCTCGACTACAACAACATCGCCCAGATGAGCCCGGAAGAATTGGCGCGGCGCCGCGCCGAATTCGACCGGCAAAAAGAGATCGCGCGTGGCAACCGAGCCGCCTGACGCGCCATCAAAGAACAAAAGAATGGTCGTCAAAGTCGTCATTGCGAGCGAAGCGAAGCAATCCATCCAACCGCGGAACGAAAGAATGGATTGCTTGGTCGCTTTGGCTCCTCGCAATGACGCTGCAGTCTTGAGGAGGAAGTCGACGTGACCCGACCGTTCGAAGGCGTGAAAATTCTCGACTTCACCCAGGTGCTGGCTGGCCCCTACGCGAGCTACCAGCTCGCGCTGCTCGGGGCCGACGTCATCAAGATCGAGCGGCGCGGCGGCGAGGACATGCGTCGCACGCCCTTGAGCCGCGAATGGGCCGATCGCGGGCTTGCGCCCGGCTGGCAGGCGATCAACGGCAACAAGCGCAGCCTGACGCTCGATCTCTCCAGGCCGGAAGCCATCAAGATCGTCAGGCAGCTTGCCGCTGAAGCCGACGTGGTGATGGAAAATTTTCGTCCCGGCGTGATGGACAAGCTCGGTATCGGCTACGCCGCGCTTTCGGAGATCAATCCAAGACTGATCTATTGCGCGGTTTCTGGTTTCGGCCAGACCGGTCCGGAGCGCAACGGCGCGGGCTATGACGGCAAGATCCAGGCGCTGTCGGGCATCATGGCGATCACCGGCCACGAGGTGACCGGGCCGACGCGCGCCGGCTTTGCGGTCTGCGACGTGCTGTCCGGCGCCACCGCTGCGTTCGGCGTCTCCAGCGCGCTGTTCCAGCGCACCCATACCGGCAAGGGGCAACTGGTCGACGTCTCCATGCTGGAAGCGACGCTGGCGTTCCTGTCCGGACAGGTCGCCGATTACACGGTGGCCGGCCATCGTCAGCAATTGTCCGGCAACCAGGCCGTCAGCCGCAGGCCGACCGCCAACCTGTTCAAGGCGGGCGACGGCTATCTGCTGCTCGCGGTCAACAACGAGAAGCAATACCGCGCGCTGATGGACGCGCTCGGCCGCTCCGACGCGCTGGAAGACCCGCGCTTCGTCGATTGGTTCGCGCGGCAGGAAAACGAACCGGCATTGCGCGCCATCATCGAGGAGCAGCTTGCGAAGAAGGATCCGCGCGAGTGGGAGCAGATCCTCGACGCGGCCGGCGCGCCCTGCGCCAGCATCTGGAAGGTCGAGGAGGTGATCGATCACCCGCAGATCGCGGCGCGCGGCGCCATCCAGGAGATCGATACGCCCTATGGCCGCCTGCGCTTCGCCGGCAGCGGTTTCCGGCTCGCCCACGGCGGCGGGCGGCTCGATACGATGGCACCCGAACTCGGCGCCCACACCGACGAGGTGCTGCATTCGATCGGCTATGACGCCGACGCGATCGCGGATTTGCGCGCGCGGGAGATTGTCTGAGCGGCGGCGGGCTTTGCTGATGTCACGCCGATGGGGGCGCACCCGCCAGCACCTTCACCCCGCCGAGCGCGGTCACGCGACCGCCTTGCAGCAGCACGATCTGGGTTGCGAGCTGGCGCATCTCGGCGGCGTCGTGGCTGACATAGACCATGGGAATCCGGGCCTCGTCGCGCAGGCGCATCAGATAGGGCAGGATTTCCGCCCGCCGCCCTTCGTCGAGCGCGCCGAGCGGCTCGTCGAGCAGGAGCAGCCGCGGCTTCGACAGCAGCGCACGCCCCAGCGCCACGCGCTGGCGCTCGCCGCCCGACAGTTTGCCGGGGCGGCGGTCGAGCAGGTGACCGATATCGAGCAACTCGGTGATCCGCTTGCGCTGGGCGGGATCGTCGGCGAGGCGGTTCATGCGCCGGCCGTAGTCGAGATTATGCAGCACGTCGAGATGCGGAAACAGCCGCGCATCCTGGAACACATAGCCGATCCGCCGGCGATAGGCCGGGACATGGATGCCATGAGCGGTGTCGTCGACCGTCTCGCCGTCGATCGCGATGCTGCCGCGGTCGGGCCGCAGCAGGCCGGCGATCATGTTGACCAGCGAGGTCTTGCCGGCGCCGGAGGCGCCGAACAGCCCGGTGACCCGGCCTTCGCTTTCGAACGAAGCGGAAAGCGAGAACTCGCCGAGCTGTTTTGTGACATCGACGCGCAGCATGGGTCAGTTCCCGTGCAGGCGCTGGGTGGCGCGGCGCGCGAACCATTCCGAACCGATCAGCGCGGCCATCGCAATGACGACGGACACCACGACCAGCCGCAACGCCGCGGTGTCGCCATCGGGCGTCTGGATCAGCGAATAGATCGCCGACGAAATGGTCTGGGTTTCGCCGGGGATGTTCGAGACAAAGGTGATGGTGGCCCCGAACTCGCCGATCGCCTTGGCAAAGCCCAGCACCATGCCGGCCAGCACGCCCGGCAGTGCCAGCGGCAGCGTGACCGTCGCAAACACCCACCAGGGCGCGGCGCCGAGCGTCTCGGCGGCCTGCTCGAGCTTTTGGTCCACCGCCTCGATCGACAGCCGGATCGGGCGCACCAGCAGCGGAAACGACATCACGCCGCAAGCGAGCGCCGCGCCGGTCCAGCGGAACGCGAACACGATGCTGAGATGGTCCGCCAGGAATGCGCCGACCAGCCCGCGCCGTCCGAATGTGAGCAGCAGGAGATAGCCGGTGACCACGGGCGGCAGCACCAGCGGCAGGTGCACCAGCGCATCGACCAGCGACTTGCCCCAAAACTCCCGCCGCGCGAGCAGCCACGCCAGCGCAATGCCAAGCGGGGTCGCGACCAGCGTCGCGACGCCGGCGACCCGCAGCGAAAGCTGGATCGCGGTCCATTCCGTAGGTGTGATCTCGAACACGTCAGATGGGGCTGATCATATGTCAGGAGGTCGGCTTGATCAGGTAGACGAAGCCATACTTCTCCAGCACCGCCTTGGCGGCCTGCGAGCGCAGGAAGGCGAGATAGTCGTTGGCCTCAGCCTTTGCGGTCGCAGTCGCCGCCACCGGATAGATGATCGGCGGATGGGTGTCTGCGGGGAAGGTGCCGACGATCTTGACGCCCGGCTCAACCTTGGCGTCGGTGGCATAGACGATGCCGAGCGCGGCCTCGCCGCGCGCCACCAGGGTCAGCGCGGCGCGCACGCTGTCGGCCATCGCGAATTTCGGCTCCGCCGCCTGCCAGGCACCGAGCTTTTCCAGCGCGGCCTTGGCGTATTTGCCGACCGGCACGGCCTTGACGTCGCCGGTTGCGATCTTGCCGTCGCCGGCGAGCGTTGCGAGGTCGAAGCCCGGTCCGATCGCGACATTGTCGATCTTGGAATCCTTGGGGGCGATCAGGACGATGCTGTTGCCGAGCAGGTTGACCCGGGTCGCCTCGTTGATGTTCTTCTTGCTAACCGCATAGTCCATCCAGTCGGTATCGGCCGACACGAAAATGTCGGCGGGCGCACCCTGTTCGATCTGCTTGGCGAGCGTCGAGCTCGCTGCGTAGCTCGCCGAGACCTTGACGCCGGTCTTGGCCGTGAAGGCGGTGTCGATGTCGTCGAGCGCGTTCTTCATCGACGCCGCGGCAAACACGACGAGGGTTTTGTCCTCGGCTTGCGCCGGCGAGTAAATCGATCCGCAGAGGAGGGCGAGGCTAAGGAAAAGTCTGGCAAGACGGGGCATCGGGGCGCTCCATGCGTGTCCGCGCGAGCGCCATTTGCGCGCGCAAATCATGCGTCGGTGAGTTCGGCTAGCGACACGCGGAAGCGCCGTTCCGTGCATCCCTTTCGGCTTACGGCCGGTCGGGATCGTCGCGGGTGGAACCATAACAGGGTGGCGGTCCGGGTGAAAGTGACCCTTCGGCGGGAGGCTGTCCTATTCCGACGGCAGGATCGCGATCGAAACCGAGTTCTCCTTGAACCCGCTCACCTGCAGCACGAAGGGCTTGGCCGAAATCTCGTACTTCATGGTCTTGCGGATGCCGTCGCAGTCGGTCGCCCCGCTGAAGGCTTTTGGCTTGAGGAAATGCCCGTCCTGCACCACGTCGACCCAGCCGCCCGCGGACAGGCTGATGGTGTAGGTGCCGGCCTTGGGCGCGCTCTTGACACTGGCGAAACCGGCAAACGTGCCTTCCTTCGGCGCGCGTTCGGGCGGCGTCGGCAATTTGGCGTCATCCGGCGCCAGCAAGGCCAGCGTGATGCCGGTCGAGGGCAAAGCGGCGAGCTCGCTGCCCGAATTGAGCTTGGCGCGATCCGGCGCGGTCAGCGCCGCGCGCTCGTGTTCGATGGGCCATTTGAACTTGTCGCAGCCGCTCGGCTCTTCCGCCGCCAAAGCCGGGGCGGCGGAAAGCAGCAGCACTATGAAAAAGGCAGTTCGCATCGGTCAGTCCACCGCAATCATGACGTCGGAAGCCTTGATCACGACGGTGACGTTACCCTTAACCTTGATGCCGAGGTCGTCGACCGCCTCGTTGGTGATCGAAGACGTCAGGATATTGCCGCCTCCGATATCGACGCGGACATGCGAGGTCGTCGCGCCCTTCTTCACTTCGACGACACTGCCCTTGATCTGGTTGCGTGCACTGATGCGCATGATGGTTCTCACAAATATTGCGCCGCGCGCGCCGATGTCACGCGAGTCGCGGCTCTTTTTGACTGAAATGAGAAGCCGGGGCCGGCTCTCGCGAGTTTGTGCTCGCGCTTACGGCGCGGCGATCGCCACCCTAGCGCATCCGCATGCCAAATGAAATCGGCCTGTTGCGGCCCTCGTCAATCCCTGATTTCGCCGTGCAGTTCGGCTTTGGCGCCATCGGTGTTTGCAAAGCTGACGTTCACCTTGTTGCCATCGAAGGCCAGCGTCCAGGTCTGGGTTTCGCTACGGCCCAAAATCCGGCGTTCGAGGGCAAAGGTGTGCTCGTTCAGCCAGCGTCCTTTGCTGGCGTTGATCCCGTAAGGCGCCGGCGGGCTCTTGCGAAAGATCCCGTCAAGGCCCATCAGCCCGGAAAACCGATCCGTGGGGCGGTCCGGCTTTCCGGTGCTGGTCGTGATCACCCAGGAGGAATCGGAATCAAAGAAGTTCAGCGAGAAGCTCTGCACGTGCAGTTCGTTGTCCTCGAGCTGAAAGGTCTTTCCGGAAATCTCCTTCGCCAATTCCGGAATTCCGGCGACTGAGGTGGGCCTTTCCGTCGCGGCCTGCCGGATCGCGGCCGCCAAGAGCGACTTGGCGATCGGGTCGCTGGGCAAGGGCGCGTCGGATTTGACCGCGTTCGAGATGTCATCGACCAGCCGCGGGGTCGGATAATGTTCGTCGTCCCGCAAGATGCCGGTCATGGTGGCCACGATGTCGAGCTTTGGAATGACGAGGATCATTTGCGAATGACGGCCGAGCGCCATGTAGGCTCCCTTTTCGGGAAGCGACCACCACAGGTTCGCGTAGTGGAATCCGAAGGTCGCCGAGACCTTGCCCTGCTTCGCCCGGTCGACCCATGACGATGGGATGATCTGTTTTCCCTCCCACATGCCGTTGTGAAGATAGAGATAGCCAACTCTTGCCATGTCAGGAGGTGAAAGGGACAGCCCGGCCTCGCCGTCGGTCACGCCCTGGGCGTCGACCTGCCCCCATCGGGCACTGGTGATGCCGAGCGGCTCGAACAGCTCCTTCTTGGCAAAATCGAACGCACTTTGCCCGGTCTTCTTGGTGATGAGGGCCGACAGTACATAGGGATTTCCGCTGTTGTAGTAGAACTTGCTTCCGGGCGTATCCGACATCGGCTGATTCAGCACGAATTCGGTGCGGTCCGGACTGCGGTACATCCGCATGATGGTCTCGTCCGGCGTATAGGCCTTTTCCTGCCAGTCGATCCCCGAGGTCATGTCGAGCAGGTTCTGAACGGTCATGGCCCGCTTGTTGTCGTCGACGTTCGAAATCGTCTTGTCGGGGAAGAGATCCAGAACCGCGTGATCGACACTGTCGAGCAGACCGCGCTGCAGCTCGATCGCGATCAGAGTGCTGACGACGCTTTTCGTGACCGACCTCAGATCGTGGCTGATGCCGGCGACGTAGGGGGCATAGTAGGCTTCAGTCACGATCTTTCCATGTCGGATGATCATGAGGCTGTCTTGCTTGTAGCCGCCCACGGTTTCCACCAGCCGGGCAAGGCTGGCCGAATCCATCCCCTGCTCCTCAGGCGTTGAAACCTGCCAGGATTTCGTTGGCCAGGGAGTTTCCGCGAGGTTCTGATTTTCAGTCTCGCCCGCCAAGGCGTGGCATGCGGAAAGACACTGAAACCCCACGAGCAGCGCTGCCATCGTCGCTGTTGCAAGACGCATGACGAAATTCTCCCACCTGAATTCGCGGACGTTGCGGCCAAAGGCCGGGACTGGCTTAGATTGCAGCAACTATGAACCATCCCGCGCGCGATGCCACCCGCCCGATACCGGCCAGTTAATCATTTTTTCGGGAGTGCCCGGGTGGTTGCAACGCTGACGAGAGCCTGTGCCCAGCGCAAGAATCGTTACGGCTTGGCGTCAGGTGCGTTGAGCACCTGGCGGCAGGCGGAAGGCAATTGGGCGAGCGTGATCCCGTGCGCGGGCTTCGGCGGCTCTTTTGGCGGCTCCGGATGGAGGATCTTGTCCTTGAACCAGTAGGCGAGATCGGACGCACTGCAGCCTTCGCCGCCATCCTGTTCCGGCTGGCCCTCGCATTCGCTGGCGCCGCTCGGGCATCTCATGCGGATATGGAAGTGGTAGTCGTGGCCGTACCACGGCCGGACCTTGGCAAGCCAACCGCGATCGCCCTTGGCCTCGCGGCACAAGGCTTTCTTGATCGCGGCGTTGACGAAGATGCGCTGCACGGCGGGCTCCTGCGCGGCGTCGCGGATGAGCGCCAGATGACCCGGCGTGAAGACCTTCGGGTCGATGTCGAGCCGGTCGTCGCGCACCATCATGGTGGCGGAGGTTTCCTCGCGCTCCTCGCGCGACAACAAGTGGTCGGGCATCGGTGTCAGCCAGATGTCGGCATCGAGCCCGATCTGGTGGCTGGCATGCCCGGTCAACGCCGGGCCGCCGCGCGGCTGGCTCATGTCGCCGACCAGGATGCCGGGCCAGCCGGCATCCTTGTGCACCTTGACCGACAGGCGCTTCAACAGCGCGACCAGGTCGGGATGGCCCCAATTGCGGTTGCGCGATAGCCGCATCACCTGCCAGGTGTCGCCGGTGATCGGCATCTGCTCGGCACCCGCGATGCAGCCCTTGATGTAGGAGCCGATCACGCGCGTGGGCGTCGCCGACGGCAACAGCTTGCGGGCGAACAGCTCCTTGGCGGCAAGTTTCGGATCGTGAGGATCGGCGAGCGGCGGCAGCGGTTTCGGGTCGACGCTGCCCTTGTCCTGCGCCAGCGCCAGTCCGGCATCGGCGAGGCTCAAAAGCAGCGCGATCAGGATCAGGCGGGCTTGCATCGGCTCACTCTATTCGCCTCCGAGCCTAGCATGGAAGGGGGCGAGTTGCGCCAATCCCAACGCAATGGACCGCGCAACACACGGATCGAGATTTCGAATGAAGCGAAGGCGAACTGTTAACAGTCCGATAACCCTTTCGGGCATTGACCATATTTCGTGCGCGAAGGATATAATTCGCGCACTGCCGGTGCATTCGCCGGCCGCGCCGACGATCGGTCATCGGGCGGTGACAATTTCGCGCTCCGGGTCGTTGATTAGAAGTCGTTACTCAACCCTTGATAGAAACGAATGGCCAAGCTCGCCTGCTAAACAGGCAAGTGCATTGCGGCCCGTGGCAAACGACCGCCGTCCTCGACCTGCGTAACCGGAAACAGATACCATTTTTTTAAGACACTTCCCCCAAAACGCTTCCACTCAGAAGGCGAGTGGGGCGTTCATGCCGTGGATTCGGCGAAGAAGACATAAGAAGAAGCATGCAGCCATCGCCCGAAATCCGGGCCGGCCGGCAAAGCCCGATCCGAAGCTCGCAGGCGGCAACCGGGTATCGGCCGAAATTGCGCGTACGCGCGCCGAGGCGGAGGCGGCGATCGCCGATGCGCGAAAATCCCACGAAAGGCTGCGCGAGGCGATCGACATCCTGCCGCAGGGCATCGTCTTTCTCGACGCCGAAGGGCGCTACATCCTCTGGAACAAGAAATACGCCGAAATCTACAGCCGCAGCTCCGATCTGTTCAAGCCGGGCGCACGGCTGGAAGACACCATCCGCATCGGCGTCGCGCGCGGCGACTATCCGGAAGCGATCGGCCGCGAAGAGGAGTGGATCGCCGAGCGGGTTGCAAGACTCTATCAGCCCGGCGATCGCCATGAGCAGAAGCTCGCCGACGGCCGCGTCATCCTGATCGAGGAGCGGCTGACCGAGGACGGCGGCATCATCGGCCTGCGCGTCGACATCACCGGACTGAAGCAGCGCGAGGCCTCGTTCCGGCTGTTGTTCGACAGCAATCCCGTTCCCATGATCGTCTGCGCGCTGGACGACGAGCGCATCCTCGGCGTTAACGACGCCGCGATCGAGCATTACGGCTATAGCCGCGCCGAATTCGAAAAGCTCTCGATCCGTAACCTGCAAGCCTTCGACTCCCAGCCGCCATGGGCCGGCGACCGGTCGAGCGACGAACAGGCGGCGCGCACCTGGAAGCACGTCCGCGCCGACGGCACGCTGATCGATCTTGCGATCTACTCGCGCCACCTGGTTCATAACGAGCAGCCGGCGGTGCTGCTGGCGCTGATGGACATCACCGAACGCAAGCGCGCCGAGGCGCGGCTGGCTTTCCTCGCCCAGCATGACGGGCTGACCGGGTTGCCGAACCGCAACCTGTTGCGCCAGCAAATGGACGAGCTCCTGGCTCACACGCGGCGCAGTGCGGAAAAGGTCGCGGTACTGGTGCTCGGGCTCGACAATTTCAAGGCGGTCAACGATACGCTCGGCCACGGCATCGGCGACAAGCTGTTGCGCGGGGTCGCCAAGCGCCTGCGTTCCAGCCTGCGCGAGGAAGATACGCTGGCCCGCCTCAACTCCGATGAATTCGCCATCATCCAGAGCGGCCTGACGCGGCCCGAGGATGCGGTGTTGCTGTGCCGGCGGCTGTTGGAGGGGATCGGCGACCCCTATCTGCTCGACGGTCATTCCGTCGTCATCGGCGCCACCATCGGGATCGCGATGGCGCCCGGCGACGGCGACGACGCCGAAAAACTCCTGAAGAACGCCGACATGGCGCTATCGCGCGCCAAGAACGATTCGCGCGGCACCTTCAGCTTCTTCGAGGCCGGCATGGATGCGCGCGCCCAGAGCCGGCGCAAGACCGAGATCGACCTGCGCGACGCGATCCAGAACGACGTGCTGCGGCCACACTATCAACCGCTGATCGACCTCGCGAGCGGACGCATTACCGGCTTGGAGGCGCTGGTGCGCTGGCCGCATCCCGAGCGCGGCATGGTCTCGCCGGCCGAATTCATTCCAGTGGCCGAAGAGACCGGACTGATCAACGGGGTCGGCGGGCTGATGCTCAAGCGTGCCTGCATGGACGCCGCGATTTGGCCCGACGACGTTCGCGTTGCGGTCAATCTGTCGCCGGCGCAGTTTCGCACCGGCAATCTGTTGTCGGTCGTGATGGATGCGCTGAAGCAGTCCGGCCTGCCGGCGAAACGGCTGGAACTGGAAATCACCGAAACCCTGCTGTTGGAAAAGAGCAGCCAGGTGCTGGCTACGCTGCATGCGCTGCGCGCGCTCGGGGTGCGCATCTGCATGGACGATTTCGGCACCGGCTATTCGAGTCTGAGCTATTTGCGAAGCTTTCCGTTCGATAAGATCAAGATCGACCGGTCGTTCGTGAGCGATCTCGCCGCCAACCCCGACGCGCAGGCCATCATTCGCTCGATCGTCAGTCTCGGCAAGGGCCTCGGCGTCACCATCACCGCCGAAGGCGTCGAGACCGAAGCGGAGCTGAGCTGCCTGCGCGCGGAAGGCTGTCACGAGGGCCAGGGATTTCTGTTCAGCCGCGCGCGGCCCAATGCGGAGATCGTCGTGCTCCTGCAGGCGCAGCGCAGCGCTGATTCCGCGACCGCGACGCAAGACGCAAAAAAGGCGCGCGTCGCCTAATGGCGATGAGATTGGATTAAGCTGTCACGCGACGGAAGCGCGCTCCCTCTCCCGCTCTTCGCGGGGGAGGGCTGGGGTGGGGGTGCTTCCGCAAAACACGCTGGTCGAGGGGATAGACCTTCCCCCACCCGCCGCGCTCTCAAGAGCGCGTCGACCTCCCCCGCAAGCGGGAGAGGTGCTGCAAGCCCGCGGATGGATCGATTTAATCACAGACCCCTGTTCTAGCGCGCACATCGGCGCGGTATTCCGAAAAAGACCGGCGCGGCTATCTCGCGCGTGCGGTTTTGCGCTTGTTCAGATGGTAGGTCAGCGCCAGCGCCACGCAATGGCGCAGCGCGGTCTCGGGAATTTGGTCCGTTGCATTGAGCAGGATGCTGCGGTTGCCGCCGTAGCTTAGTTCCGGATAGAGCTCGCGGAAGGTCGCAACCAGGTCGGTCTGGCAGTGGAAATAGACCGCGTATTGGCCGGCGGTGGATTTGACCTGATCGATCCGGATCGTGCTGCCGCTCTTGCTCTCGCTGGTCAGATAGCTCACCTGTCCCCATTTGAGCGCTTCCTCGAGCGCGCCGACGCCCCTGGTGGTCCGTGCGGTATCGAAGATCAGCCGCCGAAGCGCCAGCAATTTGGTCCTGATCGGCGCGGGACAGGCATCGAAAGCCGCGGCGACCGCGGGATTTTGCAGATCCGCGTCCCGCCGCTTGGCCGGCGGTCGCTTCCTCGAACCTTTCGTCGGGGTGCTTGTCATCGTTTTCCGCGCATCCTGGCGCGCAGAAGATTAGAACACGCTCCCGGATATGAGGAAGATCATTTCTTCCGTCGGGTCTTGCGGGCACTGGTCGTTTTGACCGCTTGCCGCTTGCGGGTAGCGGCGGCCTTCTTCGCCGAGCGCGACCGAGCCGCGGCCGGCCGGCGGGCGGAGGCCTTGCCGCCGCGCGGGCCGCCGATCCGGCCGCCGCGCTTCGAGGAGACGTTGGTGTCGGGTGTGCCGCGCCCCGAGCCGCTCTTGTTGCCGCCGCCGGTCTCCTTGTTGACGGTGGCCCAGGCGCGCCGCTCGGCTTCCTTGCTGGCGACGCCACGGTGCTCGTAGCCTTCCTCGATATGCTCGGCCTGACGCTTCTGCTTGTCGGTATAGCTGGACTTGTCGCCGCGCGGCATGGTCGTCTCCTCAACGATGATGACGGTTGCAACCATCGCAACGCACGCCGCGCGGCGAGGTTCCGCCGCGCGGTCGAGGAACGTCAGACCATGCGGATCAAGCCGCGTCGCGCAGTCCCGCCAGGAAGGTGTCGACGCTGTCGAACAGCGCGGTGGCATTTCGCTTGAGCTGGCTGGACGCGACCATCACGCCCTCGGCGAGGCTGCGCGACTGCTCCGCCGCGTGGCTCGCGCCGGCGACATTCTTCGAGACTTCGCTGGTGCCGACGGCGGCCTGCTGGACGCTGCGGGAAATCTCGCGCGTCGCCGAATCCTGCTGTTCGACCGCGGCCGCAATGGTGGTAGCGATCCCGCTGATGTCGCGGATGGTCTGACTGATGCTGCCGATCGCGCTCACGCAATCGGTGGTCGCCGACTGGATCGCGGTGACCTGACCTGCGATGTCCTCGGTCGCTTTCGCCGTCTGTCCCGCCAGCGTTTTCACCTCGGCCGCGACCACGGCAAAGCCGCGGCCGGCCTCTCCGGCGCGCGCCGCCTCGATGGTGGCGTTGAGCGCCAACAGATTGGTCTGGCTGGCGATGGCGTCGATCAGGCGAAGCACGTCGCCGATCTTGTCGGCACTAGCGGCCAGGCTTGCGACCATTTCGGTGGTCTTGCCGGCCTTGGCCACCGCTTCTTCGGCCACGCTGCTGGAATGGGTGACCTGGCGGCCGATTTCGGCGACGGAAGAGGCGAGCTCCTCGGTCGCCGACGCCACCGTGCCGACGCTGGCGGAGGCCTGCTCGGAGGCAGCCGCAGCGGCCGTCGCGCGCTGCGAGGTTCCATTGACGCTCGCGGCGATCTCGCCGGCGACGTGCTGCATGTCCTCGGTCGCTTTCGCAACCGCCGCGACCACGCTCTTGACGTCGGCCTCGAAGCGGTCGGCCATCTGGCGCTGCAGGGCTTTCTTCTCGATCTCGGCCTGCTGCTTGGCGCCTTCCTGCGCCTCGCGCAGCGCGCGCGCCTCGAGCATGTTGCGGCGGAACACGTCGACGGCCTGCGCCATGGTGCCGAGCTCGTCCTCGCGCTCGCCGCCGGGAATTGTGACCTCCATGTCGCCGCTGGAAAGCCGGTTCATCACCGCTGTGATCGCGCCAAGCGGCCGCGACAGGCCGCGACCGAGCAGGAATGCCAACAGCGCCGCTCCGGCCAGGATGGCGAGGGTAGCGAGAATCAGGCTTTGTCGCGAACTCGCGGCTGCCGCCTCGTAGGCGGTGGTGTCCTTGATGATTTCGAGCACCGCGACCGGCTGGCCGGCGTAATTCCTGATCTGCCCGACATAGAGCGCCGCGGGATGGCCATTCAGGGTGGCCTCCCGATGCAGTGGTGTGCCGTTGAACACGCCCCTCAGTTCGTCCTGGGTCGCGACGACCTCCTCGCCAAAGGTCGACGAAAGTTTCTTGAAGTCCCCGCCGTCGAGCCAATGCACGGCAAGATCGATGCCGAAGCGTTGCTTGGTCCGATCGACGAATTCCCTGCCGAAGGCGGCGCCGACATCAACCGTGGCGAGGCTCCGGCCGTCGCGCATGATCGGAGTCATGCCGAAGATGCCGAGCGACAAACGGCTTTGTTCGACACCCGCGATCTGCTTTCCGCTGCCGTTCGCCTCCACCACGGTGAGGCGTCGCTTGGAGGTATCGTCGCCGAAGATCTTCGGCTCGTGCACCCGATAGAAATTCGTCGCAGGCGGCGTCCAGACATTGACCAGCGGGATGCCTTGCGCCTTCAGCGCGGTCATCGCGCCGCCGAGCAGGGAGCCGAGCGCGTCGCGGTCGCCTTTGGTGACGGCGTCCGCCACGGCGGGTAGCGTGGCGACCACCGAGCTGACGGCGAGCGCGGTGCGGCCCTCATAATCGATCGCGGCGACGACGCTGTCATATTGCAGCTTCAACTGCTGCTCGAGCGCGAGTTGAGTGAGCGCGCGCTGCTGCCAAATCGAAAAGGTTCCGAGAATGGCGCAGGCTGCCGCGACAGTGAGCGAAATGGCGAGAATCAACCGGGCGCCGATCGACCGCAGTTTGAACATGGGGATTTTTCCGATTCCTCTTGTTGGGAAGCGGTCGAAATATTTCAGAAAGAAATTAACAATTGGGACGTTAACCAAGTACCGAATGACACGGTCGTGTGATCGCAACGCCGTGACCGGTGACTGCGGTCAATTTCGGGGCTCCCTTCGATATCCGAGCGGGCCTTTTGTGTCCTGCCAGGTGTGCATCCGTCGCGTCATCGCGTCGCGGGCGGCGCCGCAGGCTTGCCGGCCAGGATGACGCGCCCGGCGTCTTCATAATGCGTGTCGCGGGCCTGGAGCTGCTGGGCGATGGCGTGCATGTCGCGAAACCGCCGCTCGAACGGATTTTTGGCGAACACCGCGGTGGCGCCGGCCATGTGATAGGCGGTATCGACCACGGCAGCCGACTGGTGGATGGTCCAGGTCGCAGCGATGCGCAGCGCGATGCGGCGGGCTTCGCTCATGGGTTCGCCGCGCTCGAGATCGCGCCAGACCTCAGCGGCGGTCGCATAAAGATAGGCGCGCGCCGCGCGCAAGGAGGCTTCCGTGCGGCCGATCAGGCCCTGAACCGCGTTGTTCTCGCGCATCGCCCCCAGTCCCTGCGGCTGCTTGCTGCGCGAAAGCTCGATCGCCGCATCCAGCGTGGCCCGGGCAACGCCAAGCGAGGTCGCGGCAAAGCCCATGCTGAACACCATATGGGTGGAAAGCTTGTAGAGCGGCCCTTGTTCGCGCAACCCGCGTGGATCGTCGCGCAGCGCGGTGAACCGCTCCGGAACCAGCAGGTTCTCGACCGAATAGGAATCGGTACCCGTGCCCTTGAGGCCGATCACGTCCCAGACATCGTACATGGTGGCGCTGGCGACCGGGAACAGGATGGTGCGAATCTCCGGCGATCCGTCCGGCTTCTTGCGCGGCGTGCCGTCGGCCTCGACGACGCGGACATGGGCCCCAAGCCAGCTTGCCTGGTGCGAGCCCGAGGCAAAATCCCAGCGCGCGCTCGCCTGGTAGCCGCCCGGTACCACCTTCACTTCATGGGCGATCGCGCCCCAGGCGAGGATGCCGGGCGGGGTGTTGAAAATCTCATTGGCGACGTCGGCGTCGAGATAGGCCGCCGTCATGGCGCAGACGCTGCACTGGCCAAGGCACCAGGCGGTGGAGGCGTCGGCCTTCGCCACCTCCTCCTGCATCTGCATGAACACCTCCAGCGGCGCCTCGGCCCCGCCAAAGCTCTGCGGCAGCAGCGCGCGATAGAGCCCATTCTCGATTAGGGCGGAAACCACGGGCTCCGTGAGCCTTCTGGTGCGCTCGATCTCATCGGCCTCGCGCGCGATCAGCGGGGCCAGCGCGCGGGCGCGCTCGATGAGGCCAACGGCGGGAAGTTTGTTCATCGCGTTTCCCTTGCCCTTTCTGGGGTTCTGATTGGAAGCGGCAATGGTGGTATATCCGCGGCGACGGATCAAGATGCCAGCGCTGGCATGGTATTGTGATCGAACACAATCTCAAGTAGGATATTGTCATATTATCAATTCAATGCCGTTTGTGCTGATCGGCCTAACCGACAGCAAGTCAATATTTTCAATATTTGGGAGGTTCTCATGGCGCCAGTATCCGCAAAAAAAGGCAAGATGTCACTGAAGCTCTACCGAGGCGACGCCAAGACGTTGCTCGCGTTCAATCTCAGCGACAAGGCGGCTGCGAGAGATCTTGCTGGGTTCACGATCCAATGCCAGCCGAAAGGACAGGCCGCCTATTATCTGTTCAACAACCTGCAATTCAAAACTCCGGCCAACCATGCGCAGGTTGCTCAGGAGCCTCCTCGCTCCAGCATCAACGCGCCGATCCATAAGTTTCGCTGGGTGCACGTGCCGGGCGTAGTGCACCAGGGGCTCAAGCCGTTCTATGGCAACTACACGTACACAGTCACGCCGCGCTACTTTGAACAGGGACGGATGAAACCTCTGGATTCGACGCAAGGCGTCTCAGCCACAATCCTGGTCGACAGATTCTCCAAGGGCAATCTGGAACTCGGATTCACGCGCGGCTACACGCAATCGCAGGCCTTCGTCCATCATTTCGGACACGACGCGTTGATTCAGCCCAAGAATGCGGGGCTCTTGTTCGACACCTCGAAAGTCTCGGGTGCGAATGCCGAGGGCGTCAAGTTTACCTTCGAGGAAGAGTACGAGTGGCTCGGCGCCTCGGCGCGCGAGAAGATATTCGCGCTGTTCGACGATGTCATTAAAGACAAAACGCTTGTCGTCGACGTCTTCGCCTATGATTTAAACGAGCCCGATATCCTGCAATCGATGTTGAAGCTGGCAAAGCAGGGTCGCATCCGCATCATCCTTGATAATTCGAAAGATCATCACAACAAGGCCAATTCCAAACCAGAAGATAAGTTCGAGAAGTTGTTCAAGAAGGTCGCGGGCAAAAAAGATTTGATGAAGAGGGGCAAGTTCAACCGCTATGCGCACGACAAGGTGTTCATCGTTTCCAAGAAGGGAAGCAAGATCAACAGCCCGCGATACGTGCTCACGGGGTCGACCAACTTCTCGGTGACCGGGTTCTACGTAAACTCAAACCATGTCCTGATCTACCGCGATCCGAAGGTCGCTGCTCTCTACGCGGGGATATTCAAGGAAGTGTGGGACGATGGTGTGAAACAAAAGGCTTTTGTTAAAACGCAGTGGTCGCTCAAGCCGTTCCCATCCGCCGCAAACGGCACTCCAAAAACTGACTTCACGTTTGCGCCGCACGATCAGGCTGTGACTGGAAAAGTCCTCAAGACCATTACCGATCGTGTCAAGGCGGAAGGAAGAAAGGGCAAAACGGTCGGCAGTGTCATGTTCGCCGTGATGCAGGTCGACCCGGGCAAGGACGAAAGCAAGCAGGCCAAGAATCCGGTCTATCTGACCCTCAACAAATTGCACAATGACGAGCGTATTTTCAGCTATGGCATTTCCGATGCCCCTGGTGGCATCAGCCTTCATGCTGTCGGCAAGAGGACGGGTGTCCTGGTGACCGGCAAGCCTGGGCAGACGATTTTGCCGCCGCCCTTCGATCAGGTGCCGACGATCCCGGGATTCGGACACCAGGTTCACCACAAGTTCGTCGTGTGCGGGTTCAACGGCGACGACCCGGTGGTGTTCTGCGGCTCGTCCAACCTCTCGACCGGCGGCGAGGAGAGCAACGGCGACAATCTGCTTGCCGTTCACGACGGCGACGTGGCCACCGTGTTCGCAATCGAAGCCATTTTGCTGGTCGACCATTTCGACTTCCTGGACAGGATGCCGAAGGCCAAGAAGATTCCAGCGTCGACGCAGCAAGCGGCGCTCAATTCCGGTTGGTATCTGTCAACGGACGACAAATGGACCGAGAAATATTTTGATCCCAAAGATCTGTATTCGGTCGATCGGCAGCTCTTTGGGGCCTAAGCTGCTGGCGCTAGCTCGTCGGTGCCTTCTTGCCGATCAGGCCGACTATGATCATGACAATGCTCAGTCCGCTGACGGCGCCCGAGACTTGTCCGA
>Ga0307479_10000264_pt1 | contig 50197 bp, 45 predicted proteins | sample atmos_gasesECM4C_FD_203743 | JGI IMG/M metagenome (GOLD analysis project Ga0307479, IMG submission 203743) | Hardwood forest soil microbial communities from Morgan-Monroe State Forest, Indiana, United States - atmos_gasesECM4C_515 | ecosystem: Environmental > Terrestrial > Soil > Temperate...
TATCCTCCGGGTGAAGAAGCTTGGAAGGGTTCGGCTGTTCGCCGATTAAAAGGGTACGCGAGTTGGGTTTAATACGACGTGAGTCAGTATGGTCCCTATCTTCTGAAGAAATAAATAGTAAAAAGGGGAAGACCTTCTAGTACGAAAGGATCAATAGGCTGTGTTTCTCTAGTGTACCAATTGTTGAATTTAATTATTTATTTAATTAAACAGGCATAGTTGGGTAGCCACAAACATATTAGATAAGCGCTGAATGTATATAAAGCAAGAAACTAACCCCTAGATACTATCTTAAATTATTTTTTCTATTATTTTATAATATAAATAATATTTCTTTTTATTATATTAATCCATAATATACTTAAAAAACAAAAATGAATTAATAATTAATTTTATAAGAAAAAGAACATTTCTTAATAGGATGCAAATGTAAGTAACTGTGAATTATTTAGTTTAGCATTACTAATTTATATAATAGACTTGATGTTTTAAATTGTCCAAAAATATTTATCTTTAATAAATTAAATTATCTATTAAAACGTAATTTAATTTATATATATTAAAAGAGTATAATATATATAAATTATACAAATTTATTATAACTTTTAAATCTTCTAAAGTTAATTCAACTTCTAATAAGTATGTTAAACAAGCGTCTTGAATTTTATCTTGAATGTGTTTAGAAATTAATCTTAGATTACTATTTTATTTACTAAAATTGGTTTAGATAATGTAATAACAGGAGGATCTTCATTAAATGTTAATTCAGACATATAAAGTTCAAATGTTAAAACATAACATGAATCTGATTCTAAATTATTTAAGAATAATTTAATTTCAATTATATCTGAAAAATAGAATCAGGCAAATTCAGGATTACTAAATATAAAAAATCCAATAGGAGTAAATTGGCTTAAATAAGAGATATTATGAATATTAATGAATATTAGATAGTTTTAAAATAATCATAATCATTAAAAGAGATATTAAAGATTAAAAAAGGGTATAAATGTTAGAAAGGGGGTAAATCTGTAAAAGAACTAGAGATAATTTCTAGTGTAAATTATATTATTTGTAAGAAAATCATACTCTTTTGAATTTGAAAGAAAAAGTAATCGGTGTTCCTACTTTTCATTCAAAACCAGAAGATTTTCATTGTTCTAGAATAAATTTAATGATTAAATCTGGATTGCTTTCATTATTAACAAAAAAAGGTTCAGATAAATTCAATGTAGCATTTTTAAGAGATTTTGATTTACTAAATAATGGAATTAATAGGTAGATTTTCCCATCTTCAATTAATTTTATGAAAGTTGATAATTCAGTTACGCTTCCATCAAAATAATGATGTCTTCATCCTGAAGTTAAATCAACTTTTATATTAGATGGAACATCTGTTAAAAATCTAATTTGATTAGTTGGTAAATTCATTTGATAAAATATGAGTGATTGCAATAAATCCTTTGGGACTTGTATTAAATGTCTATTATTCCTTCTTAATCGGTTAAAATTAAGTTAGTTTAATACATGATAATTACCAATTTTATATTTATTTGGTTGATCTTAATTAAGGGGGTAACAGTTATTTAAAGAACTGGAATAAATATCTAGTTAATTTAAATTTTAGATTAATTTTAATTATGATTATGATTGTTACCACTAACATAAAAAATAAAATATACTTTAGATTAATAGTATCTTCTAAACAAGAATTAATATATAAATCATTTAAATAGCCAGGAATTCTTTGTATATTAATACTATCATCTAAGTAAGAATTAGTATTTGAACTAGGAATTCTTTCAAAAATAGGAATTCTTTCATGAATATAAACTTGTTGAGGTTGTAATAAATCTAAAGTATGGTATGAAGGAGGATTATTTCCTAAAGAACTAGTAATTCCTTCAGAAGAATTAGTGATTCTTTCTGAAGTATAATCTTGATGAACTCTTTTAGAAACTTCTTCATGTTGTAATAAATCTAGAGTATTATTTGTTGAAGGTTCAATATATTGTAATTCAATATCTCCAGATCTTCTTGTTAAAGTGTTTACAGGAGGTCTTGTAAGTAGATTAGTATATCTTACTGCAACATAAACTCCTGCTGTTGAAGTTACAAATAAAGTTGCTGTAATTATTATTATATCAGAATGTGACATTTTATTTGCTAAATAATTGATTGCAATAATTGTTTGCTATTTAACGTCTTAACAAATAAAAGACGTCTGTTAAACAACTTCGAACATTTCTTTATTCTTCATAAAGGAGAGGCCCTGTCTTCGATAAATTTTACAAACAGATTTTTAATGATTATAACTCCAGTAACAATAAAAATAGCTTTTGAATTATTTTGAATTATATCAATTATAGAAAATTCTTTAGTTTCTTCTATTTCTTTTTGATTATTTCTATTAATTCATTCACTAATTCTAGAGTGTCCTGTTTCATTTTCGCTTGTTTTTTCTGTAATTCTTTTAGGAAATTGAAATTCACTAGATTTATTTTCTTTAACTTGACTAATAACTTCTTTTGGATAGAATAATTCCGAATATCATTTATAAATAGAAGTATCTTTAATTCAAGATATAACTTCTAAAGAATAAATATCAATTAATGAAATACCTAAAATTGTAGAAGCAATTCAACCAAACACTTGTCAAATTTTTCGAGCTAATGAATATTTTTTAATTCATCTAATAATGAAAGCTATTAAAGTAATTTTAAGTATTAATGATTTAAATAATAAAATAGTATCTACTATTTTATGTAAAAATGATTGATTATGACCTTGATTAGAATTTTGATTATCTAATTTTTTAATTTTATTTATTAATTCATGTTTTGTGAATTTATTTAAGTTTTGTATTTGTAATTTTAATAATAATTTTTCTCAACGAACTAAACTATGTTAATTTAAATCAATTAAACAACATTTATTTTGTTAATAAAGTGTGAGATATTTAACTTTCAGAATACTCAACCTTTTGGTAAATGTCCTTCTTACTCAGTATTGAGGGGATAAATAGTTAACTTTTACAAGCATTGATTATTATTTATAATACACTTTATCCAGATTTAATATACGAATAAAAATATTTGTATTTAAATTTGAAAATGTTTAACGCATTAACAATTATGTTTCAGTTAAGTTAATAATTTATTACTATTTGTCTTATTATTAGATATTTATACTTAGAAAAATTAAACTACTTATAATAATTATTAATGTAAACAATAGAGCCATAATGATTTCTATAAAAATATAAAATAAAGAACTTTTTTTTTTTTCATAATATTTTATAAATTTTTTTTAGTTTTGGATAATTTTTAATTTCTCAGTAACGTCGTATTTACTTATAAAATAACGTGAAAAAAAGTGATAAATGCATTTAAAATACTGAAAAAGATTAATACAGATAAACTAAATACTCCAAATGAGTAATTAATATTAGGTTCTGCATTTTCAGGAACTGAAACATTTAACAGATTTAATACAAAAAGAAAAGAAAATGAGTGTCTATAATTATTTTTCATTGGTTTTATTATTATTATTGTTTATTTCATCTTTATTTTCATCACTTACTGTTTCATCTTTTTTATCACTGTTTTCTTTAGAGTTATCTTCATCATCATTATTACTACTTTCTCAAGCTTTATATGCATCAATAGCACCTCTAGCAATAACTGTAGCAGATGCTGTACCTTGAAGACCTTTTAATATTTTATCAGTGCTTCTACCTGCCATTAAACTATTTAACTTGATATAATATTTGTTCATTATTTATAAAGATTCATTTTTAGAAAAAATTCAATCTAATGAAGAAAAATTTTAAGTGAAGGACATATTAAAATACTAGAACAAATTTATACATTACAAGTTACTGATAATAAAAGAGAATATTTACTATTCAGTTTTCGTTAATTAATTAAATTAAAATTTACGATAAAAACAAAAACAAAAACAAAAAATGCATATATTTTAGTTTATAATTTTAATTTATAAATAAATTTTTACATTTAAAGAATTTATTTATAAAAAATAAATTAAAGAATATTATAAAATATTATAATAATAATTTAAAATATTCTTTAATTAGAGTAAAATATTTTTAGGTTAAACCTACATTAAATTTTGAATAAATTAAATTATATTTACTTAAAATTTAATGTTTATAGCTTATATCGTTCAAAATTTAGATCGAATATTAAAACCAAAAATAAGCTTAAATTTTATAAATTTTTAATGAAATATATATTAATAAATATATTAAGTTTTACAACAATAATATCTAGTGTATTAGTAATTACTTCTCAAAATCCTGTAATATCAGTAGTATATTTAATTTCTGTATTTGTAAATGCAGCAGGTTATTTAATATTATCTGGAATAGGTTTTCTAGGTTTATCATACATAATAGTATATGTAGGTGCTATAACTGTATTATTTTTATTTGTAATTATGATGATAAATATATCATTAACAGATATAATAGATACTGGAAAACAATATACTAAAAATTTACCTTTAGCTTTTGTGGTAGCATCATTATTCATGTTTGAAATGTTTAATATTTTACCATTTAGCTTTAATAATGTTTCTAGTTTAAATTTTATTTTTGATACTATTACTAATTTTAATTTATTTATTTGAAATAATAATGAATTAAATTTTGTTAATAATATTCATACTACTTATCAATCTAATATTGCAGATATTACATTTATTTCATTTACTCAAATTGAAGCTATAGGACAATTAATTTATACTTATGCTGCAGTATTATTAATAATATGTAGTATTATTTTATTATTATCTATGATTGCACCTATATTCATTTCATTAAATAAAAAATAAATTAAATAATTTATTCAAATTATTATTTAAATTAATTTTCAACTAAAAAATTGACATTGACATTAGTCGAAAGTTGAATGCTTTACCCCCTTCACCTTCAGGTGTTTGTATCTTTAAATACTCGTCTAATTTATTTAAATTTCTAAATATTTATTTTAATTATTATTTATAAAGATAATAAAATTTTTCTAATTATAAATTAAATTTATAAACTAACAGATAAAAAAAAATTAAAATAGTTAAAGATTTATATATATATTAGAGTTGAGTTTACAGATGGTTTCTGTAGTAGATCTGCAAAATCTATAAATTTAGGGTTCAATTCCCTCTTAACTCTAAATTAATTTAATATTATATATTTAAATTAAAAGAAATCTATAGATTAAATATTTTTATTATTTATAAATTATATATGAATAAATTGAATTTATCTATAATTATACCATATTTTATTTTCTTATTCTATCAAAGAGTTAAATATTAATTGGTATTAAATTTAGAATTTGTAATTTTAAGTTTATAGTTCGATTCTTTTTAATCATAATTTAAAGGTTAAATGTTAATGGTTTAAGAACGATTGCTCCTTTAGGACAATGATCAGGAATGATTTTTTCTGAAGAATTAAATAATGCTATAAAATTTGGATATAAATTTGAAATTTTATGAGGTTATAAATTTGAAAGAAAAAATATATTTAAAGATTATGTTGATACTTTATATAGTTTAAGATTAAATTACCCTAAATCTAATCCGTTAAATTTAATTGCTAAACTATTATTAAATAGTTTATATGGAAGATTTGGTATGGTAGATACATTTCCAAATATTGATATAATAGATAATAGTGATTTTGTTAAATTTGAAGCAAAATTCTTAGATGATATTATGGATTTTGTTCCGTTAGATAATAAAGTTATGGTTATCTATAGATCAAATCAAAAAGATATTAACACGTTATTAGATGGTCATAAAGAAACTCATAATGTTTCTATTGCTATAGCTTCAGCTATAACTGCATATTCGAGAATTCATATGAGTCAATTTAAAAATAATTCAGAATATAATTTATATTATTCTGATACAGATAGTATTTATATCGATAAAGCTTTACAAGATGATTTAGTTAATTCTAAAATTTTAGGTAAAATGAAATTAGAAAATGTTATTACAAAAGCTATTTTCTTAGCACCTAAAGTATATTATTTAGAAACTGAAGATGGTAAAGTTATTTATAAAGTTAAAGGTTTAAGTCATGAAATAGAATTAACTAAAAATGATTTTGAAAATTTACTTTGTAAAGATGCTTTTCTAGAAAAACTTCAAACTAAATGAAAAAAACATATTGAAGAAGGTAATATTTCTGTTATTGATCAACTTTATACTTTACAAGTTACAGATAACAAAAGAAAATTAATTTATAATGAAAATAATAAATTAATTGGTTCTAACCCTTATATTATAAATAAAGATGAAATTATAAATAAGTAATTTATATTTTAGTTTTGTTTTTTTTGTTTGTCTTTAAATTAATTTTAAATTTAATAAATTCTCTTAGTTCAATGGTAGAACTGCATTCTTCTAAAGTGTTAATTTTGGTTCGAGTCCAAAAGAGAATAAAGTTTAATTAATTAAAATAATTTAAATATACTCTATAATTAGTCTAAAAGTTATATAGAATAATTTAACTTTTTTCATTATCACTAAATATAGATTTTACTTAAATTAATATTAGTACTAATCTCTATTAAATTAAATAGATTACCTATAAAAATAAATTTATTGTTACAGTGTTTTTTTTTTATATTTAAATATTATTTATTTAAATTAAACATATTTAAGTATAATATTATTATGAAATTATTTGAATCTACTTAAAGAAATATTTAATTTATATTATAAAAACCTAAACAAAAAAATATATATCTTTATAAGTTATGTTGTTAATTTTAATTAACTATTTTAATCTTTATTTATATTTATTAAATTTTATGAAAATTGTAAATTTAGATTATAATTTAATTTTATATATTTTAATTAAATTATAAAAAACAAAAATATATAAAAATAAAAATAATAAAGTATATAATTAATAATAAATATAAATAAAGATGATAATTAAATCTATTTATGAATACAAATAATTTAATATTAACTCTATTAAATGTATTAATTAATTTATTAGATGTATTATTAGTAATATTACCAATATTATTATCAGTAGCTTTTATGACTATGATAGAAAGAAAACAATTAGCAGCTCATCAAAGAAGAGTTGGTCCTAATACTACAGGATATTATGGTTTATTACAACCTTTTAGTGATGCTCTTAAATTAATAGTTAAAGAAACTGTAATACCATCTCAATCTAATAAAATATTATTTTATTTAGCACCTGTATTTTCATTAATATTTAGTTTATTAGGATGAGGTATAATTCCTTTTGGACAAGGATTATCATTATCTGATTTTTCATTAGGAATATTATATACTGTAGCTTTATCTTCATTAGGAGTATATGGAGTATTATTTGCTGGTTGATCTGCTAATTCTACTTATGCTTTTTTAGGTTCTTTAAGAAGTACTGCTGCTATGATTAGTTATGAATTAATATTAAGTTCTGCTATATTAATTATAATTATATTAACTGGTTCATTTAATTTTACAACTATTATTGAAAATCAACAAGCTATTTGATATATAATACCATTATTACCAATATTTATATTTTATTTTATATCAATATTAGCTGAAACATCTAGAACACCTTTTGATTTACAAGAAGCTGAATCTGAATTAGTTGCTGGTTTCTTTACTGAACATTCTAGTGTTCCTTTTGTTTTCTTCTTTTTAGCTGAATATGCTTCAATTGTTTTATTTAGTTGTATTACTTCTATTTTATTTTTAGGAGGATATCATATGCCTGAATTATTTATTAATAATTCTTTAATTAATTTACAATCTATAATATTAGGATTAAAAACATGTATATTCTGTTTTATGTTTGTATGATTTAGAGCCACTTTACCTAGAATGAGATATGATGCTTTAATTGATTTATGTTGATTAAATTTATTACCTGTGTGTGTAGCTTTTATTATTTTAGTACCTAGCATTTTAATTGCATTTAATATTTCACCTTATTAATTTATTATCTGTAAATTATTTATTAATTTATTTAAATTAACAGTTAATTATTTATTAAAATAAAATGTATTAATATATTTTAATATATTAAATTAATTTTATTCTCTTACCCCCTTGAAAAATTTAAAAGTAATAAATTGAAACTAAAAATATTTAATTCATAGTTCTATTTGGTTTAATTAAAAACAAAAAAATAAAATGGGTTTTAGTAGAATACATTTTATTTTTCAATACTATTTACTTATGTTAATTAAATTTTAATTAGATAATTAAAAACAAAAATTTAAGCTACAAAGTTTTAAGAGGGGGTAAATTAAGTAAAAGAAATAGTAGAAATTCTAGTTATATTAATTTATAATAATATTAAAATAGATTAATTTCTTTATATTTAACTATAACTCCTGGAGATGTTGCAGTTTTATTTGTCATATCTTGTAAAATATTTAATTCATCGTCTAAATGTATTACAAGTAAGACTTATTCGATTTAGAATAAACTGAGCTATAACTCTAGGATTACTATTTCTACTGATTAAGATAGGTTTAGATATAAGAATAATAATAGGTCCATCTTCATCGTACATTTCTCAAGAATATACGAATTCTAATGTAACTACATATACTTTATCTCCTTCTAATTCTTCTAGAAATAATTTTCATTCAATTCAATCATTGAAATGTAATATAGTTGTATGATGGTTATTTAAAATAAAATATTATTTGGAATGATATCGTGAAGGAATGTAACTCTTCTTATAGACATTATATTATTCTTAAAATTAATAAATAAATGTTTAAATAAATAATAAATATAATAGTAATAAGAGAAATTACTTGTATAATCTTAATAACAGATTATTTGTATCAGTAATTAAGTTAAAGCTTGCAAATATAAATTTTATAAATGCTAAGATAAATGGAATAACATAATATATTCCTGTAATATTATATAAAATATTAATTAATATTAAAATTAATAAAATTATAAAAGACATTAAACAATTAATGTTGTAAAACCCTTTTGGAACTTGTATTAAATGTATATCAAACCTTTCTAAAATTTAATATATATTAGATATATAATTATATATAAAAATAGTCAATGTTTGAAAGAGTTAACTTAACTGTAATGTAGGGATCTTAGCTTAATTGGTAGAGTGTACTAATTCAAATTAGAACGATACCAGTTCGAATCTGGTAGATCTCGTTTAACATTAAGTCTTTAAAGGATAATATTATATCAAATAGTCAATGCTTGAAAAAGTTAACTATTTATTTCTTAATACTGAACAAGAGGGACATTTGTCAAAAGGTTAAGTATTCTGTTAGTTAAATAGACCTCTCTCACTACCTAATATCTTAGGATTATTATCTAATAAGTGTAAGATATTTAACTAATTTTATATTTGAACTAACAGAATATAAGCTGATAACTTATATTTATGATTGTTTAGTCTTTGCGATGCTCTACTGAACGGACTATAAATGATCAGAAATACAATTTATAAAATGGCATTAAACTTTAATTTATTTAATAGTATATTCTAATTATATTTATTTTAGGAGAAGTAATATTAATTTCTTTATTTATTTATCAAATTGAATTAAAAAGAAGAGTATTATTTTCCGCTTTATTAACATTATCTGTAAATACAATACCAGAAAAAGAAGCAGATTATTTATTTGATTCATCTTCAGATGAAATAGAAGTTAATATTAATAATGTTTCATCTGAAAGTAGCTCTGAAGATACATCCAGTTATTCAGAACAATTTTTCATTTCTAGAAAATCTGAATTGGATCTTAATTTAGATCTTATCTCCCAAAATGAAGCTCCATCTTCTAATTCAATTGAAGCAATTTCAGATTCAAAAGATATTGGAATCCAAACTCAATTATCTGATTTTGAAAGAGTAGTTTATTCTGACTTAAAATTTGATATAAGAACAAAAGCCGATTTATTAGAATTTGGAACAGAACCTAATATTTTAGTTGACTCAAAAGAATTAGTATCAAAAGGAGTTCAAACTAGACCAGAATTATTTATTGATTTAAGCTTTACTTCTTTTGAGGTTGAAAAAGAATTAACATCTAAATCTATTTTAGATGTTTTACCTCAACAAATAGATCCTTTATTATTAGAAGCTTATTTACCTGTACCTGATTTAGCAAATATTTATTTTGGTTTAGCTTGTGCTAGTGGAGGTTACATTTAATTCAATTTGATAAATAAATAAAGAAATTAATATTACTTCTCCTAAAATAAATATAATTAGAATATACGATGGTAGAGTTGGTTTATATCAGCTAAAGTATCAACTAATTCTTCAGCCGTTTCTCTAGTTAATTCTTCATCGGATTTAAATACATTTTCAATAAAATTTAAATTTTGTCTTTCATTTAAAGGTAATATAAATCTTCAATATCTTCCATTATATAATGATGGGGGTATTGTTGAATCTTTTGGCATAACAGTAGAATCAGATGATTCAGAATCTGGAGAATTATATCCAGTATCTTTAGGTCCACTATCTTCAGATCATGCTTCAGCAGCTCTATTATTTAAACTTTTTAATGAAGGTGAAGTTAAATTTACTTTAGAAGTAGATGCAATTTTAGTAGCATCTATCATTTCAATTTCATCAGGAACATAAACTGTTCTTTTTCCTAAACCTACATCAGAAACACTTCTTTTTTCAGGTAATTCTTCTATTCTAAAGTATTTAGTTAATATACTTTGAATATCTTGTATACTACTTTGTGTAGAAGCTGATAAATCGCTTTCTGTGTTACTGTTACCAGGACCTGCTGGTGGTCTTGAAAAATAGATTTAATTCATTCGATACTACTACCCAATCCATCTTTTATTTCATCGAAATAATAATATGATAAACCTGAAATGATTATAACTCCACTTATAATAGCAATAGTTTGAATTATTTTGAATTGTATCTCAAATAGAATCTTCTTTATGAATTTATATTTTTTTCGATTGATTATTTCTATTAATTCATTCACTAATTGAATTGTTTGTTGTTTCATTTTCATTTGTTTTTATTTGAAATTCTTTTAGTAAATTGAAATTCGTCATTAGTTTTTTCCTTAATAATTTATTTTGGAAAAAATAATTCTGAATATCATTTATAGATTTGAGTATCTTTAATTCATGAAATTACATCTAAAGAATAAATATCAATTAATGAAATACTTAAAATGGTAGAAGCAATTATGTTAAATATATGTAAAAATTTTGTACAAATGAATATTATTTAATTCAATTAATTATTAGAGCGATTAGAGTTATTTTAAATTTAATGACTCAAATAATAATATTCATTCAACAATTCTAATTAAAACAGATTTGTTAGAACTTAAGTTATTATTTGGGTTGTCTAAATTTTAATTTTATTTATTAATTTATGTTTTGTGAATTTATTTAAGTTTTGCATTTGTATGTTTTAATATTTACTTTCTTAATGAACTAATCGGATTAATCTATATTTAATAAAATTATTTTTCTTTATTTTAAATAAAAAAGATTATATAAATTATAGATAGTTTTAAAATAAAAATGTAATTTAAAAGAGATATTAAAGATTACAAAAATGTATATAAAATATAACAAAAAAATATAATATTAATTTATTGTTTAAATATAATAAGAATTTAATTTTGGTTCTGATTGAACGTTGTTCAGTAGTTTAAGACATGCAAATCATTATTACTGATAATATAATATATAAATAATAATTATATAAATATAGTAAGGTAATAAGGTGTAAAGGTGAGAATAAATAAATAAGTTACTTTATAATTTCCATAAATAGGGAATAAATTTAATTATTAATAAATTAATAGTTAAAATAAATTAAAATTTAATTTATATTAAAGGAAATTTTCTGTTATAAAATACTATTTATTTTGATTAGGTAGTTGGTAGGGTAAATGCCTACCAAGCCGACGATCAATAGCTATGTTTGAGAGAACAAATGGCCACATTGGGAATGAAATCTCCCAAGTAGTTTAATACTACCAGCAGTCGAGAATATTAGTCAATGCTCGAAAGAGTGAACTAGCTAACTGAAATCAATTAAAAATTGATAACATAAGGGAAAATAATGATATTACCTTATTATTAGTGTCGTCCAAAACTGGTGCCAGAAGACTCGGTAAGGCCAGAGACACAAACGTTAATCGTCTTAATCAGGCGTAAAGGGTTTGTAGGCGGCTTTTAATTTACTTATAAAATTTAATTTAAAAAATAAAATAAGTTAAGAATAAAAGCTAGAATCAAATAGAGGATATATTAAATAATGCTTAGAGTAGGTCTGATATCCATAGATACTAAGTAGAATATTAAAGGCGAAAGCTTTTTTCCATAAATGATTGACGCTCAGAAACGAAGGTGAGGATAGGAAATAGGATTAGATACCCAAAATACCCCTCTCTGTCAACGATGAATGGTAATTATTAATAATAAATTATTAATGATAATGTTAACACGATAACCATTCCGCCTTGTGAGTACAACTGCAAAGTTGAAAACAAAAAAATTAGTCGGTTTCGGAGCAAACGAAGTGAAGCATGTTATTTAATACGATAATCCGCGTAAAACCTTACCAGTTCTTGAATAAAAACTTTTATTTATATATATTTTTATATAATATAAAGGAATGTTTTAACTTTAAAATAATAAAATATTATTTTAAAATAAATTAAACATTTAATACAGGTGTTGCATGGCTGTCTTCAGTCCGTATCGTGAGAACTGAGGTTAATTCCGCTAACGGACGAAATCCCTATTGTTAATTAAAAATATTAATTACATACTTAACAATTAATGATTCTTATAGAGTTTCATTTGGGGCTAAGACAAGTCGTTATGGCCCTTATGAACTGGGCTATAGACGTGCCACAAAAACTTTTACAAAGTGATGCTAAACTTTTTCCTAAAATGAATTAAATATTTATTTATTTTTTTATAAGGATAAAATTTTATTTTTTAGGAAAATAAATAATCGAAAGATTAATAATTCATTTATTTTTAATTTTTTATAAAAAAAGTTAAATTTGGAAAGTAGGAAGAGCTAATCGTTAAAAAAAGTTAAAATATAAAATTAGACGAATTGTTCTCTGTAATTCGGGAACATGAAGAAGGAATTTCGAGTAATCGTTGATAATAAGCGCAACGGTGAAATTAGCATCCGTGATGAACTAACTGTCTGTCGCTGGGAAGAAGCTTATATTAATGGAAATGGAAATATAATTATAAACTTTTCATAGTTAATATTAGATTTATATATATTATAAATTTAAATAGTTATTTTATTATTTTAATATTATAACGGCTATATTAAACTAATTAGTTTTTATTAATTTAATTAAGTAACATCTTAAAAGTCATAGCAAGGTAGCCGTACTGGAAAGTGCTGCTGGAAAATAAATAAATTTTACCCCCCTTTTTTTATATAAAATAAATACTAAAGAGATTAGTTGAGTGGTTTAACAGCATATTTACACTATGCAGACAGAGTTTCGATTACTCTATCTCTTACTTATAATTCTGTTTAAAATTTTTAATTTTAAATATAGTGGTTTATTTTTTAATAAATTTTAACTAAAATTTCTTGAATTAATTAATAAATTATGAAATATTTGGTATAAACACTTATTAATTAGCGAGTGTGCCGAAATTTGGTAGCCGGATAAATCTTAGGAATTTATGGTTTTATAATCGTAAGAGTTCAAGTCTCTTTACTCGTATCACATAAAATAAAAATCTTTTAAATATATTTATTGTAACCAAATTAAAATCTAATTAAATTTAATATTAATAAACCAAAAACAAAAATTGTTTTCAAAACAACCAAACAAACTATTTTGAATTCTGTTTTAACTATTTGAATTCAAAATAATTGTAAACTATTTTTAATTATTTCTTTAGTAATAATTTGATTGTTTAATAGATAAATAAATTCCATTCAATTAGAACTAAAAGTTCTGTTTGTTGTAAAATTTTTCATTTGTTTTCATATATGTTTAAGGAGAAGAGGCAAAGATTAAGAATAATTATCCTCTTATTTTTATTCTTTTTGTCTTGGTTTATTAATATTAAAATAATTGAGTTATAATTTTAGAAGTAGTAAATTCGTAATCTAAAAAAAATAGCAGCAAAGAATAATAAAGAACCTACTAAAGGTAAAAATAATCTTCAAGCAATTCTAATAAAATAAAAAGTTACATCTAATGCTTCTTCAGTAGGTTCTTTAATTATATCTTGTAATATTATATTATTAAATCTTGCTTCTACAGCAGGATTTGATTTTTATATACTATGTAAACTATTTAAATCACTAGTATTAGGATAGATAAAATCAGAATAGTGGGTTATTCCATTTATGTAATATATCGTTGAAATATCTGGATTAACTACTATTTGATTAATATATAATGGATGTAAAGATAATAATTGACTTATATCCTTACTTACTAGAGAGAATTTATTAGTGTTAATAAAGTCCATTATATTTAAATATTTTTTATGTAAAAAGTAAAATATTATAATTAATATTATACAATATAATATTGAGAAAAGTAAGATAATATATTTAACTTTGTAACTACAAAGTATTGACAACACTACTTTCAGATATTGTCTTAAATTTAATAAGAAGTTTTTCATTTGTTGTTAATTAATAAATAAGAGAAGAGGCAAATTTATAATATTTTATCTATAAATTAATTACTCTAAAGAAATAATTAAAAATAGTTTACAATTATTTTGAATTCAAATAGTTAAAACAGAATTCAAAATAGTTTGTTTGGTTGTTTTGAAAACAATTTTTGTTTTTGGTTTATTAGTTAAATTTTATATCCTTTTTATGTAATATATATTTATTTAAAATATAGTTATTAAAAATATAATCTAAAGTTTGATACAAATTATAATTCTGTAACATCTTTAGCTAAATTGGAAAAGCGTTTGCCGTCGAAGCAATTAAATATTGGTTCAAATCCAATAGGATGCAATAAAGTTAAGTTAAAACACAAGAAAAAAAAACATAAATAAAACACAAAAATAAAAGTAATGATGTTTATTAGTATCATGATTCTTATAGTGGCAATAGCCCTACCCTCAAGAAATAGAAATATTTCGCCAAATTTATATTTAAGAATATCCTCACTATTATTACTTTATACTGGAGCATTAGCTTTTAATGCTTTATATATTCAGTCAATTGGATCAGGTATAGGTATATATAATGGTTTATTTCAAATTACTTTATTTACACAATTATTTGATATAGTTATAGTATTAACAGGTTCTGTGATATTAATAGCTTGACCATTAAGAAATCATAAATTTATAGATAATAATCTAGAATTAAATGAGAAAGGTCATAATATATTATCAATTAATAATTATAGAATAAAATATTCAATAATAGTATTAATATCAACTTTAGGTTCATTATTATTAGTATCTTCTTCAAATTTAATAACATTATATTTAAGTTTAGAATTACAATCTTTTGGAGTATATATTTTAGCTTCTTTATATAGACATTCAGAATTAGCAATATCTGCTGGTTTAAAATATTTTTTATTAGGTAGTTTAGCATCTTGTATAATATTATTAGGTTGTGGATTAATATATACTTTCACAGGATTAACTAATTTAGATTCAATATATAGTATGATAACAGTAATAGATAATAATAATGTTTTATTAGGTTTTAGTTTAGGTTTAATATTAATCTTTATAGGATTATTATTTAAAATAGCAGCAGCACCTTTACATAATTGAGCACCAGATGTATATGCAGATAGTGCTACAATAATAACAACATGATTAACTATTATACCTAAAATATCTATTTTATTAATTTTATTTGAAATACAAACTCATATTAATTTAATAGATAATATTAATATAATATTAGAACTAAATCCTTTAAATAATATAATAAATAATAATATTTTAAGTTTTAATAATAAATTTTTATGAAGTAAAAATTTATTATTAATAAGTTCATTATTATCATTGATAATAGGTACAATATTAGGTCTAACTCAATCAAAAATAAAAAGATTATTAGCTTATAGTACTATATCACATGTAGGATTTATTTTATTAGCTTTAGCTATTAATTCAGAACAATCTATAGAAGCTTTAATATTTTATATAATACAATATACTATTACAAATTTAAATACTTTTTTAATAATAATATTATTTGGATATATAATAAAAAATTCTTATAAAGATTTAATAAAAAGTATAATGTTTGAAGATGAAACAGGGACAGAAAATGATATAAATTATATATCAGAATTAAAAGGTCAATTTTTCTTAAATCCTGTATTATCAATAACTTTAACAATTTGTTTATTTAGTATGGCTGGTATACCTCCTTTAATAGGATTTTTCTCTAAACAATTTGTATTATATTCAGCCATTCAAAACGGATATTACTTTATGTCTATAATAGCTATTATAGTAAGTATAATAAGTGCTTCTTATTATTTAAAAGTAATCAAAATATTATTTACAAAAGAAGAAAATATCTCTGAATATAGTGATAAAGAATTAAAAATAATTAACAATTTAAATTCTAATTCAGAAATAGAAATAAGTAGTACTAATAGTTTTATTATATCTACTTTAACATTATCTATTTTATTTTTTGTTCTTAAACCATCAATTTTTTTAAATAGTACAACAATACTTTCTTTATCTTTATTTAATTATTAATGAATAATTTATTAATGTTATTTATTTTTGTTCCTATTTTAGCTTTTGTTTTATTAATTTTAAATTTCTTATTTTCAATTCATAGACCTGATGAATCTAAAATATCAGCTTATGAATGTGGATATTCAGCTATTAGAAAACAAAATAGAACTGATTTCCAAATTCAATTCTATATAGTAGCTATGTTATTTTTAATTTTTGATTTAGAAATATTATTATTATTCCCTATAGCTGTTACTTTATATAAAGTAAGTACTTTTGGATTTAGTATAGCTTTAATTTTCTTTGTAGTATTAACAATTGGATTTATATTAGAAATTGGATCTGGAGCCATATCTATTACTACACAAAATAATAATAATAAATAAATAATTATTTATTTATTTATTATTTTCAAAATTAAAAATTTTTATCAATAACTATATATATTTATTTTCATTCTATTTACCCCCTTATTTAATAATAAATAATTAAAACAAAACATTTTTTTGTTTTTGTTTATTTTTTGTTTAAAGTTTTAACTTATATTTAATAATATATTAATAAAGTGAGATTATTTAATAAATAGCTAATTCAATTTAACAGGACTAAAATCAAAACAATTTTATATAGTTATATGATATTTAAAAGTAAACTCATCTTTTATTTAATAAAATTTTAGATATCTGATATTTAATAATAAAACAAAAACAATTTTTTTTGTTTTATAACTTAAAAGAATATAAACTAAGGGGAAATCTGATAATTGGTAATCAGTTGTATTTGCATTACAAATATGATAGTTCGAGTCTATCTTTCTCCATAAATTATTAAATTTGATTAAATTCACTATAGTTTGTTAACTATTTATTTTAATTAAAAATAATTTAAATTCTAAGCCTCGATTGCTTAGTGGTCAAAGCGCTATTCTGAAGATATAGAAATGTGAGTTCAATTCTCTCTCGGGGCAAATTGCTATTAATATATTAATTAAAGAACAATAAAAAACTAAACCCAAAAACAAAAAAAATGTTTTGTTTTATGTTTAAGCCGAAATAGTTTAATTGGTAAAACGAATTCCTTGTAAGACTTTGATATTGGTTCGATTCCAGTTTTTGGCAATATTATTTAAGTTATTTTAAATAATTTATTAAAAATATTAAAATAGTTATAAACAAAATGATATGAGTTGTAGTTTAATTTGGAAAAACATCATTTTTTGGTAATGAATAATATCAGTTCGAATCTGGTCAACTCAGTAAGTTATAAAAATTTTTTATTATATTACATTATAGTATATAATTTTAAATTATAATTAATTAAATAATTATAAGTAAGCAGAACTCGAGTGGTTGAGTGTCTCCCTTTTAAGGAGAAAGTCCTGGTTCAAGTCCAGGTGCTTTCAATTCAAAATATATACAAATTTTATCTTAAATTTAGATTTAATCTAATTCATATAAATTTCCTGTTATATATTTAAGAATTCATAAATTAAATTATTTTAACAAAATTTTATATTCAAAGAAATAAATAAATAAAAAAACTTTTTTATAAATTAAGGGCAGGTGATCCGATTGGTAATGGTGATTCTCTGTAAAAGAATTGGTTAGCGCCATAAAAGGTTCGATTCCTTTACTGCTCAATATATAAATTAAATGGTAGATGACAAATTGGTCAGTCGCTCCTTTTGGGTAGGAGACATACAGCATGTTCGAATCGTGCCTACCATAATTTATTTTATATTAAATTTTAAATTGTTTATAAAAATTGAAATTTTAAATAAAATAAATTTATTTTTTGGGGTGTTATGGCAGAGAGGTTATTGCGGAGTACTGTTAATACTTTATTCATAGGTTCGATTCCTATTAACGCCTTTTAGTGTTTAAGTAAAAATATATATTAAATTAATTTTTTTACATATCTTAAAAGAATCTACAAAACTAAACAATTTAAATATAAAAGAGTAATAAAAGCGAACATGTTGAAATTGGTAAACAATCTCTTCTTAAGCAGGAGTGGAAGTAATTCCTTAAGAGTTCAAGTCTCTTTGTTCGTATACGTTTTACAACAATAGTGTTCAATATAATCTAATTATATTTAGATAGTTTAGTGTAACGGTTGCACGCTAATCTCATTAGTTAGTAGAAGGGTTCAATTCCCATTCTGTCTTTGTTAATATTAACTTGTTTAAATTTATTTAAAAATTTTACCATCAAAATTTATAAAATAAAACACAAAATAAGAATTAAAACAAAAATTAAATTTGTTTTGTTTTTGTTTTTTAATTAATAAGAATTGATTAATTCAATAAAATACAATTTCATAATTTGATTGTTATCTCGATCGAAAATTTCATAATTTATATTTAATTATAATAAGGTTTTTTAGTATAATGGTCGTACAGCAACCCTTCAAGTTGCTAGTGTCAGTTCGAATCTGGTAAAGACTATATTTTGATATATTTTTTAAAATTCTAAGAATATAATTCTTAAATAAATAAATTTTTTCTAACTTAAAGCTATAGTTAACTTAAATACTTAATTTTAATAGATTATAATAAATATTGTTAATCGTTATTAAATTTAATAAATAATAAATAAATTTAGTACTAATTTAAGATACAAAAAATAAAACATAAAAATGTTACATAATTATAATTTAATTATAAATTCTCCATTAGAACAATTTGAAGTAAATAGTTTAATAAGTGTAATAGCACCTATATTTGGTTATATAAATATAACTTTAAGTAATTTAGGATTATATTCTATATTAATTTTATTTATAATAATAAGTTTACACTTAATAAGTAATAATGAAAATAAAATTTTACCATCAAAATGAAGTATAGCAATAGAAAGTATATTTACAACAATTAATACAATGGTAAGAGAACAATTAGGTAAAGAAATTTATTTACCATTTATTTATTCTTTATTTTTCTTTATATTAATAAGTAATTTAATAGGGAATATACCTTATTCATATACTATTACAACTTCTGTAATAGTAACTATTGGATTATCATTTACAATATTAACAGGTGTAACTATACTAGGATTATATATTCATAGACTACATTTTTTCTCATATTTTGTACCCTCAGGAACTCCTTTAGCTTTAGTTCCATTATTAGTATTAATAGAAACTGTATCTTATTTAGCTAGAGCTTTATCGTTAGGTATAAGATTATTTGCTAATATGGTTGCTGGACATTCTTTATTAAAAATATTATCTACTTTCCTATATCAAATGTTTAGTAGTAGTTTTATTATAGCTATTTTCACTTTAGTTCCTTTTGCATTCTTCTTAGCATTATGTGGATTAGAAGTAGCTGTATCTATTATTCAAGCTTATGTATTTGTATTATTAGTTATATCATATATTAAAGATGCTATCTATTTACACTAATTATTGTTAATAATGAGAAAATTAAATATTTAATAAAAAAATTTTGTTTTTATTTATAAAGATAAATTTTATTATCAAATTAAAAATTATTATTTAAAAATAACATAATTTAATAAATTTACCCCCTTTAAATATTTAATTATTAAAAAAATTTTTTTAATAAAGCTTTAGAAAATTTAAATAAGGAATAGTTTACATTGGAAAGTTAAAACAATTGCTAATTGTTCGGGACAACCCTTAGGTGTTCGAATCACCTCTATTCCGTCAAATTATAAATTTGTTTTTTGAAATTTTTGTTATATTATTAAATCAAAAATAGAGGAGTAAAAAAAGGATAAGTGAAGATTGTTATATGGATTGACGACTTTATTCCACTAACGCTAAAGAAATTGGAACTCTGTACTTAGTATTTGCAATATTTGCAGGTATGATAGCTACAGGATTTTCAGTTTTAATTAGATTAGAATTATCTTCACCTGGTGTTCAATTTCTTCAAGGGGATCATCAATTATTTAATGTAATTATAACTGCTCACGGGATATTAATGTTATTTTTTATGGTTATGCCTGCATTTATTGGAGGTTTTGGTAATTATTTTTTACCAATTCATATAGGAGCTCCTGATATGGCATTTCCAAGATTAAATAACATAAGTTTTTGATTATTACCTCCTTCATTAATATTATTATTACTTAGTGCATTAGTAGAAAATGGTGCAGGTACAGGATGAACGATTAAGGATAAGTTGTTCTATTATAGTAATGTAATATTAAATAAACTCTACTTGATGCGAAAAACTCCTCAAATCGGAAGTAATTACCTATTTTATATTTGTATTAAAATGGTAAAAATATTACTAACAAGGGGACAATTTGCCTGGGTAAAATTTTCTACCCATCAGAGACTAAACGTAGAGCATCCTTCTAAATTTATTAATAATAATATAACCACACAATCATTAAATAAAAATAAAGAATTATTCTATCAATGATTAGTTGGATTTACTGATGGAGATGGTACCTTTTCTATTTCTAATAGTAATGGAAAATGAACTTTAATATATAAATTATCTCAACATGAATATAATGCAAGATTATTATATTTTATTAAAAGTCAATTAAGTGTAGGTACAATTAATATAGAAACTAAAACTAAAACTGTGAACTATTGAATTAGAGATAGAAACAAATTAGCAGAAGTGGTATTTCCTATATTTGATAATTATCCTTTATTAACTTCTAAATATTTTAATTATTTAAAATTTAAAGAAGCTTATAATATATTAGAAGATACTAATTTAACTAAAATTAAACGAGATGAATTAATGTTTAATTTAATTAAAACACTTCCTTCTTCTGATTACATTTCTCCAGCTTGAGCAAAAGTAAGCAATTTAGTATCTAATACTTATGAAGCTAACATGGTTATGTCAAAAGCATGATTAATAGGGTTTACTGAAGCAGAAGGAAGTTTTTATCTTGTTAATAAATCTAATTGTAGAATAGTTCATGGTTTTGAAATAACTCAAAAATTAGATTTAATAGTATTATCTGCTATAGGATATATTTTAGGTATAAAAACTTATTCTAAAAATACTTATCATACAGTTGTTACTACTAATTCTAGAAGTATTGAAAATATTATAAATTATTATAATAACACTATGAAAGGAATGAAATCTTTTGAATTTAGAGTTTGAGCGAGAAGTTATGTAAAACATAAAGGTAATTTTACAAAACTTAATGAAATTAGAAATAAAATTAGAATTAGAAAACTAGGTACAACTTTATTAAATTATAAATCAAAAGAATTAAATAATCAAAGTATACGATTAATACATACTACACCTCTAAATAATAATTGAAATTTAATTTTAGATAATAGTAATAATAAATCTATAATTAATAGAGAAAATGGTATTTATAAAATTTATGAGAATTTATTTTTAAATGATGGTAAAGTACTTAATTCTCAAGATATAAATGAACAAATGATAGATAAATTTATATTTCATTTAGCTGAAACATTAGAAGATTTATATGATAATAACGAATGAGTTGTTTTTAATTTATACTTTTTAGTAAAACCAGATTTAAATAAATTTATTAAATTTGATATTGAAAATTTAAATAAACATTTTGCTAAGTATCCACTTGAGTTTATAGATAAAAATATAGTTAAATTTTATAAAAATACAGGATTATTAACTGCTAGAGGTGTATTAGTGTTTTGATCTTTATACGATTTTAATAATTTAATAAAAATATCTTCAGAATTTAAAATTGGTATAATAAATAATATTCAAATTATAAATAAAAATGTACATAAAGATTTAAATAATACAATAGTTAATTATACAAATAAATTTGACATTAATTCAGAAATTATGTTAATAATTCATGCTGATTTTGAAACAAATAAAAAACCTAAAAATTAAATATAATTTATATAGGAATTTATTTATTTAACCCCCTTTATTTTTAAAAAGTGAGTTTACATAGTATTATATTAATAAATAGAAGGATGAAGACATAGTCCGATCTTTAGTGAGAACTAAAGCGAATAATGATAATGATTTTATAAAAATAAATTCATGAGATTATCAACAATAAATAAGTTATCCACCATTAGCAGGAATTCAATCTCATTCAGGAGGATCTGTTGATTTAGCTATTTTTAGTTTACATTTAACAGGGGTATCTTCATTATTAGGAGCTATTAATTTTATTACTACAGTATTAAATATGAGAACAAATGGTATGAGTTTACATAAATTACCATTATTTGTTTGAAGTATATTTGTAACTGCTATTTTATTATTATTAGCTTTACCTGTATTAGCTGGTGGTATTACTATGTTATTAACAGATAGAAATTTTAATACTAGTTTCTATGATCCAGCTGGAGGTGGAGATCCAATATTATTCCAACATCTTTTCTGATTTTTTGGACATCCTGAAGTTTATATATTAATTATACCTGGTTTTGGTGTAATTAGTCAAGTAATCTCTACATTTTCAGGTAAACCTATCTTTGGTTATTTAGGAATGGTTTATGCTATGTTCTCTATTGGAATATTAGGATTTTTAGTATGATCTCATCATATGTTCAGTGTAGGATTAGATGTAGATACCAGAGCTTATTTCACTGCAGCTACAATGGTTATTGCTGTACCTACGGGTATTAAAATATTCTCTTGAATAGCTACATTATATGGTGGTAGTTTAAGATTAACAACACCTTTATTATTTGCATTAGGGTTTTTAGCTTTATTCACAATTGGAGGTGTAACTGGAGTAGTTTTAGCTAATGCTTCATTAGATTTAGCATTACATGATAGAATTAAAAAAGATCCTCACTATATTCATAAATTCTGAGTAGGTTTAATGGATAGTGATGGAAGTATTCAAGTTAATCGCTGAAGATATAAAAATCTTCAGTATAGATTAGTTATTAAATTAAAATATTGTATTGAAAATTTATCAATGTTAAACTTAATTAAAACTCATATTGGAGGAAATGTAAGAATTATTGATAATAATAAATTTGTTATTTGAGTTGTTAATAATAGAAAACATATTCAAAATTTAATTAATATATTTATTTCTTATCCTCCTCTAACTTCTAGATTAAGAGCTCAATTAGTATTTATGTTAGAATGTTTTCAACAAAATAATGTAGAATGATATTTAAAAGCTAGAAGTAAAAAATATCTTAATCAAAATTTAGATATTGTTAAAATTGATTATAATTATTTTAATGCTTGATTATCTGGTTTTATTGAAGCCGAAGGTTGTTTTTCAATAAGAGATAAATATAATAATTATTCTTTTTCAATTAGTCAAAACAAGGATAAATATATCTTAGAAGCAATTAAAAATCATTTTGATATAAAAAATGAAATTAGAAAAATAAATAATAAATTTTGATTTATTGAAATATATAGAAAAATAAGTTTAATAAAAATTATTACTCATTGCATTAACTATCCTTTATTAGGAGAAAATTTACTTTCATTTACTAAATTTAAAGATCTTTTTAAATAAGTGTCATGTTGTCTTACCACTGTGATAAATTAAATTTAAATTATAAGGGGAAATAAAAGAACATTCTAAGTAACTAATCATATCTAAATTTTTAAATATTATATTTTATACAAAATATTAAATATTATAATATTTATAAATTAACATTCTAAGTAACTAATCATATCTAAATTTTTAGAAATTAAATCTTATACAAAATATTAAATATTATAACATTTATAAATTAACATTCCAAGTAACTAACCAAATCTAAATTTTTAGAAATTAAATTTTATTAATTTATATTTTAAATATAAATCTTGTTTTAAGTTTAAATTAAATTAATAATTACACTTTAGTATAAAAATTAAAATAAATAAAAAAACAAAAATAATGAATACTAACTTAAACTTATTAGTTGACAATAATTTAATCTATTATGGTCTTTTTATCAGTTGTGGGCTATTGTTAAGCTGTACTATATATTACTTAATTGAAAGTAATTATAATGCTATTCCTACTAATAATGTAGAAGCTTTAACAGAGGTAGAAATAGAACCTATAATGAACGAAAATACAGTAACTACAATAAATAGCGATAATATAGATGCTATTATTGACTATGCTTCTGAGTCTGATTCTGATACAGATATAGCGTCTGATTATCAAAGTACATTTGATAGTGATAGTGATACTGATACTGAAAGTATATTAGATATAGCTGATTTAGATTTATTTTTCATGCCAAATGTAGATTTTGATGTATGTTCTATTTACGAATTAAAATATTTTGAGATAAGTAGCATATTTTACAAAGAAATTGCTGAAAAAGCGGTAACTGTCGAAGAATTAACTCAATTAATCTGGTTTTTCACAGAAAAACAATTACTAACAAATGGGATTAATGAGTTTATTCTTAAAATTATAACAGAATTATAATATTTGATGAATTTATAAATAAATTTTTGATGAATTTATAAATAAATTTTTAAACTTACCCCCCTTTTTTTATAGTAAGTAAATTCTTTATTAAAAGAGTAAACAAGATAAATATATAAATTTATTTTTAAATGTTGTTTTGTTTACATTTTCCCTTATAAATCTTAAAATTTTTATCGGTAATAAAAAAAACAAAATTTTGTTTTTATTGCTAACGGTGAAACCTTTTAAATGGAAATAATGCTGTTTCCAAGCTACAAATTTTAAAGGCAATACCGTGGAAACCAAAAATATAAAAATTTTATATTGAGTAGGATCCGTAGAGACTATACGTGGTAATCGAACGTTAATTAAGTTTAATAATTAGATAAGATATAGTCCGATCCTCATTGTAAAATGAGTATAATTAAAAAAAAAATATATAAGTAAATTAAAATGACTTATTATGTAGTAGCTCATTTCCATTATGTATTGTCAATGGGAGCTGTATTTGCAATATTTGCAGGATTTTATTTCTGAGTACCTAAAATTACAGGAAAATCATATAATGAATTATTAGGAAAAATTCATTTTTGAACTTTATTTATCGGAGTTAATACTACTTTTTTCCCTCAACACTTTTTAGGTTTAGCTGGTATGCCTAGAAGAATTCCAGATTATCCAGACGCCTTTAGTGGTTGAAATCAAATTTCAAGTTTTGGATCAATGATTTCAATTATGGCTACAGTTTTATTTGGTTATATTATTTATGACATATTTGCTAATGGAAGTTCAGTTAATACTAATCCTTGAAATATACCATCTTATTTTTCATCTACAGAACAATTTAAAAATGAAACAGATACAGCTACAACTTTAGAATGAACATTACAAAGCCCTATCCCATTACATGCTTTCAAAATGTTACCTGTTCAATCATAATTTTAAGGATTAGAAATATAATTTTATTATATTTTTATTTTAACTTAAACTTACTTATTTATATTTAAATAAATAATTCATTTCAATGAAATTTACCCCCTTTAAATATTTAATTATTAATAAAATTTTTATATTTAAAAGAATTAATAATTATATAAAGACTGTAGCATAATTGGTAATGCAGTTCGCTCATAATGGATATTATAAGGGTTCAATCCCCTTCGGTCTTATTTAAATAAAAAAACAAAAATAGATTTTTTTTATATTTATATAAAATTAAAAATATAATTATATAGGGTACTTGGTCGAGTCTGGTTTATGGCGCTCGTTTTGAAAACGAGTACTTGAGCAAAGTCGTGAGTTCAAATCTCACAGTGTCCGATTTTTAATTAAATATTTATTATATATTTAATAATTTATATTATATAGATTGTAAATTTAGATTAATTTAAATAAATTTATTTAATATATAGAATAATATAGAAATATATTATAAAAGAAGAATAAAAACATAATTTTTGTTTTTAATAACTTTAATAAACAAATTATATTTTGTTTTTTTTGTTAAATGAAAAAAATAATATAAAAAGATTAAACATCTATTAAAAATTAAAAAATAGACACTCTAGTCGCAAATATCGGATAAAAATTTTATTTATTAATGCTTAGTTTATTATTATTAATACCTATAATAGGTACTTTATTATTATTAACAATACCAGAAAATTCAATAGGAAATAAAATAAGAATGAAAAGAATAACTTTAATAAGTATGATAATAAATTTCTTAATATCAATATACATATGATTAGAATTTGATTCAAATACTAGTCAATATCAATTTGTATATGAATTTATAGATTTAAGTTATTGTCATTTAAATATAGGTATAGATGGAATTTCATTATATTTTTTATTATTAACAACATTTATAAGTCCTATAGCTGTATTATCTAATTATAATAATATAAATAATAATTTAAAATATTTTTTAATATCTTTTTTATTATTAGAAACATTACAAATAGGAGTATTTATAGTATTAGATTTAATTTTATTTTATATATTTTTTGAAAGTGTTTTACCAGTATTATTTTTAATAATTATGATATATGGTTCAGGTGAAGCTAGAATAAGATCCGCTTTATTATTATTTTTATATACTTTAGCAGGATCTTTATTTATGTTATTAGCTATACTTCAAATATATAGTTATGTAGGATCAACAGATTTTCAAATAATATCTTTATCAGATATAAATTTAGATAATCAAAAAATATTATGATTAGGTTTCTTTGTAGCTTTTGCAGTAAAAACTCCATTATGACCTTTAACTGGTTGATTATATAGAGCTCATGCTGATAGTCCTTTAGCTGGTTCTATCTTATTAGCTGCTACTATATTAAAATTTGCTACTTATGGTTATTTAAGAGTTTTAATAAATTTTTTACCTGATGCTACTAATTATTTTTCACCTTTAGTTCAAACTATAGCAATTATAACTTTAATTTATGCTTCATTAGCTACAATTATTCAACAAGATACTAAAGCTTTAATTGCTTATTCAAGTATTGCACATATGAGTATAGTTATATTAGGTTTATTTTCTAATACTATTCAAGGTATAGAAGGTGCCATATTATTAGCTTTAGCTCATGGATTTGTATCTCCTGCTTTATTTATTTGTGTAGGAGGTGTAATTTATGATAGAACAGGTACTAGAATAATTCATTATGTAAGAGGTTTAGTAACTTATATGCCTGTATTTACTATATTATTTTTCATTTTCACATTAAGTAATACTGGTATACCATTAACTTTAAATTTCTTAGGAGAACAATTATCTTTAATTGGTATATGAGAAAGAAGTCCTATAATAGCTGCTTTAGGTGCTACTGGTATTGTTTTATCTGCTATCTATTCTATTTATTTATATAATAGAATTTCTTATGGTATTTATTCTCCTCATTTAAAACCTATTAAAGATATTTCTAGAAGAGAATTTAATTTATTATTAACTTTATTATTACCTACTGTTTTATTAGGGATATTCCCTAATGTTATCTTAGATGGTTTACATTTTTCTATTTCTTCTTTACTTTATAATATTTAATTTTAAACCTATCTTAAATTTTTTTTTTATTATTTTTATGTTTATTTACCCCCTTTTTTTTAATAATAATAAAAGAATTATAATAAAGAGCGTAGTATTAACGGTTAGTATGACGATCTTCAAAATCATTGGTAGGTGTTCGAATCACCTCGCTCTTGTTAATTTACTTTAAATTAAAAATTTTTATAATCTGTTAAATTTAAGGGATCTTAGCTTAATTGGTAGAGTTTCTAATTGTCATTTAGAAGGGTCCCAGTTCGAATCTGGAAGATCTCGTTTAATATTATCATTTAAAGACTTAATAATTAATAATAATATATAAATTTTTCTTTTTTATATCAAAATTTATATATTATTAAACCAATAATTTATTTTAGTTTATAAATAATAAATATAAATAAATAAGTTTATATTTAATTAAAATAAACATAAATAATTGTCATTCGTTATTAAAATTATTATAATAAAAAACAAAATAATAATTTTAGTACAAATTTTAGAAACAAACTTAAAATTTAAAAATGAAAACTAATAATATAAATAAATTAAATTATATAAATAATATATTAATTAACATAAATACAAAAAATATTAGTTTAATCTTAATATCTTGTTATTTAATTTTATTAAATTATTATATTAATATATTAATAGCTTTAATAACTTTATTACTAATTAAGGTAAATTTAAAATATAATAAATTTAATAACATATCTTGAATCAAAGTAGTTTTTATAAGTATTTTTATATATAATTATTTTTATATTTATTTAATAAATAATGTTATTTATATGGATAGTACAGAATATTTAATATTATACAATAATATTTACATAAAAGGTTTAAATTCTTTAGTTGAAAATTATGGTGAATTAATAGCTTATGCTGTAGGAGTTAAATTATCTAGTATATATTTAAAAATTTCACCAATTGAACCTACATTTTTTTTTCACTTTGGTTTAGGTGTAGGACCTACTTTAGATTTAACAGTTCACCAAGAATCTTATGTTTCACCCTTAGATTCTAATTTTAAAAATTATGTTTTATTAACTGTTGAAAAAGCTGAAGATCACATTAATTTACTTAAGGATATGGTACCTTTTCACCACAAACATTATAAAACATCTAAAATGACTAATATGGAAAATAATACTACAGTTATTAGTGGAGATGCTCCAACTAATATTAATGTTGTTAATATTCATTGCCCTTTAGAATCTGGAGATATTTATGTTAATTTATTTAATAATTTTGAAAATTTAATATTTTATATTTCATATAATTTTTATATTATTTATGTAAGTATTTATTTTATTTTCTTAATTGTTAATTTTATAAATTATGTTAAATTTATTTCATATATAAAAAATATTTAATTTTTTATTAAAATTTTACACTTTGTATATTTTATTTAGAGATATTAGTAGTCAAATTATTAGTTATTTATCAATTTTATTTTAAAATATTTCAAGTAAAACAAATTATATTTAATAAGCTATAAGAAATAAATTAAATTTTATATTTCCTCTTACTTATTTGTTAATAATTTATAAAATTAAAACATAATGTTTTTATTTTTTATAATTACCCCCTATTATAAAAAATAAAAAATATAAAAGAAATAGTTTATTTAATTAAATAGTTATTTAATAGAGTTAAATATAAACGAGTATAGTTAAATTGGTATAATCTCTACCTTCCAAGTAGTTGTCATCAGTTCGAATCTGATTACTCGTATATTTTTTTTTTAAAATTTTTAAAAAGAAAAAGATATAAATTAATATAATATAATAAAAGTGTATATTATTATAATTATAATGCATATTAGACGCTATTATAACTTCAAACAAAAAAAAAAATGTTAGCAGCAGCAAAATATATTGGAGCAGGTTTAGCTTGTTCAGGTTTAATTGGAGCTGGAGCAGGGATTGGTTTAATCTTTTCTTCATTAATTGCTTCTACAGCTAGAAATCCTCAAATAAGAGGACAATTATTCAGCTTTGCAATCTTAGGATTCGCTTTAGCTGAAGCTACAGGGTTATTCTCTTTAATGATTGCTTTCTTATTATTATATTCTTAGATTTTATATTTTAAGAACTACTTAATAAAAATAATAAATTTAAACATTTAACCTTTCGAATTTACTTATTGAATTTATTATTTTAATTCAATATTTAATTTTAAATTGAGAAAATAAATTAAATTATTTTATTTATTTACCCCCTATTAATATTTAATTAAATATTCAAAAAAAATGTTATAATTTGAAATCTATTAATATAAAGTAATTACTTTATATTAATAGATTTCATTTTTATAAGTAGAGAATAATAATATAATATAATTAGATTATACAAGTATAATTAAATAATAAAATTTAATAATTATATATTATAAACTAATTTTATATTATATTCATCTGAATAGATTTATATTTAATAAATTATTATAAATATAAAATCCCTAAATTAAAATTTAATTTTAATTTAGTCTTTGTCACATTAACCTATAATTAAAAATTAAATTTTAATAATGAATAAATTTATATATTCAAATATAAAAATAAGTCCTATATACGGTTTATCTATGTTAAGAAAACATATAAATAAAGGAATAACAGAATTATCTGTAGAAAATATATTTAATAGATATAAAGAAATAGAGTTAGAAAATAAAAAATTTGTAAGTAGTAAAATTTCTAATAAAAATTTACAAACAATAATTGAATTAAGCGATGAAATAATTAAAATTAATAAATTTCAATTAAATTTATTAAATAAAAATAAATTTAATTTAAGTTTATCTAAATCAAATGATTTAAAATTAAAAAAAATTAATTATGAATTAACTAAAAAAAATTTAAATGAACCAAATATAATACTTATGAATGAACAACCATTAATAGGTTTAATAAGTCCATTTAATTCTAAATTAGCAAATTTTACTAATCATATTTATACATTTACTAATAAACCTTATAAACAAATAAATAAAAATTTATTTAATTTATATACAATTTGTAAATCAGCCTTTCTGAATATGTCAAGTATAATAAGTAAACCTATAGTATCTATTAATCCAAATTTATTAAAAATTACAATATTTTATTATTGAAAACCATTAAAAAAAAAATATTACAATAGTAATATACATTCTAAATTTTTAATCTTACATTATAATAAATTAGAAAAATTAGTTAATTTATTAAGTAAATTATTTAAAAAATCAGTAGAATTAGAATTAATTAGGATATATTCTCCACAAAATGAAAGTAATATATTAGCTAATCTTATTGGTATCTTAAGTAATTATATTAAATTTAGATATATTCATATGAAATTATTTAAAATAAGTAAAATTAAAATTTTTAATAAAGAAAATAATAGAAGATTTACTAATAATAAAATACCTTCTTTTTTATCTGGAATTTATTTAAAATTAGCAGGTAGAGTTTTAACACAAAAAATTCAAAGAAGAGTTAAATCTAAAGTAGTCCAAAAAGGTAGTTTAGCTAGAACTAAAGCTAACTTAGTTAATACTAATAGATTTGTTAATAAAAATAAAAGAGGTACATTTAGTATTACTATAAAAACTGGACATATAATTAATGATTAATTAATTTCAATTTATATATTATTTTATTAATTATTAAAAAAAATATATACAAATATATTAATTATATATTTTATTTTAATTAAATTATAAACTAAAACATTAAAACACTAAATAAAGAAATTAAACTTATTATAACATTTATAAATTAACATTCTAAGTAACTAACCAAATCTAAATTTTTAGAAATTAAATTTTATTAATTTATATTTTAAATATAAATCTTGTTTTAAGTTTAAATTAAATTAATAATTACACTTTAGTATAAAAATTAAAATAAAATATATATATAAAAAATGAATAAAATAAATAGAAATCAATTTCAATCTTTTCCTTATCATTTAGTAGATCCTTCACCATGACCTATCTTAGTTAGTTTTTCATTATTAAGTTTAACTTTAGGTGCAGTTATGTATATGCAAGGTTTTACTCACGGTGGGCAATTATTAAGTTTAGGGTTTAGTTTAACAGTATTTGGTATGATTCTTTGATTTAGAGATATTATAACAGAAGGTACTTATTTAGGACATCATACTATACAAGTACAAAAAGGTTTAACAATTGGAGTAGTATTATTTATTATTAGTGAAGTATTTGCTTTTTTAAGTGTATTCTGAGCTTTTTTTCATTCTAGTTTATCTCCTACAATAGAAATAGGAGGAGTATGACCTCCACAAGGTATAACACCCTTAGATCCTTTTGCAATACCATTATTAAATACTATTTTATTATTATCTTCTGGTACATTGTGCCAAAAATGAAATAAATGAAATAAATTTTCTGTTTTATTTTCTAGAAATTTAACTAATATTTCTTCTTTAGCTTTACTTCCTTTCAATTCGCCTAGGATTAATACTAGTAAACGAATAGGCCCTCACAATATAGATGTATTATCAATATTAATAGGTTCTTTATTAGGAGATGGTCATATGGAAAAAGATAATGAAGGTTTTGGTTCTAGATTTACGTTTTTTCAATCTAAATGTAACGGTGAATATTTATTATGATTATATAGTTGTTTATCTAAATTAGGATATTGTAAAAAAGAAATTCCTTTAATAAGAACTAAAATATCTAATAACAATGAATTAAGATATTATTACAGATTTAGAACATATACTTTTTCTAGTTTTAATTGAATTTATGATTCATTTTATATCAATAATAGAAAAGTAATACCAAGTTTTATAGGTGAATATTTAACTCCATTAGCTCTAGCTATTTGAATTATGGATGATGGAAGTTTATATAAAAATAAAGGTTTAAAATTTTGTACAAATTGTTTTACTTTAAAGGAAATAAAGGTTTTACAAAATATTTTATTTGAAAAATATCAGCTAGAATCAACTATTCATAAAACTGGTTACATAAATCAATATAATATTTATATTCTTAAATCATCTTTGAATAATTTAATTGATATTGTAAAACCTCATATACACCCTACAATGATGTATAAAATAATTAATTCAGATAAATAACATTTTTATTTATTTCATAGTCCCGTTAATAAATATGCAATGTGCAATCAAAAATATTTTCAAAAGCTTAACGATAAATAATAATAATTTGCAATTATTGTTAGGGCTACACTAGTGAAAACGGTTAAAGAGATTACCTTTATTTCCAGACCGTCGGCTAATTGCATAGTCGCTACAGACTGGTTCACTAATGGGTGGCTGAAATGCTGCTTAATGTACAGTCGGAATTTTCTGTTAATCATAATTAATATACGATTTTGAACAGGCAAGGATGCAAATTGAAGTTTATTTTACTTTAAAATTAATAAATTGAGAAAATAATAATTAACCACTTAACGGTATATTTAATCTTAAAGAAAAATAAATAAATTTATATTTTAATCAATTAAAATTATCTGATCTGGTGTTCTAATTTTACAAAGAGACCCACTAGTAAAGAATAAGTATAAACCCTCTTAATTATTTATTTTAAGTAAATATAAAAGAGGAGGAGTTAATTAAAATTTTAATTAACTTTTAGTCAATAAGACGGGCGGGTTTAAGGGGAAACTAAGTATCCGCAACATAGGTTGCCTAATCGTGTCTATGTTGTGTATTTACTGATTAAGATTTTTCATTCGTTTTTCAACGATAGTGTACAATATGAATTTGTAATAGATTTCATCTCTAATATTATCAATATTTAAATCACAATATTAGAGTAGATTTAACCCAACTATCTGAACTATAGGTCACAGATGTTTTAGACGCTATCATAAAAAACAAAAATTTTTGTTTTTTAAATAATGATTTTAATTTATTCAATTTATACTCTAATAAATATTATTGGATTTATAAACAATTTTCTATGTACATTCAATTTAACTTTATTAAAAGTTTTATATATAAGTGCTGTAGTATTGTTAGTTTTTGCTTTTTTTAAATTTAGAGAAGCTTTATTTTCTACTATCTATGGTATGAGTATAAAATTAAATTCAGAATCTAATATAATTACTGTTATCCCAAATTGAGGTACCAGAGTTATATCAGAAACAAATAGTGTAGATTGTAGATTTGAATTTAATTTACCACAAGAACAAATTCATGAAATAGTTAATAGATTTGGTACAGAAATAACTAATAATGTAATAACTGGTTCAAATGCAGACTATATAATGTTTGCATATATAGGACCTCTAATGCAATCAGGTGAATTATCTGAACATTTTATTAATATTTTTAATCATTTTGGTTGTTAATAAAAAACAAAAATTTTATTATAATTAAAATTATTTACTTAATTTACCCGCCTTTCAAAAAATATAAAAAAAAAGAGTAAACATAAGCAACGAATATAATTATTCATCTTTTTTGTTTTGTTTACAAAACAAAAATTTTCTCATTTTCTTAACTTTAAATTAATTAAATTAATAATAATTTTATTATTAATAATAAACAGAAAAATCAATTTAGCATTACAGCAATAAAGATAAAAAGGTTAATATAAAAAAAAATATTATTGTCTTTATTAAAATTTGGCATTTGTAACTTATGGTCATCATGCTTTAATTCAAGGAGATAGAAGAGGAGCTATTTTAGGTACATTATTAACAATAATTTTTGCTATTATATTTACTGCTTTACAATATTATGAATATTCAGAATCAAGTTTTACAATGAGTGATTCAGTATACGGTACAGTATTTTATGCTTCTACTGGTTTACATGGGTTACATGTTATTATTGGTACATTATTTATTTTAGTAGGTTTTATTAGAATAATTAATTATCATTTAACTGATACACATCACCAAGGACATGAAGCTGCAATTTTATATTGACATTTTGTAGATGTAGTTTGATTATTCTTATTTATAGCTGTTTATTACTGAGGTGGTAATTAATTTATAAATAAAAGTAATAATCAAAAAAACAAAATATTTAATTAAATAATTATTATTATTAATTATCTTTATTTATTTCTTGCCCCCTTTATAAATATTATATTTAAATTTACCTGAAATAAATTAATAAATGCTAAACAAAATTTAAAATAATTCTTTTGTAATTAGCAAGTAATATTTTATATTTAATATAATAAAAATATATAAAAATAATAAATATAAATATTAGACATTTAATACCAGTCCCAAAGGGTTTATAATACGATAATATTATGAATTTATCATTATTTTTATTTTTAATAGGAATATTAGGTTTTATATTAAATCGAAAAAACATAATATTAATGATAATTGCTATAGAAATAATGTTATTAGCGGTAACTATGCTAATATTAATATCAAGTTTTAGTTTTGATGATGGAATAGGACAAATATTTAGTATATTTATAATATCATTAGCAGGAGCTGAATCTGTAATAGGTTTAAGTATTATTGTGGCTGTTTATAGAATTAAAGGAAATATTTTAATTAGACAAGAAACTTAATGTATTTAACAATATTAATTTTACCTTTATTAGGTTCATTTGTATCGGGATTTTTAGGTCGAAAAATAGGAATAACAGGATCTCATATAATAACTTGTACTTGTTTAATATTATCTAGTATATTAGCAACTATTGCTTTTTATGAAGTAGGGTTAAGTTCAAGTCCAGTAACAGTTTATTTATTTAATTGAATAGATTCAGAATATATGACTATATCTTGAGAATTTTTATTTGATCAATTAACAGTATCTATGTTTATTCCAGTATTATATATTTCTTCGTTAATTCATATATTTTCAACAGATTATATGGCTGAAGATCCTCATAATCAAAGATTTTTCTCATATTTATCTTTATTCACTTTTTTTATGTTAGTATTAGTATCTGGTGCTAATTTTTTTGTAATGTTTGTAGGTTGAGAAGGTATTGGTATTGTTTCTTATTTATTAATTAATTTTTGATTTACTAGAATACAAGCTAATAAAGCAGCTATATTAGCTTTAACTATGAATAGAGTAGGAGATATGGGTTTAAGTATTGGATATTTTGCATTATTTGCTTTATGCGGATCATTAGATTATGCAACAATATTTAGTATAGTACCATTTATGAATGAAACAGCTATAACTATTATTGGATTATTATTATTAACAGGAGCTATGGCAAAATCAGCTCAAATACCCTTACATTCCTGATTACCTGGAAGTATGGAAGGTTTTAAAGGTGTTAAACATTATATTTCTATAATTATTTATATTATATTTTTCTATATTTATATTTATTCAGATCACTCTTACGATTTTAAATACTCATCTTTGTTACCCCTTTTTTAGTACTATATCTACATCCACATTACAAACTATTACTGGAAATATGTTATGTGACGGATCTATTAGTCTTTCTAAAGTTAACAAAGGTGAAGGTAAATATGCTATAACTATAAAAATTAATTCTTTAAATTATTTACAATATTTAAATGAAGATATCTATAGTCAATTTACTAATACAAATTTTTTTATTCTTATCCGAATAATTCACTTCCTCAACATAAAGGAAAATAAATAACTCAATATCATTAGTATTAAAACACATCCTTTTTTTTTACAGCTTTACATGATTTATGATATGAATGAGATAATGGGAAAAACAAGTTTGTAAAACTTGTTTCTTTAAATATCTCTGAAATGTTCTCAGAAATATCTTTAGCTTATTGAATAATGGATGACGGTTATTTTGACTCACATGGTAGAACTAAAACACTTCTTATTTGCACTGAATCAATTACTAAAGAAGAATGTATAATCCATCAATCAGTACTAGTAAAGTTAAATATTAAATCAACTTTAAAAGTTAGAGACAAAGTTAACAATAAATACAGAATCAGAATATCTAAAACTAGTATGAATAGAGTTATTTTCTTAGTAAAACCATATAGGCATATAGACTTTTTATATAAATTAGAAATATAATTGTTTTAAATAGGGCCTTCCTTAAACTTCACTATATGCTGGAACACCCTAAAGCTTTAAGTACTCATCATAGTCATGGTAGTGAAAATCTTAAAGATAGTACAATGGGCAATCAGCAGGAAACCAACAAAGTTACACACTTTAAATTTTAATAAAAAAAAAACAAAAATTTTCATTAAAAAAAGAAAGAAAAAAAACAACAAACAAAAATGAAAATTACAAAATTACAAATTTACCCCTTTTCTTAAAAAATAAAAGAATACTAATTATTCTTCTATTTTAAACAATGTGAAGGGTGGTTAGTATATAAAAATTTTATAAATTCTCTTAGTTTAACGTTAGAACAACATCTCTTTAAGATGTAAATTTTGGTACAAATCCAGAAGAGGATTTGTAATCTTTTATTTTTGGTTAGACTTGATTAATTAGATAATAATATATAAATTTTGATATAAAAAAGAAAAATTTATATAATAAATTATCAAACCAACAATTTATTTTAGTTTATAAATATTAAATATAAATAAATTTCTTATAACTTAAATTTATAGTTTATTTAAATACTTAATTTTAATAGTTTTTAATAAATTACATAAAAATATTGTTAATCGTTATTAAATTTAATAAATAATAAATAAATTTAGTACTAATTTTAGATACAAAAAATTCAAAAAAAATATAATAATGAATATAAATTTTTTATTTGAAACTATATTAATTTTATTTGCTATCTTAGTTAGTAATGGAATTATTTATAGTCTTACAATTTTTAACTTAAATAAAAAAAATTCAAATTCTTCTGAAAATATCTCTATTATAACAAATAGTTCAGAAAAAAATGGTTTAGCTCTTACATCATTAATAGCATCAAATCCTATTAGATTAACTTCATCAGAATCAAGTGCATCTCAATCTTTAAATGTAACTTCATCAGAATCAAGTGCATCTCAATCTTTAAGTGTAACTTCATCAGAATCAAGTGTATCTCAATCTTTAAGTGTAACTTCATCAGAATCAAATATATCTCAATCTTTAAGTGTAACTTCATCAGAATCAAGTGTATCTCAAGATATATTTGATAATGATTTTTTAATATATTCAGAAATAAGTTCAGAGACTGTAATTGAAACTCCAAATACTTCAATTACAATTGGGGAAATGTTACCTTCTAATATAGAAGAATTTGATATTTTTATTCCCTTAGACAGTCAAACTATATTAAATTCTCAAACAGTTGCAGAATGAAGAGAGATTGCAATGGATTTACATGAATTCCCTAATAATACACCAGCCGGAATACTTCAACAAATAAAATTTGAAGAATTAAATATCCTTTATAGTCAAGATATTATTAATTATGCTATAACTCAAACAGAATTAAGACTTATAATAGAACATTTACCAGCAACGAGTTTATTTAATCCAGAGGTTAATAATTTGATTCTTACTATAATGTCTTATTATCATGGTTAAGATCTTAATAAATTAAATTAATTATCCCTTATTATTTATTAAATTTACCCCCTTTACTTTGGTAAAATTCCATTAATGGAATAAAAGAGTAAACATGACAACAGTATAAGATTTATTCTTTGTTTGTTATGTTTATATTACTCTAAAATTTTTATTTAAGATTATAATTGCCTTATGCTTCATTATAATCAGTAAATGTCAAATAATTATTTTGTTGATGTTTTTCTTTCTTTTCAATTTCAAAATAATTATTTAAAGTGTAACTTTAAGTAGGCTCCTCAGAGACTACATGTGAAGCTCATATTAATATATGATGAAGATATAGTCCGATCAATAAAGAAATTTATTGTTAACACAGATGCCAACACCTGTATCAGCTTTAATCCATGCAGCTACTCTAGTTACAGCAGGATTATATTTATTATTACGATCATCACCTTTATTAGAATATAGTAGTACAGCTTTATTAATTATAACTTTAACTGGTGCTACTACTGCTTTTTTTGCAGCTACTTGTGGTTTAGTTCAAAATGATTTAAAAAGAATAATTGCTTTTTCAACAATAAGTCAATTAGGATATATGGTAATGGCAGTAGGTTTAAGCCAATATAATGTAGCTTTAATGCATGTTGTAAATCATGCTTTCTTTAAAGCTTTATTATTTTTAGGAGCTGGTGCTGTAATTCATAGTTTTTCAGATCAACAAGATGTAAGAAGATTTGGAGGTTTAATTAAATTTTTACCTTTTACTTATACAGCTATGTTAGTAGGATCATTATCATTATTAGCTACACCATGATTAACAGGATTTTATAGTAAAGATTTAATAATAGAATTAGCTTATGGTCAATATAATTTTAGTGGTATATATGCTTTCCTATTAGGAAGTCTAACAGCTGGTTTAACTGCATTTTATTCATTTAGATTAATATGTTTAGTATTCTTAACTATACCAAATGGACCAAAACAATCTTATTTAAATGCTCATGAAGCAAATAATAAAGTAATTATACCATTATTTTTATTAGCTTTATTTAGTATATTTTTTGGATTTATATTTTCTGATTTATTTGTTGGAATGGCTAGCGATTTCTTTAGTAATGCTTTATTTATTAAACCTAATAATATTTCTTTAATTGAAGCTGAATTTAGTTTACCTTTAATTATTAAATTATTACCTGCTTTACTATCGTTATTTGGTGCTAGTTTAGCTATATTTTTATATCATAAAAGTCCAATATTCATTATAGATTTAACTGATAATTTTATTGGACAAAATTTATATACTTTTTTTAATGGAAAATATTTCTTTGATATAATTTATAATAATTATTTTATTAATAAAGGGTTAGATTTAGGTTATAAAATATCTAAAGTTTTAGATAGAGGTATAATAGAAATGGTAGGACCTTATGGTTTATCTCACACTTTAACTAATACTGGAAAAAATATTAGTAAATTAGATACTGGTGTTATTACTACATATTCTATTTATATTACTTTATCTTTACTTTCTTTAATTTTCTTGATTTTTGCTCCGATATTAATAGATACTTCATTATTAAATGAAATAAGATTATTTATAATATATGTTGCAGCTTTAATTATAGTTTTATCTCCTTCTAATATTAAATTATAATTAATTATATTTTAATTAATAATTACTAAAATTACCCCCCTCTAATATATTAAATTTTAATCAATAACATATACATAATTTATTATAAATTCAGTCAATGTCTCATTTTAAATAATTGCTTAACAGCAGAGACAGTTCTCTAATAATAAACAAAACAAACAAAATTTGTTGTTTTGTTTAACCAGAGATCCTCAAAATTTTTTTATTAAATTTAAATGCCTCAATTAATACCATTTTATTTTGTTAACCAATTTTCATTCTCATTTTTAACTTTATTTACTTTAATTTATATATTTTCTAAATATGTACTACCATTATTTACTTTCCAACAAGTAATAAGAATGTATATTACTAAATTAAGTAATAAATCATAAATTAAATTATGATATTTATTTCTAATTTTAAGATTGAATATAAATAAATACTATTAAATTAAATTAATAATAAATTAGAATCTTTTTAGTTTATTTGATATTAATTAAATTTAAATAATTACCCCCTCCCCCCTTAAAAATATAAATATTTTTTATAATATTTATATTTATATAAAAATAAAAGTAGTACTATGTTGAAATTTATAGTAAAGATTTTAATATTTATTTAAATTATTTTAATTTATTTAAATATATGAAATAATTGATTAAGACGAATCTTAGAATACCTTAATTATTTTATATTGAAATATAATATAAATTATTTATAGGGTATTAATACTAATAAGTCATATATTATAAATTTATAATATTATATAATTTAATTAAATTATAAGTAGATTAGTATTAAACTAAGAGAGAATAAAAAAAAGTAAAAATTTTATAAAAAAAATAAATGTTTAAAATACTATCATTATTTAATACTATATATAACGATGCACCTCAACCATGACAAATAGGATTTCAAGACAGTGCTGCACCAGGATTTACTGGAATAGTAGAATTACATAATACTATATTTTTTTATTTAATAGTAATTTGTGTTGGAGTATTTTGAGTTTTAGGTTCTTCAATATATTATTTTAATACAAAAAAATCACCTATTATTCATAAATATTTAAATCATGGTAAATTTGTGCCTGTTCAAAAGTGTTCTAAGTTTCATAATAAAAATTTAAGTAGTAATATATTCATCCCTATAAGAACTTATATAACATTAACTAAGAATCAATTAAAATATGATGATATTAACTATGTTAAAGTATATGAAAATATTTTAGATATGAAAAAAGATATTTTAAATGAAAATGATGGTAAATCAGGAATTTATATGTTAACTAATAAAATAACTAAGGAAATATATATTGGACAATCCATTAATTTATCAAATAGATTTAAAAATTATCTTAATCTTAGTTATATAAAAAGTAAAGATAGTTTTAGAATAAGTAAAGCATTAATTAAATACGGATATTCTAAATTTTCTCTAACAATATTAGAATATTGTAATAAATCCGATTTACATGCTAGAGAACAATATTATTTGGACAAATTAAATCCTCAATATAATATTTTAAAAAAGGCAGGAAGTTCTTTAAAATCAAAACATAAAGAAAAAACTAAACAAAATTTTAGTCAAACTTTAAAAAAAGTTTATGTAGGAGAAAACTCTGCTTTATTTGATACACATCATACTGAAGAAACTAAAAAACTAATGAGTTTAAAAAAAGTAAAAGAAAATAATCCCCTTTTCGGAAAAACTCATAGTGAATATTCAATAGAATTGATGAGACAAAAAGTTTTAGGTATAAAACACTTTGAAGACACTAAATTAAAATTAAATGTAGTTAGTGGAAATCCTGTAAATATATATGAAAAATTTTCTTTAAAAGGATTTAAATTAATAGGTAGTTTTGTCTCAGTTAGAAGAACTGGGAAATTCTTAGGGATAAGCGGAAATACTGTTATAAAATATATGAATTCAGGTGAAATATTTAAAAATAGATATAAATTTTCATCTAAATAAACTTAGAAAAACTTTGAATTAAATTTCACTATATGCTGGAAACTCCTAAAGCCTTAGATACTATAATATTTAAACAAACAAAAAAACACAAACACACAAAATTTAAGAACAAAACACAAAACAAAAATTATTTTATTAGTGAAAATTCTAATGGATGTTACAATGGACAATCAGCAGGAAACCAAAAATTTTATACCTTTTAAATTTAAATCTTATAATTAAACAAGAAAACAAGAAACAATTATTTAATTATGTTATCCTTTCTTTAATTAATACTGTCTTTAGAATAAAAGAGTAAAGAAGATAAAAAACAAAAAACAACAAACACAAATATTTAAACTTATTATTAATTGTTGTTTTGTTTACATTTACTTTTGTGTGTTTTAATTCTTGTTTTCTGTTTCTTGTAAAAGTATATAATTAAAGTAGGATCCTCAGAGACTACACGTGAAAGCCGTTATTACGGTATGATATAGTCCGATCATGTAGGAAACTATGTGAGTTAAATTGACATTAATTGAATTAATATGAACAATAACACCAGCATTAATCTTAATAGCTATAGCTTTCCCAAGTTTTAGATTATTATATTTATTAGATGAAGTAATATCACCTACAATAACAATTAAAGTAGTAGGTCATCAATGATATTGAAGTTATGAATATTCAGATTATGTAACTGAAAGTGGAGAATCTATTGAATTTGACTCTTATATGATCCCTGAATCTGATTTAGAATTAGGTCAATTTAGATTATTAGATGTTGATAATAAAGTAATTATACCTGTAGATTGTCATATTAGATTAATTGTAACTGGAGCTGATGTAATACATTCTTTCGCTGTACCTTCTTTAGGGCTTAAAGTTGATGCAGTACCAGGTAGATTAAATCAATCTTCTATAATAGCGGAAAGAACTGGTACATTTTACGGTCAATGTAGTGAAATTTGTGGAGTATGACATGGATTCATGCCAATTGTTGTTGAAGCTGTTTCTGTTCAAGATTATTTAGCTTGAGTTGATCAAGCTAATAGTTAAATTATTAAAAAAAAAATTAATTAAATTTAAATAATTACCCCCCCCCCTTTCTAATAAAAGTATATAATTAAAATTTGGTTTATAATTTATATATTTATAAAATTTGTAATTTACTTTTGATAATATAATTAAAATAAAATATTAATTAAAAGCCTATAATTTAATGGTAAAATGATTTCTTGATGAGAAATTTCTAGAAGTTCAAATCTTCTTAGGCTTACAAAATTTTATGTTAACTTGAAACAAAATTTTTATTACATTTGTCAGAATATTTAAACAATTATTTACATTAGAATATTAAACAATTTTAATATATAAATCTATGAAAATAATATTGTTTCAAGTAGGTAGTTAAAAAATATAAATTTATTATAAAAATATATTTTCTTAATAAAGGAATCAATTTTTATAAATCTTCTAATTATTTAATTCAAAATATAAAAATAAAATATTCTTTGATTTTGATTATTCTGTAAATTTAACTACAAAATTACTAAAATTACTAAAATTTTTTAACCTCTTAAATTATAATTTTAATTCTTTTTTAAGAATGCATTGTAAACTATTTTTAAATAGGGTATATGTAAATTATATTTATAAAAATAAATATTTATAAATATAAATATATACCATAATTAATACTTTATACTATTTTAAATCTCCAAAAACAAACAAAACCAAAACAAAAATACAAATAAAAAATATAATTTAGTAAAATTTGAAAATAATTAAATTAAAGAACATTAATTTAAATCAAAATATAAATACAAATGAGATTATTAAAAACTAATGTATTATTAAGATTATTAAATTCTTATATTGTAGATTCTCCTCAACCAGCGAATATTTCCTATTTATGAAATTTTGGTTCTTTATTAGGAACTTGTTTAATAATACAAATTTTAACTGGAGTATTTTTAGCAATGCATTATCAACCTCATGTAGATTTTGCTTTTAATAGTGTAGAACATATTATGAGAGATGTTAATGCTGGTTGAATATTAAGATATACACATGCAAATGTAGCTTCATTCTTCTTCATTTTTGTTTATGCTCACATAGCTAGAGGATTATATTATAGTTCTTATAAATCACCTAGAATATTAGTATGAAGTATAGGAGTAATAATTTTAATTTTAATGATGGCTATAGCCTTTTTAGGATATGTATTACCTTATGGTCAAATGAGTTTATGAGGTTTGCTTAATAAGCCTCAAATGTATTATATATATTTTATTTGTTTATCTTTATTATTAATCACACCTATTTATTTATATAATCAACCTAAAGTAATTAAACTTAAAGGTAAGTATAGAATAGGTCCACATAATAAAGATGTAATTTCAATTATATTTGGATCTCTTCTTGGAGATGCTCAAGGTGAAAAAAGATTATTAGGAGTAGGTACTAGTTTTAAATTTTATCAAGAAGCTGTTCATGTAAAATATCTAATGTTCTTACATAAATTATTATCTGAATTAGGTTATTGTAATTCTAAATTACCTGTTATTAAAACTAGATTAGGTAGTAAAGGTAAATTAAGAAAAATAGTAAGATTTTCAACTTGAACTTATACTAGTTTTAATTGAATATATGATCTATGATATAATAATGAAGTAAAACATGTACCAAAATGTATTGATCAATATTTAACTCCTTTAGCTTTAGCTATTTGAATTATGGTTGATGGAGCTAAAATAAGTAAAAGTTTAAAACTTTCTACTAATTCTTTTTCTTATAATGATTGTTTACTACTTGTAAAAGCTTTACATAATAATTTTAATATAAAAGCTTCTATACAATCAGCAGGAAAAAAAGATCAATATTTAATTTATATATGAAAAGAATCTTTGATAGATCTTACAAGTATAGTATCTCCATATATAATACCTGAAATGAAATACAAATTAATTTAATATATTTGTATATAGTTATAATGTAAAATATAAAGCAATTTTTACTAAAAATTTATATAATAAACATTATAGCAATACTGATGAAAACAGGTCAAAAATGTTTGTTTAGCATTAAGACCGTCGGTAGAGTAAACTATCGCGACAGACTGGGTCATCAGTGGGTGTCTGAAATGATGCTTAATGTACAGTCGAAATCTTTATTCATTATAAATTTTAATGAAGCACAAGGCATTATATTTTGTATTTTAAATTTAAAGGGTTAAAATAAATTTATAAGACTAATTAAAAGTCTAAATTATTTAATAGACTTATTTAACTATTTGTACCCCCTGGTTCTTTAATAAAATTATAAAAATAAATACTAAATTATACAATCTTTTATTTTGTTTTTTTGATTGTTTTGAAGTTTAGGTTTATAAAATAAAAAAAGATTTTTATTAATTAAAACAAAACACAAAAATAAATCAATGACTAACTTATTAAATTTAAAATTTTTAATCTATTGTTCTTTAATCTCTCTTGTATGTTTATTAGCTTATATTATTTATTGCTTAATTAAAATAAAAACAAAATTTTGTTTTTTTTTTGTTGTTTTTTCTAAAAATATAGAAACTATAACTAATAATTCTACTAATATAAAAACAGAAAATATTTCAGATAGTAAAGGTGTAGTTTACAGAAATATTATAAAATTTTCTTCAATACCAGTAGCAACGTCTAATGGGAATACGCCAACACCTACTATTCATGAATTAAAATTTCAAGAAATAAAAACTTTATATGGTCCGCAAATTGCTGAATTTAGAGTTACAGATACAGAATTATGGGATGTAATTAGAGGATTTGATGCTGCTGCATTATATGCAAACGATATAAATGAAATAATCGTTACTATTGTAAGTTATATTCATACATAATATAAGATTAATTTAGTTTTATTATTTTATTATGTTATTTCTTAACTATCTTAAATTTACCCCCTTTAAATTATATTGTAACTTTGAGTAAAAGAGTAAACAAGACAAGAAAATATATAAAATTTAATTTCTTTTTTTGTTTTGTTTACATTTACCCTTTAAATTTTTTAATATAAATTATTTTAAATAAAATAATTATAATGTACATGATTTACTTGTTTTAAACATACAAAGCTTAGGCTAGAATAGGTAAAATTTAAGATTTGGCTACAGTAATTACTAATTTATTGTCAGCAGTACCTTTTTTTGGACAAGATTTAGTAGAATTAATATGAGGAGGGTTTAGTGTAAGTAATGCTACATTAAATAGATTTTTCTCTCTTCATTTCTTACTACCATTTTTATTAGCTGCTTTAGTAGTAGCTCATTTAATGGCTCTTCATACACACGGATCAAATAATCCTAATGGTATATCTTCTAATGGAGATAGATATGCAATGCATCCTTATTTCACATTTAAAGATCTTGTAACAATATTTGCATTTTTATTAGTACTATCTGTAATAGTTTTCTTCTATCCTAATTTATTAGGACATAGTGATAATTATATTCCAGCTAATCCTATGAGTACACCTCCTTCAATAGTACCTGAATGATATCTTTTACCATTTTATGCTATATTAAGATCTATACCTAATAAATTATTAGGAGTAATAGCTATGTTTGGTTCATTATTAATTTTATTAATATTACCTTTAACTGATTTATCTAGAATAAGAGGTAGCCAATTTAGACCAGCTATGAAATTAGCTCAATGATTCTTTATTATAAATTTTGTAATATTAATGTGAATTGGTTCTCAACATCCTGAAAGCCCTTTTGTAGAAGTAGGACAAATAGCTACTACATTTTATTTTGCTTGATTCTTAATAATTGTTCCTATAATCGGTATAGCAGAAAATACTTTAATGGATTTAGCTACAGATATTAATTAATATAAAATTTATAATTAAATAATTATTATTCTATTATTTACCTTAAATTTACCCCCTTTAAATTATATTATTTAATTATAAATTAATGAATTTCTATTTTAAAAGAGTATAAAAAAATAAAAAGTTAAAACAAATTTTTTTGTTTTATTATTTGTTAAATATAATTTATTAATTAGAATGAAAAAGATTTATAATATTAATCTAAAATTAGTAATTTTAATTTATTGATTAATTAAAATTTATTTATATTGAATATAGACAAAACATATAAATAAGGTAGAATTAGTTTAATTGGCAAAATAACGTTTTGTGGCGACGCTGTTCAGAGTTCAAATCTCTGATTTTACCCTAAATTAATAATTTAGATATATATTGTATTATTTTATAAATTTAAAATTATTTATAATATAGTTAAAAATTAAATGAGTTAAGATATCTAAACCTGTAAAATTTTTAATAAGAAATTAAAATTAAATTTTAAGTTAAGGTTCTAGGTCTTTATATAAACTTTAATTATAATAATATAAAGATTTATATAAAAAATCTAATTGTATATTAATAAAAATAGAACAATCTATGGATAAAAAAATAGAAAAATATTCATAAAAAAAAAAATAAATATAATTGTATTAAACACTTTTGTAAAATTAAATTATTAAAATTATTTTACTTAACTATTAATTTTAATAATTTAATTTTGGTTTATATATTTTTTTTTTAGATGAGATATCTTTAAGTCCTATACTTAGACTTATTAATATTTAGAATATATCAGCTATATTTTTTAATCATAATTATATTTAAATAAAAATAATTAAATTATGTATTAACAAAATAATATGAACTTAATTAGTTTTGTAGATATAAAAAACAAAAAATTGTTTTGTTTCTAACTCCTTTGATTAATTAAATTATTATTGAATAATAAAAATAATTAAATTATCTAATTTTATTATTTAAGCTGAAATAGTTTAAATGGTTAAAACTTACCATTCATGACGGTAAAATAAAGGTTCAATTCCTTTTTTCAGCTAAAATTTATTTATTAATATTAAATTTAAAGAATAAAAATTAAGTTTTAAATTTATAATTTTTTGTTTTTTAATTAATAAAATATAAGTAAAGTATTATAATAAAAATTATAAATTAGATAGTTTTAAATTAAATTAAAAAATTAAAAGTATAGATGACAATTTAGTATAAACATCAAAGTATTTTAAAGGAATTATTAAGGATAACTAGCAAATTTATTTAAAAGGAGGTCTAAACCAAAAGCCACAAACTAATTAATAATTATATTAATAGTAAGCAAATTGTGGCGATCCTAAGGGAAACCTTAAATATTAATACTTCCTGAAGCAAAACATTGTATTAAGGAAAGGAAAGGAAATCAACCGAGACTTCGAAAGTAATGGTGAGTGAAATCGGATTAGCCTAAAGAAAAACAAAAAATATTTGAAATAATATAAAATTAAATTATTAAAGAATGAAGTTGGAATGTCATTAATTATAATTTAATTATTATATTATAATTATTTAAAATAAAATAATTACCAAAGTAGGTATTTAGTCCTGTAAAATATAAAATTTTTCTTAAAAATAAGTACGATGAGAGAAAACTTGTCGGAATATAGGGGAACCATCCTCTAAGGCTAAGTATAATAAATTTAGCGATAGTGAAAAGTACTGTAAAGGAAAAGTTGAAATAGTTCGTTGTATAACGAAATGAAATAGTCTTGAATTAGTAATTCTATAAGCAGTCGAAGTTTTAAAAATAAAAAATGACGACGTACCTTTTGCATAATGGGTCAGTAAGTTAATGATAGTAGCAAGGTTAATTAGCCTTAGCGAAAGCGACTAAATTATTTGTATAATAAAATTAATGTATTTTTAAATATTTTACTACAATAAAATAGAATAAATTCCTTATAAAATAAATTTTATATTATAATATAAGTAATTTATTTACAAATATAATTCTGGGATAGTTACTATTATTAGACCCGAAGCCAGTTGATCTTTCCAAAACCAGATTATAATGGATCGAACGGTTGAATGTTGCAAAATTCTCCGAAGAGTTTTGGAAAGCGGTGAAATGCCAATCTGAACTGGTGATAGCTGGTTTTCTACGAAACATATTTTAGTATGACATCTATTAATAAATTTATGGAGGTACAGCACGGTAATTCCCAACTAATAATATATTAATATTAAAAGTTTAGGTTGAGGGGATCTCGAAAATCTTACCAATGGAAACAAAACTCGGAATTACATAAATTGATAATAGATATTCAGACTATTCATGATAAGTTGAATAGTCAAAACGGAAACAGCCGAGAACATGGATCAAGGTCCCGAATGATTATTAAGTGAAAATAAAGGAAGTAATAGATTGAATGCAGCTGTAAAGTGAGCCTGGTAGTCGCTATCTTTTAATGACCGTTGTAACAACGTAGCAGCCCTTAGACTATTGCGCCAAAAATTTAACGGGTCTTAAATAATCAACCGATATCCTGTTAATTATAAATATAATTAAATTTATATTTATAAATTAGGTAGTAGAACATTCAGTATAGTTGACGATAAACAGTGTTTCATTGTTTGTAAATAACTGAAGAGATAATGCTGACATGAGTAACGTAAAAGAAGTTATAATACTTCTCGCCGAATACGAAAGGGTTATAAGGAAAGGTTAAACCACCTTATGTTAATGCGGCCTCTAAGGTTCAAAACCAAAGTTTTGACTGATGAGTAATATATTGAAAATCTTTATGGAAATTATAATAGATCAGGAAATTTAAATATATAATTTATTTATTAATTATTATTATTAATAATAAATTAATATACTACCGTACCCTAAACCGACACAGGTTCGTAAGTAGAGAATACTAAGGCGTAGAGCTAAAAGTTGTTAAGGAACTCGGCAAGTTGTTCTCATAAGTTTGACAATAAGAGAAACCATATAAAATTTAAATTAGCCATAATTTAAATAGTTATATAGTATAATAAAATCGGAGGCCACGACTGTTTACTAAAAACACAATTCAGAGCAATGATTAAGATAATAGTATTCTGGATGAAATTTGCTCAATGCCATTAATATAAGAGAGGTAATTTTAAAGTTACT